>Ga0233425_10000040_pt1 | contig 302848 bp, 266 predicted proteins | sample Watercolumn_Towu_2_FD_181712 | JGI IMG/M metagenome (GOLD analysis project Ga0233425, IMG submission 181712) | Freshwater microbial communities from Lake Towuti, South Sulawesi, Indonesia - Watercolumn_Towuti2014_140_MG | ecosystem: Environmental > Aquatic > Freshwater > Lake | place... | reverse complement strand
ACGGAATAAACAGGGAAATCCCCACTATCCGGGAGTCAGGAAGAACGCCCAAGATTTAGCTTTTTGCATCCATGAACATTATTTGGTAATATTAAGGAAATGGTTCGCCCTAAAGAATGTTGGGCTATTTTTTATTTACTAAAACAAATCAAATTTACAAACAACCCGTGAGGTTAAATTGTATGATGCCTGGATGTGATCGACATCTAAATCTAGAATATCTTCTGTATTTGTTGTATAATTTCAACTAGAATTTTGATTTTTTGCAGAATTTTAATAGGACCGAAAAGAAAGGAATAAATACATGTTAGGGATTCAGAATGCTTCGCTGTTTGAAATAATTGCTATCTGGATAGTATTGGGGATCGCCGTTCTTGGTTTAGGGTATGCTTGGCTGCTCCGGTCACAAATTATGCGCTTTAGTAGGGGAACAAAAGAAATGGAAGAAGTTTGGACCTCTATTAAAACCGGGGCCGATGCCTATTTAAAACGACAACTCGGGACGATCGTGCCGCTTATTATCGTTCTGACTGTAGTGCTCTTTTTCTCCGTGTATATTATCCCACCAACCGACGAAGCGGTTAAACGCTTTGCCGGTTTTAGCCCAGAGACAATCAAACTCATTGTCGGTTTTGGTCGAGCCGCTGCTTTTATTATGGGCGCTTTCTTTTCCTTAATGGTTGGTCAATTTGGTATGCGCATGGCAGTTGAAGGGAATGTTCGGGTCGCCCACGCGGCTCGCAGCAGTTTTTCTGAGGCGCTTAAAATTGCTTACCGTTCAGGCACAATTACCGGGATGTTAACTGACGGACTAGGTCTGTTTGGTGGTACGTTAATTTTTATAATATTTGGCATTGCTTCGCCAGACGTCTTGCTTGGTTTCGGTTTTGGGGGGACTCTACTGGCTCTCTTTATGAGAGTTGGCGGAGGAATTTACACTAAGGCTGCTGACGTCGGCGCTGATTTAGTCGGTAAAGTTGAAAAAGATGTGCCAGAAGATGATCCTCGTAATGCGGCAGTGATTGCTGACCTTGTTGGTGACAACGTCGGTGATTGTGCCGGGATGGCGGCTGATATTTTTGAGTCTTACGAAGTAACCATTGTTTCCGGTTTAATTTTAGGCTTGGCGTTAACGGCCATCACCGGACAATTAAAATGGATTGTCTTTCCACTGTTGGTTCGCGGCATTGGCGTCCTTTCTTCAATCATTGGAACTTATCTGGTCCGTGGCAGTAACGATGAGGCGAAACAAGATGCTTTAGCCAGTATTAGCAAGGGCTTTATTTCTTCTGCCCTTATTTCTATGGTCGCTTTTTTCTTCCTGGCCATGTTTTATATGCACGAGTGGCGCGCTTTTCTTTCAGTCGGGATTGGCATCGGTTTAGCAATAACAATCGATGAAGTCACTAAATATTTTACCCATACTGAGCATAGTCCGGTCAAAGAAATCGCCAAGGCTTCTCAAACCGGTTCGGCCACTTTAATTTTACGTGGAATTTCTGTTGGGCTGGAATCTTCTGCCTGGCAATTTATTGTGATCGCCTTAACTATTGCTTTATCGACTTTAATTTACTGGGGTCAACCTGTCGTTTTTATTCTCTATGGAGTAGCAATGACTGGGATTGGAATGTTGACTTTAACCGGCAATAATGTCGCCATGGACTCGTTTGGCCCGATTGCCGATAATGCAAATGGAATTGGTGAAATGGCTCACATTGAACCGAAAGCCCGTCAAATCATGGCTGACCTGGACGCTGTCGGTAACACAACTAAAGCAATTACCAAAGGAGTTGCGATTGGTTCAGCTGTTATTGCTGCCGTTTCCCTCTTTGGTTCCTATATGTCTGACGTAACGAAAGTGCAAATCCAGCTTGGTGTTCCTCAATTCCTGCAATTACTACATTCAGGGATTAGGATCTCAGAACCGAGAGTTTTTATTGGTCTATTAATTGGCGGCGCCCTCCCCTGCCTTTTCTCATCTCTCACAGTTAATTCAGTCGCCCGGGCGGCAGCTTTGATTGTTGATGAAGTCAGACGTCAATTCCACATTCCTGGATTAATGGAAGGAAAAGTAAAACCAAATTATAATAAGGCAATTGATATTTGTACTCGAGCAGCACAGCGGGAATTATTAGGCCTGGCTTTAATTGCTGTTTTTAGCCCGATTTTAATCGGCATGACTTTAGGGGTTGAAGTGCTTGGTGGTTTTTTGGCTGGTGTGATCTTATCTGGTCAGCTACTGGCAGTTTTCATGTCTACGGCCGGTGGTGCTTGGGATAACGCTAAGAAAACAATCGAAGATGGTTTATACGGCGGCAAAGGCTCCTCCGCCCATAAAGCAGCTGTCGTTGGTGATACAGTTGGCGATCCGTTAAAGGATACCTCGGGCCCAGCTCTTAATCCAATGATTAAAGTAATAAACCTGGTTTCTCTGTTGGCGGCACCAATTATAGTTAATTATCATCGAACTGATCTGGGAATGATTATCGCTATCATCGCCTCATTATTGATTATCTTCGGGGCAGTTCATTACTCAAAGTACGGGAATCTTAAGATCAATAAACGGTTATTGTTCCAGTAGGAATTTGCTAACTACTTCGGATTGGATGATTTCAAGTTTTTCTTTGACGGCAAATTCTTTTAATTAGTGCCCGGCCTTAGCTTTCAAATCCACCTATGATAGTGGACTTACTCATCAAGGCCGGGCGGTTTTTAATTCGCCCCGAACCGGCGGCGGGGACAGGAATAAGCCCTGGACTTAATTTTGCGCGCTCCGCATCTCCGTAAAGATGCGGATTCCGGCAAGATTTAAGTACTCGACAAAACGCACCGCGTTGTTGTTGTAGTTGTTGTCGGGATGATTGTAGTTGCGGTTGTCGTTGTTCTGGTGGCGGAGGACATTATGGGCTTATCCCTTCATACAACAGATTAAATTTTGCCAGCAAACTCCTCCTTGCATAAAAAGAATCAGCGTGCATTGAGTAACCAAACCAGCTCTGCATAGAACACATTAGCTTTGACCAAGCCATCGACCCGGATTTTATCAGTTTAAGGTATGCCTTGAGCTGCTTTCTTTCCCTTATAATATTTCGCTTTGCTACCAAGCGATGTGTTGGATAAACCTTATATCCAAGAAAATCAACCCCGTTGGCTGATAAATAAATTTGACTCTTCTTTGAATGCAATTCCAGCTTAAGGCTCTTTAGATACTTACGAATGACATCCCTAATTTCGCTCAACTTGTCTTTATCATCGCCAAATACTATTAGATCGTCCATGTAGCGGATATAATGTTCACATTTGATTGTTTCTTTCAAGTAATGATCGAGCCCGCTAAGGTAGAGATTGGCAAATATTTGACTGGCTAAATTTCCGATCGGTATTCCGGGAGAAGGCGTTGAATCGATAATTAGTTTAATCAACCAAAGAACAGATGAATCTTTAATTTTCTTCTTAACCATCCTGAACAAGACGCCATGGTCTATTGAGGCAAAGTAGCTTGTGACGTCGCATTTTAAGGCATATTTACTCTTACAACAAAAGGTTGTAAATCGATTAACAGCTCTGTTGTCACCGCCGGTTTAGAACAGAGCCAATATCATCGAAGGTTTGAGTTTGACGCTCAAACAAAAGGCCTCTGGTCCCCACCACCTCCCAATCCCCTTCCAATCTTTTTTCAAAATAAATTTTGAAGGGGGATGGGAATAAATTTTATTCATTTTTTATTTCTAACGAATCTAGCCACCCCCAAGCGCATGTTCAAACAACTGCCAAGAACCAAAAGCGCCTGAGGAACTAATGAAAAAGATGAGAGATGTAAAATATGAAATATTGCAATGTGCGACAAATAAAATCCAATTCCTGCGTACAACCCACCCAATAATGGATGTGTTGGGCCAGCAAGACGAACCAATGGCCTAAGGACGAACTGGCTGATCGGATTACATATATTCATCCAATAACGTAGAGAATCTTGCTCACGAATAGAAGTATCAAATACACGATATGGCTTACTAAAAGTAGCACTTGAAGGTCTTCCCATCGCCTCATCAATTATCCAATTTGCTCGCGCTCTGTTACAAGTAGTTAGGAATATTCTGGCTTGCTCTTTTTCTGCTTGATCTTTTGAAACGAAGAGGGTTGCTGCATTCCGAGTTAATCCGGTAGCATAGGGAATCCCTTTCCGATTAAGGTAATCCCCAAATTTATTCAAGGTGCGTGAAACTGTCGGTTTCTGAACCAGGTAGCGGTAAGTAAGATATCTCTCAACCGCCGCAATTTGACCGATCATGCTTCATACCTTATTTTATTCTGACATGTTGACAGTGCCAGTATAACTGTGTTTAGGAAAAACATGACGTGTGAGAAGAACACCAATATGGACATCTGAAGGAGCAAATTGGTGATCTTGGATAGCCACGGAAAGTCCTATTTCTTCTGCCAGATAACCGAAGCGATTTAATTGCCATGTTACTTGATCAAGAATGTCTTCTAATGATTTGTCCGTATCGAGAAACATTTTCCTAAAACAAGCCCCGTGGCCTTCTATCAAAACCTCATCTCCTGAAGGTGCGGTGGTAAGGTCAAAACGTTTAATTTTTAATCCCACCTGTCCTATGTGTGCTTGGCACAGATCATAAAAAAACCTCTCAAAAACACCTACTAAATTAGATGTGCTGTATTGACTATCTCTAGGTTTGGGCATAGAAGGAAGCTTTCGGGTTTTTACTTCTAGCGCAATGATTTCGGGGGGCAACCTTCGAATTTTTATTCCCTTTCGCGCATCTGCAATTAACCCTGGCGTTACGATCCCTGTTTCCAGAAGTAGAATATTTAATCGTTCCAGATTAGGTCTGTGATCGGAACATGCCCCAATCACAACTGCTTCATGTTGTGAAGAAGCGCCAGAATTAAACATTGCGAGAATTCTTTCTCTTGCTTTTCCTGGTGTACGAGAAGTCCTCATAATAAAATGCGGTCCCGTATTATTATCACAAACAAAACAACCCGGATACATGGATTCCGGTATTTCTACTCCATCTATTTTAGTTATTGTTTCACCGTCACCAAATGGGCCTTCTGCTATTTTCTTAAGATAATGTAATTGTGCAGTGACCGCAGATGATAAAGCTGGTAATGCTCTTTGCTCAGCAAAACGAGCCACCTCTGCTAATTGGTCTGCGATGTTTTTTATCTCTTGCCTTCCAGCTTCTTCTGATAATAAATGAAGATATCGTCTCAACCTGCTTAATTTTGCTCTGGCGACTTGTTCAAATCTTTCTTCTATTCGTCTTTGCACCTCCGGAACAATTCGTCCGCGACGGATTGCTTCTCTCATGAAATATCTTGCTTCGCTTGGGCGATCAAATGGCATATCTAATGTTTGAAATAAGATATCAGTTGATCTCCCCCGTTCCTCACCCAACACCCTATTCGCAGCGCCCAATAAGTTTGCTGTCGTGATATCAGTCGCGGGGGCGCGGTTTCTCTCCGTCATTATTACTGATCTTCGCCATAATCCTGGAATCCTTTTCCCCCACAATGCACCTGTATCGTATGTTCCTATTCTCATTTTTTATTTTCCTCCTCAGCTTATTGAGCCCGTTAAAACCCTTGGGCTCTGTTATATTTATATCATTACCTTATGGAAATAATTTCACTCGATTTTAAAAAATGGTTTTAAAAAATGGGCTAAAAAAATGACGGAACAACAATTATTAAATCTTTTTAAAAAAGAAAACAAAAGCCGCCTGAAAACGAGGGTGAAGAAAATAATTTTGTTCGGCTCCAGAGCAAGGGGGGATAATGCGCCAGATTCTGATTATGATCTAATACTAGTAATCAATAAGCTCTCCCCGGCAACAAAAAAAAGCATTAATGAAATTGAGGGGGAATTTTTATTTAATTATAATGCTGTCTTTTCCAGCCACCGATCAGCCGCCCGATTTCGTTGGTTTCTTTGCTTATAAACTCATAGCGGCGCAAATTGATAAATTGCAAATCATGTGAAAGCCGGATGAGAAAGCGAAAACTTTCTAGCTCGAGATTTACCTTTCTTAAAATATCAAGCTTGGCTCTCGAATAATTTGCAGCTAACAGCAGGTCTAAAATATCCAACAGCTTATTCTCAACGCGGCTGCCAAGCGTATACCTTTTATCTCTCGGGAATTTCGATACGATCGGTATCAGCCATTTGAGCAGGTCATAAGCCCTGGTAATAACATTTGGCGCTTCAGACATATGCTTTTGTTAAAATGCCGACCGCCCCACCCCATAAGGAGTAAAGGGGTAAAAGCACAAGGTGTAATTTATCAGTCCTTGGCGAACCGGCCACCAATACAGTCGTCCTGAATGCCGGGACGATCGTCGTCCCGGTACGCGGCCTGCAAGAAGTCAGGACTATCGCTGCACCAAGACCCACCCCGCAGAGCTCTGTAGGTTCCGCTTTCCGGTAGTTTAGGAATACTAGGATCAGATAAGTCTATATCCCCATGATAGTTGGAGCCCCATTCCCAAATATTGCCCGATAGATCAAGTATCCCTTCTGGAGTAGCCGCATCTTTATGCGCATAGACGCTCCTCGTTCCTTGGCCATCAAAAGTTGCCTTGCTTGAGTCAAATTCATCGCCAAACGAGTAAACTCTACCGGTTGTGCCGGCAGCCGCTCTCTCCCATTCAATTTCGTTAGGCAGTCGAACTTCAAGTAGTGCGGCTATTGCGTCAAATTCCGTCGCGTTTAAATAAACCATCGGACAATCTTCAGCTTCATCTCTATGGTTCGGGTCCACAGCTGACAATGATTTTTCTAATCGCGCTTGTGGATTTGCAACAATTTTTGCCAATTCACTCGGTTTGAGTACCAGAAGTTCTCTAAACTGGCCATTAGTCAATGGGGTTTCGGCCATCTGACAGCCCTTAAATGCAACGCCGTCAACGCCCTGAAATCGAAATGTCCCCGCCGGCAATGTTTTAAATCTTATGCCAATCTGCTCAATCAAACTAATTTGACTAACTTCAACGAAACTTATTTCGCCAACCCCAAAACTTGCGGCAAGCATACCCGTTTCCCCAATCAATCTTGCAAAATGTGGACCTAATGGACCCCTTGTAGGTTGCTTAAAGCCAGCTTCTCTTCTAATTCTTGCCAATTCTCTGCCTGCTCCCACCTGCGTATACAATTGAAAACCACTTCTTTCTATCAGCATTTCTATTTCCTCCTCAGCTTTTTGAGCCCTTGTTAAAATCTTCGGACTCTGCTATATTTATGTCGTTACCTTATGGAAGATATTTCACTCGATTTTCAAAATCATTATTTTCGGGGACTGTTCTAATGAGTGATGTTATTTTTTCTCGACATGCATTAGAGCAGTTAGCTGATAGAGGGGCAACACAGGAAGAAGTCGTTAAAGCAGTACAAGAAGGGGAAAGGGTTCCGGCTAAGGTCGGACGACTGGCATTCAGAAAAAATTTTCCTTACGAGGAAAAATGGAAAAACAAATACTATGAAATCAAGCAAGTTATGCCTATCGTAGTTGAAGAAGGAGGCAAGTTTGTGGTTATAACCGTTTATGTGTTTTATTTTGGAGGTGAAGGAAAATGAAAGTAAGTTATGACGATAAGGTAGATGCCGCCTATATTTCCTTTAAAGAAGGGCCAACACAGGTAACCACTATGCGTATTAGTGAAGATGTGGCAATTGATTTTGGACCAGGGGAAGAAATTGTCGGAATAGAAGTTTTGGATGCTTCAGAGCATTTGAGCTTAAACCGGAAACGACCACAGATTAAACTGGAAAATTTAGTCCCTGCTTGAGGCAGAAAAAATTTGTTTTTGGCCAAAATAAAGAGAGAGCCGATATTTTTTAGGGTTCTTTGGCAGTTTTTCAATCCGAAAAATACGGTAATTTGTAATTAGCAATAGTAATTAGTAGTTTTGCAAATTACTAACTACTAATTACTAAGTACTCAAGCTGGGGGACAGGGACTCGAACCCCGACTGGCTGATCCAGAGTCAGCTGTCCTACCATTAGACGATCCCCCAACGCTCACTTCGTTGGCGTAATTACCAATGACCAATTTCCAATAAACCAATTAAGGAATATCATTTAAATAATCGCCGAAGGCGTACTATCATTTGACATTTGTCATTGGTCATTTGACATTGTTTAGTAAGGCAACGGCCACCAGTTTGGCCGAAGAATTAAGAGCAACAATCCATAAAAAACTAAAAATACTGCCAAACAGATGAAAACTAAAAAACCGCCGCGAATAGGTTCCTGCCATCTCTTTTGCAGCCAATAAGCAAAAAGAAGCGCTAAGAGCCCAACAATGATGATCGACAATCCCTTAAATATGGGACTATGATTAGAAAAGGTGATGAATTTTACCCCGAATTCTCTCATAATAAATTAAGTCTATCAGCGGCTTACTGGTTTGTCAATTATTGTCAGCGGTTGTATAATCAAATTATGGACGATTGTGATTTATTAATTATCGGCGGCGGAATTGCGGGGCTATCGGCAGCGCTTGAAGCGTCCAAATTTGCCAAAGTTATCGTTTTAACTAAAGGGAAAATCGGGGAAACAGCAACCGAAAAAGCGCAAGGTGGCATTGCTGCTGCCATCGACCAAGTCAAAGATTCCACTCAATATCATTTCGAAGATACAATCGCTGCGGGAGCCGGACTGTGTGATGAAAAAGCAGTTCGCGTTTTAGTAACGGAAGGTGTTGACCGGGTTAAAGAATTAATCAAAATGGGGGCTCAGTTTGACCGAGCCGAAACTGAGGCCGGGGGAACAGCTTTTGCCTTAACGCTAGAAGGCGCCCACAAACAACGCCGGATCCTCCATGCTGGAGACGAAACGGGGCTAGAAATTGAAAGAACTTTAGGGCGTAAAGTTATTAGTGAAGGCAAAGTTGAAGTTCAGCAGCAAATGCTTGGTATTGATTTATTGCTGGATAATGGACGGTGTCTTGGGGCCAAAATTTTGGACCAAAAGAGCGGCGAAGTTAAGAACTATTACGCCAAAGCTGTTCTTTTAGCCACTGGCGGAGTTTGCCAAATTTATCTTTACACCACTAATCCATCTTTTGCGACTGGTGATGGAGTGGCCATGGCTTACCGCGCTGGCGCAACTTTAACTGATCTGGAGTTTGTCCAATTCCACCCCACTGCTCTGGTCCAATTCAAGCAATTTGAAGATATTGTCGCCCTCCCCCAATTTTTGATTTCGGAAGCTGTCCGCGGTGAAGGCGGAGTGCTGCTTAATAACCGGGGTGAACGTTTTATGGAACGTTACCATGCTCAATTGGAACTTGCCCCACGCGATATCGTTTCCCGGGCAATTTTTGAAGAGATGAAAGCAACCAATGATGATCACGTCTATCTCTCATTAAAAGAAATTAACCCGACAAAAATTAAACATCGGTTCCCCATGATTTACAAAACTTGTTTAGATCGAGGAGTTGATATTACTAAAGATAATATCCCTGTTGCCCCCGCTGCCCACTATTTTATGGGGGGAATTAAAACTGATATCGACGGTAAAACAGATATTCCCGGTCTCTTCGCCGCCGGCGAATGCGCGTCAACCGGGGTACATGGCGCCAACCGCTTGGCTTCAAATTCACTCTTGGAAGGGACTGTTTTTGGTCACCGAGTCGCGCTTGCCTGTCGGCAAGAACTACAAACTTCAAACCTCAAACCTCAAAACAAATCCCAAATCCCAACAACCAAATCCCACTTAAAAGAGATTGAGATTCAACGATTTAAGTTGGTAATTAAAACAGCGATGTGGAATGGGGTGGGGATAATTCGTTCAAGGGAGAGTTTGGCCCAAGCTCTGCAAAAGTTACAATTAATTGAAAAACAGCTGATTTTCACTCCCAGCTCACCGGGCGAATTAGAATTGATGAATATGTTGTTGGTCGCAAAATTGATTACCAAAGCGGCGTTGGATCGGACCGAATCGCGCGGGGCACATTTCCGCAGTGATTATCCTAATACTGATGATAATAATTGGCCCAAACATCTAACTTATAAACTAGGGGTAAATCCGTAGCCGTCTTTTTGGTTCGTCGCCAACCGACTCTGAACGTAAATTACTTTCATCAACCCGCTGGTGCTGCAAACGCCTAATATAAGCATTTTGCGGGTTTAAATCAATTGATTTCTGGGTGTTTTTTACATGCTGGATCGCATCATCAACTTCACGTAAAGCAATTTCTTCAACCTCATCTTTCCCCCCCATCCCAAAATAATATTTCAAAAAACGCATGATCTGGGAAGAGACATTTTTCTTAATAACGTGAACCTGCAAATGATGCTCCTCCGCTGCTACCATAATTTTTGTCCCTGGTCGAGCTTTAGCCTTGGTTGTTAAAATCAAATCGGCTTCACCGAGATCAGGAGCAACAACCGCTGGCAACTGCATCGTTCGCATCGCCCGTTCTAAGTGACCACGATTAACGCCAAACGGATAAATTCGAATCGGCCCTTTGCCTTTTTCTTTTTCAACCTCGGCTAATTCTTTTGCTGTCGGTTCCGGCATAATTTCATCCGCTTTTTGAACTTCAATCTTGCCATCTTTTCTGACTCGAATCTCTGGATTTAAGGTGCGCCCACGTAAAAGGGCATCAACAGCTTTAGCAACATCAGGGAAAATTGCAAACTTATCCCGTTCTTGAATCTCAATCGCAACATCAAAAGTCGGCGGGGCTTTCCGTTCCAGGATGGCTTTTTGGGTCCGACGGCGCTTAGCTTCTTCATCACCTAAAATAACCGATTGGATCCCACCAACTAAATCAGATAATGTTGGGTTACTAATAATATTTTCGAGCGAAATTCCGTGTGCCGTCCCAATTAACTGGACACCGCGTTCAGCAATAGTGCGGCAAGCAGCTGCTTCAGCTTCGGTCCCAATCTCGTCGACAATCACGACTTCCGGCATATGGTTTTCAACCGCTTCAATCATAACCCGGTGTTGTAATTCCGGCGCGGCAACCTGCATCCGGCGCGCTTTGCCAATACCAGCATGAGGGATATCGCCATCACCACCAATCTCGTTGCTGGTATCAACAATCACCACCCGGCGATTAAATTTATCACTAATAATTCTGGCCGCTTCGCGTAGTTTTGTCGTTTTACCAATCCCCGGCGGCCCCATTAATAAAATATTTTTACCCGATTCGATCACGTCTTGAATAATATCGTTAGTGCCGTAAATTGCCCGGCCAACTCGACAAGTTAAACCAATAATTCGACCAGTGCGATTACGCATGCAGGAAATACGATGAAGAGTTCGTTCAATTCCCGCCCGATTATCACCGGAGAATTGGCCAACTTTGGTCACGACATATTCGAGGTCATCATGAGAAACGTGATCACCTGGAATATAAAAAACTTTACCGACAAATCTAGCTTCTGGAGTTTTACCAAGATCAATAACAACCTCAATTAGCTGGTTGATATCAGAATGTTTAAGCAGTGCTAGCTTAACCCGGGGTGGAAGTACTTCCAGTAAACGTTCTAACTCTTCTTCTATTTTAGCCATACGGCGTTAGACGAAAACCTATTTCCCTTTGATCGATTTCTTTAAATTCATTCCCGGCACAAAAGCCGGAGCTTGTGATTCGCCAATGGTAATTTTTTCGCCGGTCTGTGGATTACGGCCAATCCGCCCTTTTCGCTTACGAACCAAGAAATTACCAAAACCAACTAACCGGACTTTTTCACCCTTATTTAATGATTCGGTAATAAAATCAAGTGCTAAATCAATAATCCTTTCCGCTTCCGCCTTAGTCAAATCACTTTTATTGGCTACTTTTCCCGCTAACTGTTTCTTATTCATCTTTTTCTCCTCTCTTTCTTTACATACTTTAATAAACCACTGTCGGCATCGCTGCCAACTGTTTATAAAAATTCATCCGGGCATCAATATCTTTTTGCGCAGCCGCTATTAATTGTTCGGAATGAGCCGGGTCACGCTGTTTTAAAACCCGGAAACGGTTTTGGTTAATCGCATATTCTGAAAAAGGAATTTTCAGCTCTTTGGTATCAAGCTGGAATGGATTTTTTCCCTCTGCAGCCAACATCGGGTTATAGCGGAACGTAATAAAAGCCCCACTTTCAACCGCTTTCTTCTGCTCGCCAAAACCTTGGCTCATATTAATGCCGTGGTTGATACAATGTGCATAAGCAATAATGATCGACGGGCCGTTGTAAGCTTCGGCTTCGGTAAAGGCTTTGATCACCTGGTTCTGATCATAACCCATCGCTACTTTAGCTACGTAAACATAACCGTAGCTCATCATCATTAATCCTAAATCTTTTTTACCGATCGGTTTACCGCTGGCAGCAAAAGGCGCGACGGCACCTAAAGGAGTTGATTTTGATGCCTGGCCGCCAGTATTGGAATAAACTTCGGTATCGAGGACTAAAAGATTAACATTTCTTCCCGACGCTAAAACATGATCTAAACCGCCAAAACCAATATCATAAGCCCAACCATCACCGCCTAAAGCCCAAACAGATTTTTGCACCAGATAATCAGCCACGGCGACTAATTGGCGGCAGTCACTACTATCACAATCTTTAAGGACTGCTTTTAATCGTTCAACCCTTTCCCGCTGCTTTTCAATCTCATCACTGTTGCTCTGTTTGGCAGATTTAATCTCTTGCGCCAGTGGTCCAATTTTGCCGGCACAACACGAATCCTGGGCAACGCGATTAAGAAGTTCCAGAGCAAAAACATTAAACTTATCAACTGATAAACGCATCCCGTAAGCAAATTCAGCATTATCTTCAAATAACGAATTGCTCCAGGCCGGCCCACGCCCATCCTGCCGTTTAGCATATGGCGTCGTCGGCAAATTGCCACCGTAAATAGAGGTACAGCCAGTCGCGTTGCCAATCAACAAACGATCACCAAACAGCTGGGTTAGCAGTTTGATATAAGGGGTTTCGCCGCAACCCAAACAGGCACCGGAATATTCAAACAGGGGGCGAACAAACTGACTTCCTTTTACAGAATTAAGTTGATAAAGTGATGAAGGGGTTTCCGGCAGATCGAGAAAGAACTTATAGTTTTCTGCTTCCTGTTTTCTGACCAGAGTTTGCGGGATCATCTTTAAAGCCCCTTTATCTTTGACCGGGCAATATTCAACACAGTTGGCGCAACCGGTACAATCTTCCGGCGCAATCTGTAAAGTGTATTTCATCCCTTCGGCCCCTTTGGTCGCGATTGGGTTAGTCGATTTAAAGGTCGCCGGCGCATTTTTCAACAATTCGGCTTGATAAATTTTCGGCCGGATCGCGGCGTGGGGACAAAGGAGTGAACAGCGGCCGCATTGAATACAAGTTTTCGGCTCCCATTCGGGAATATTAACTGCAATATTTCTCTTTTCATACTGGGTCGTGGCCGTCGGCCAAGTCCCATCATCCGGCATTTGCGAAACTTTAACCTTCTCCCCTTCCGCTTTTAACATCAAAGCAGTTACTTCTTTAACAAATTCCGGTGCGTCATCGGTCACCGGCTTGATCGGTTCAATCGGATTGGAAACTGACTTGGGGATTATTACTTCCTGAATTCCGGTTAGCGCCTGGTCAACGGCGGCAATATTCATGTTGACAACTTTTTCACCTTTTCCACCGTAAGTTTTTTTGATCGCGTCTTTAACCGCTTGAATGGCCGTCTGGGGATCAATCACTTTGGAAATTTCAAAGAAGGCAGTCTGCATAACAGTATTAATGCGCGGCCCCAGCCCGATCCTTTCAGCAATCTTGACCGCGTCAATCACATAAAATTTTACTTTCTGATCGATAATCTGTTTTTGCACCCGGCCAGGAATTTTGGCCCAGACTGTATCTTTATCATATTCAGCAGTTAAAAGGAATACCCCTCCCTTTTTAAGATGGCTTAACATGTCATATTTCTCTAAGAAGGTAAAATTATGACAGGCGATAAAATCGGCGGTGGTAACTAGATAAGAACTGCTGATCGGTTTAGGGCCAAAGCGGAGGTGAGAAACCGTAATCGTACCTGCTTTTTTGGAATCGTAGACAAAATAACCCTGGGTATAATTATTGGTCAATTCAGAAATAATCTTGATGGTATTCTTATTAGCCCCAACTGTGCCGTCGGAACCGAGGCCATAAAACAGCGCCTGATAATTAGCGGTATCGTCTAAACTAAAGTTATAATCAACTACCAAGCTTGTTTTCATCACATCATCAACAACACCAACAGTAAAGCTGTTTTTTGGCTGCTTTGCAGTTAAATTATCAAAAACCGCTTTAACCATCGCCGGCGTAAAATCAGCAGAACCCAAACCGTAGCGGCCACCAACAATCACCGGATATTCTTTAAAAGCAACCAGTTTCTGATGCAGCGCATCCCCAACCGCCGTCCGCACATCTTCGTAAAGCGGCTCGCCAAGTGAGCCTGGTTCTTTGGTCCGGTCAAGAACGGCAATAGACTTTACTGTTTTAGGTAAAACTTTCGCAAAAGCTTCGACATCAAAAGGACGATAAAGTCGCACATTAACAACCCCGACCTTTTCCCCTTTCTTGACTAAATAATCGACCGTTTCATGGATAACTTCGGCCCCAGATCCCATCGCCACAATTATTTTCTCCGCCTCTTGGGCCCCAAAATAATCAAAAAGATGATATTGGCGACCAGTTAGCTTGGCAAATTTATCCATCGCTTTTTGGGTGATGTTACGGCAGGGTGGATAAAATTTATTGACCGTTTCCCGTCCAGTAAAACAGACATCAGGATTTTGGGATGTCCCTTTTATCGTCGGATGATCTGGTGAAAGAGCTCTTGCCCGATGGGCATTAATAAGTTCATCGTCTATCATCGCCCTCATGTCGTCAAAAGTTAATTCTTCAATTTTTTGGATTTCGTGAGATGTTCTAAATCCGTCAAAGAAATGAAGGAACGGAATTCGTGATTCCAGTGTTGCCGCCTGGGCAATTAACGCCATATCCATCGCTTCCTGGACAGAAGAAGAGGCTAAAAGCGCCCAACCAGTTTGGCGGGTCGCCATTACATCTGAGTGATCACCAAAAATACAAAGCGCCTGACAAGAAAGAGCGCGCGCCGCAACGTGAAAAACAGTCGGCGTTAATTCGCCAGCAATTTTATACATATTAGGAATCATTAATAATAAGCCCTGCGAAGCGGTAAAGGTGGTAGCCAGTGAACCCGCCGATAAGGCCCCATGAATCGCGCCGGCAGCGCCGCCTTCTGATTGAAGTTCCACTACATTAGGCACTGTCCCCCAGATATTCTTTTCTCCTTTGGCACTTTTTTGGTCAGCAATTTCCCCCATGTTTGAAGATGGGGTAATCGGATAAATGGCGATTACTTCATTGGTGGCATGAGCAACGTGGGCAACCGCGCTGTTGCCATCATAGGGATGCATCTGTCTGGTCATTTTTTACTTCGACTTCCTTTCCCTTTTAACTAATCCACGGCTGAATCCGCGAAAGCGCTATCCTATCAAAGAGGAGGCCAAAAATCAAGAGAAGAAAAAATGGTATTAAAGCCCCAAGAAAGGCCATTGGTTTTGACAGGTGGTAATTTTTTCGGTTAACAATTGCCAAAAGCCCAGATAGATAAAGCGTTGTAAAAAATAAAATTGTGGCAAATCCATAGCGAAAAAGAGCAAAGTCTAAATTGTAATATTTTGAAAAAATCATCAATCCCAAAATAATTAGACCGCTTAATAAAACACCACTGCAGTAAAAAAGGGCTTGGATCTGCCTCGATAAATGGCCTGTCCCACCCAACAATTTATTAACATAATGAGTAACGTAAGCCAAAGCAAAAAAACCGGCAAAAATGGCGGCCACTAATGCCCCACCAACAATTAGTAGAGTAATCACAAAAAAAACCGCCGCTAAAGTAATTAAAACCGGTAGGACAATAATAATCTTTGCCCCATGGACAATTTGCAAAAGAGTGCCGCCAATTGGCACATACTGAATTATAAAAATAACCAGCGTGGCAAAAAAAGCTAATAACCAGCTTGTCTGCAGTAAAAAGGTCAGCGCCCCTTCCGGCCAGGATTCTTGTTTTAATTTCGTAAAAAAATAAATCGGCCGCATCATCATCATCCACCAAATGGAAAAATAGTTAGTAATTAGTCGTTTGTAATTAGCCATTTTTAAACCTCCCGTCTTCCTTCAAAAGACTTGGTTAATGTTGCTTCGTCAGCATAATCCATATCGGCTCCAACTGGCAAGCCGTAAGCTAACCGGGTTAATTTTACTCCTAATGGCCGTAATAATCGAGAGAGATATATACTAGTCGCCTCCCCTTCGGTCGTTGGGCTGATCGCCAAAATTACTTCGGTGAAATCACCTTTGTTTAATCTTTGGAGCAATTCCTTAATCCGTAAACTATCCGGGCCAATGCCATCAAGTGGCGAAATTAGTCCGCCCAGAACATGGTAGCGGCCATTATACCCACCCGACCGCTCAATCGCCATTAAATCTTTCGGTTCGCCAACGACACAAAGGCGATGTTGATCACGGGAAAGATCGGCACAGATTCTGCACGGGTCAATATCGGTAATATTGTAACAAACGGAGCAATGGCGCAGCCGTCCTTTGGCTTCTCTAATCATCGCGGCTAACCGGTCAACATCCTGGTTGGAGCTTTGCAAAATATAAAACGCGAGGCGCTGAGCTGACTTGGGACCAATCCCCGGCATCTTCTTTAACTCTTCAATCAGTTTGGCAAACGTCTCCGCGTACATTTAAAACATTCCGGGGAGCCCTAAACCGCCAGTTATCCCCTTCATCTTTCGGCTGGCGTCATCTTTAGCGAGCTTTAACGCTTTGTTCAGCGCCTCTTTAACTAGTCGATTTAATTGTTCAACACTATTTGGGTTAACAACTTGTGGGCCAATTTTTACCTCTTTAACTTCCATGTCACCGCTGACAGTGACTCTGACCCCACCGGCTTCCGCATCGTAAATTGAGCGGGCCAAATCATCTTTAATTTTTTTTAACTGCCCTTGCATCTCCCGCGCCATCTTGATCATTTCCCCCATGTTCCCTAAATTTGGAAAACCCATTTTTACAACACTCTCCCTTCAAAAAAATCGGCGACTGTTTTCGCAGACATACTTGGCTCTTTTGCTCCATCACTGACCACACATTCAATCAGCAACTTCTCACCCAACACTTCCCGGATCGCCTCTTCTACATCCTGTTTATTTTTTTGTTCTTCCAAGCGTTCTTTATGAAAAGCGTAACCGCGCTTAAAATTAATCACCAGTTTCCCTTGAGCGTTAACTTCCGCCGGCTCGCCCTCATGAAGAGAAACATAACCAAAAATGCTTTTCTTTTTAACCCCAGCCAAAATATCATTCCAGCGTGAACGGATTTTGCCAATTTTACTTCCATCAGACGGTAAAACAGTTACAGTTGCAGCTTTTGCCGCCGGCGGCAAAACAACCGTTTTGGCCACAGTCGGTTTTTCTTCAACTTTAGCGCCGAACAATTCCAACAGCGCCACTTCCAAAACCAGTCGCGCATGAGGATGCCATTTCATGTCGAGCTCGGCTTTAGTTAAGCCGCGAATAACTCCTTTGATCTGCTCCAAAGTGCAAGTCGCCGCCTGTTGAGTTAAACGCTCAAGATAATCAGCCGTTAATTCCAAAGTATCACCGGCCCCAACTTTTAAATGCAATAAATTGCGGAAATGGCCAACTAAATCGCGTGTCACCTGCGGAGTTGAACGTCCTTCCGTCAAACTATCATCAACCAGTTTTAACATCTTAACCGTGTCACCGCTGATAATTGCGTCGGCAAAAGCAAAGAGAAGCTCTTCGTCAGCTGTACCTAACATTAACACCACGTCGTCATAACTGATTTTTTTACCAGAGAAAGAGACGACTTGATCAAGAAGCGAGATCGAATCACGGAGTGACCCTTCCCCCACCCGACCAATTAAATTCAGTGCTTTGTCATCAATAGAAAAACCTTCGGTCGCTGCAATTTTCTTTAAGTGCGCTTCAGTCTCTGACAATTTGATCCGGCCAAAATCGAGCCGTTGACAGCGGGAGGCAATCGTCGGAGGAACTTTTTGTGTTTCAGTAGTTGCTAAAACAAAAATTGTGTGACTGGGTGGTTCTTCCAATGTTTTAAGCAGCGCGTTAAAAGCTTCTGGGGTCAGCATATGCACTTCATCAATGATATAAACCTTATAACGCCCCTCAACTGGCGCGTAACGGACTCGCTCGCGCAGTTCTCTGATTTCGTCAATCCCGCGATTGGAAGCGGCGTCAATCTCAATCACGCTGACTGAGTGGCCATCACGAATTTTGGTACAGCTTTCACACCCACCGCACGGAGAAACGGTTGGCCCCTGCTTACAATTTAAGCTTTTGGCTAAAATCCGGGCAGTTGAGGTTTTCCCTGTTCCGCGCGGCCCGGAAAAGAGATAGGCGTGAGCTAAGCGGTCATTTTTGATCGCATTTTGCAGCGTCTGGACAATCGCCGGCTGACCCACCAGGTCAGCAAAACTTTGCGACCGCCATTTACGATAAAGAGAGATGTAGCTCATTTATAAATCCTCGGCACCCGTTTGCCAATCGCACAAATTACTTCGTAAGAGATTGTATCTTCTAAAGCAGCAACTTCGTCAGCCGAGATCGCCTGGCCGTTTTGGCTACCAATCAAGACTACCTCATCACCGACTTCAACCTTGGAATCACCAACATTAACCATCGTCAAATCCATCGTCACCCGCCCAACAACCGGGAATCGCCGCCCGCGAATGATCACTTGTCCCCTGTTAGAGAGCCGGCGACTGAAACCATCGGCATAACCAACCGGAATGGTGGCAATCATCGTATCATTTGGGGTGACATAAGTGCAACCATAAGAGAGCGGGGTTCCGGCCGGAACTTTCTTAAGATAGGTGACGCGACTTTTAAAAGAGAGCGCCGGCTGTAAATTTATTATTCGACGGGAATTTCCCTGTGGATATAATCCGTACAACATTAAACCGACGCGAACGAGATCAAGATGAGTTTCCGGATGAAAAAGAACCGCCGCCGAGTTCGCCGCATGTTTAAGTGGAATCTGCGGCAGTCGATTACTTAACTGTTGAAACTTCTCAAACTGGCCGACAGTAAAGTTATCGTGCGGATCTTCCGCCATAGCAAAGTGGGTAAAAAATCCCTCCAGCTGGACCGCTGGCAGTGACGATACTTTGCTAATAAAAGCCATCGCCTCCGATGGAGCGACCCCTACTCGCCCCATCCCGGTATCAACCTTAATATGGATTTTAGCAATCTTTTTTCGTTTCAGTGCTTCATCAGAAAGAGCTTTCGCTTCCGAAAAAGAGTAAATCGTTTGTGATAAATCATACTGGATAATTTCGTCCATCACCGAAGTTGGCGATTCGGTTAGAATTAAAATTGGCGAAACGATTCCGGCTTCGCGCAACTCCAGTGCTTCTTTCAAGTTCGCCACGGCTAGATAATTAACCCCGGCTTCAACTGCTGAGCGCGCGATGGCGACCGCACCGTGACCATAAGCATTAGCTTTGACTACCGCCATAAATTTGACGTGCGGCGCCAAAAGTTGGCGCACCTCAGCAATATTATGCTTGACTGCCTTAAGACATATTTCGGCGTAAGTATTCATCTTTTAATTTTTTAACCAAATTGTCTGGAATTGAAAAATTCCCCAGCTCAATATCCCGCCCGCTTCCTGCTCCATGATAATCCGATCCACCCGTCAAGAGCAAACCATATTTTTTCGCTAACGCTTGATAATGCTTAACCTGGCTCTGGTTATGGCTAAAATAATAAACTTCTAAACCGACCAGACCAGCCGCCATTAGATCAGGAATAATCTGGTCGCAATTAGACGACGCTGGATGAGCATAAACCGGCAACCCTTTCGCCCCCAAAACTAATTTAATCGCCTCTGCCGGTGACAATTTGTAATGCGAAACATACGCCGGGCCGTGAAAATCAAGGTAGCGGTCAAACGCCTCTTTAATACTACTGACAAAACCTTTTTTCACTAAAACCCGCGCCACATGCGGTCGTCCAGGCGCACGATGGCCCGCTAAAGCAAAAACTTCTTCTGCTTGAATCTCTACTCCAAGATTTTTCAACTTTTCACAGATCTTAAAAATCCGGGACTCTCGTCCATGTTGGATTTTATCAATATTTGTCAGGAGCAATTGGTCATAATAATCAACAAAATACCCCAAGATATGAACTTCGGTATTAAGTGCTTCGGTTGTAAACTCAATTCCGGCAATAACCTCGACGCCAACCTTTTTGCCAACTTCAATGGCTGGATCAATACCAGTAACAACATCATGGTCAGTAATGGCAATCGTGGTTAACCCGTTTTTTGCTGCCAGTTCGACAATTATTTGCGGACTTTGGGTACCGTCAGAGTAAAAAGTGTGGAGATGCAAGTCCGCCGGCATATTATGTTAATTATAACATAACAATACCGGCGGCTCAATTAAACTAATTTATTTACCTATAAAGTTCGATCAACTGCTGGGCGGCCAGTTTCTTGTTGGGCAACTGGGGCCGGTTCCTGAATAGGTTCTGCCCGAACCTCAGCTAGCGCTTCTGAACCAGGAATATCTTCTCCATACTCAATTTGGCGTAAAGCAGCCCTTAATTCTGGAGACATTGAAGAGCTATCACTAGCTGTATCCATCAGATATACTTGACGAGCCTCATTATTAGGAAACAAGTCAAGTAATGCTACCTGGTTTGCTCGAGCAACATCTTCCTCTGTAAATATCATAACGTCATCAACTGGAGATCTTTCATCTATCCTTGTTGGAATAATAGCTGAACTCCTCCCTCTTAATGATGCAACCCCACTATCAGTTGGCGGTATTGATCCATTTCCCATATTTTTTTCCTCCTTTGACTCTAGGTCATCTGCACATATCTATTATCGAAAAAAGATGGTCAAAACTTGCAGCAAAAACCTATTTGGCAGTAAATAAGACGTAGGCTAAATAGTCAAATATCTGGGGGGAAATCTCCAGTCCAATTAATGATTGGGTAAAGGCTTGAGCGGCAACATTGCTTAAACGTTTAATCTGTTTTTCGCGAACATAGGGACCGATTTTAAAAACCGGGAACTTATAACGCTTATAAACTTCACCAACTCGATTTACTTCTAGGTGGTGGAACAGTTGGTGCGCCACCACAAATTTCAATAAATGATCAGCCAGTTCAGTAGAGCGAATTTCGCGCAGCAGCTTTTCGTGATAGTCGCGATAGACGATAATTTCTTTCCGTTCTTTATGATACTCTGACCCACGTGCTTTACCACAATCTTCACCAACAACCCTAACTCCTAACCGGGTCGCAATTTTACGTGGATCATTAGTCCCATGTTCTGCCATAATAACTCTAGCAACCTCGTCCCCAACCGCAATAACTTCTTTGATTAGACTTAGTTTTTCTTCTTCGGATAAATGTTGAAAAGTTTTATCTTTAGCCAATTCCAGATAGGCTAAAGCCAAACGGTTTCTCTCTCCTAAAGCCTGTTGCCCCGGTTTAGCTGCCGTTATTAAACTCTGTCGTTTAACTCTTTTGGTTTTAATTGTGACCATTAATATCCTTTAAGTGGCACCATTTCATCTGTTACCTTTTCTCCCTTAACTGTTATTCTAACATAATGATACCAGCCACCAAAGCCCGGAGGCAAATGCAATGTGCCGCCGGCACCACCAGTAATAATATACACTACCCCATCACGCTTAGCCCGTGCATAGCCGTGAATATGGCCGGAGAAAACATAAGCGACGTGATAGCGCGCAAATAATTTTTGCATTTCTGTCGTAACTTGCCGGCCAGACATAACATAATCACCATACAGCTCAGTTGGATCAAAAGTGGGTCGGTGCATAAAAATAAATATTATTTTCTGCTTATTTGCCGCCAAATCCTGTTCTAGCCAGGTAAACTGTTTTTTATCAAATGAGTCCTTGAAAGCATTATTTAATACAACAAAATGACAATTTTTATAATCAAATGAATTATAAAGTGAACCAATATATTTTTGGAAATATTTTGCACCCTTATTTGCTAAATCATGATTACCCGGCGCTTGCAGTACTTTAAATTCTAAACGTTTTACTTTTTGACAATAAGCTAGATATTCTGTTTCCGTGCTGTAATCAACACTATCACCAACTGAGATCGCAAAAGCAATCTTGGGCTCAGTCGCCATCTGTTTTAATAAATGGTCAAATATTTTATCGCCATTTTGGTTGTCGCCAAAAACGAGAAAAGAAAATTCATCTACCAAGGGAACATTAGCTAGTCCATAACCTAGCCTAAAAAGAAAAAATAGGCCCCAAACAGTCAGCCAGATCTTGCGTTGCATTACTCTAATTCATTAACCGCTGCTTTGTACTCACGGACATTTCTTTCAATATGCGCGGGCGTGGTCCCCAACACAACTGGGGTCAAAAGAAGCCCTTTGGCTTCTGCATCAACAATAATGGCCACTTCTGATGGGCGAATTGAAAGTTGAGTCGGAATTATAACCGGCACACCCGAAGCTAAAATAATCGAAATATAGTTCTGCAAATCGCCAACCTTTAAATCTTTCCCCTGTTCTGCAGAAGGAATTATGGCCGCGTCAAGCGCGTCAGCCCCTTCGTCACCAACGCCTAAAATCAAATCGCCGGTAAACTGATCTGCCAAACCAAGGATTTTTGCTACTCCCTTAATTTCTGAATAATAACTGGGCAGATTATCACGGTTAACATTAATAAAATCAGCTCCGGCTTTGACTAGTTTTTTAATCTCGTCTTTACTTAATTCTTTTCCGTTCTTCAGTTTAATGCCAACCGGTATTTTGGAGAGCTTTATAATTTTCTCGGCTCCTTCCGGTCCGATCTGCAGGGCATCTGCCCCTCCTTTGATCGCCGCCAAAACCAATTCCGGTTCATTCGCCGGCAAATCAACGATTAAAGTTAATTTATTGCTCCTTAACAACTCCACCAACTTTGGCATTATTATCACTCCTTCCCCTCACCCACATAAAATAATCGTTTTATAATAATGTAGGGACGACCTTTATGGTCGTCCGTTCGCCTAATAGTGGGTTTACCCACCGAAGGCGGGCAGGCATAAAGCCTGCCCCTACATCTTTAAAATCCCGGAGGATGAGGGCTTTGCTCCGCACCCGCAATATTTTTGCATATATAATTTCATTTCTCTAGCCCTTTTTTGTCCGGCACGAAAAAGAGGCCGGAAGTCTTGATAAAAGAATTTTACTCCAAACTCCGAACCAATTCCCTCTCCTAACTGCTTAATTAAATCATGCTGCTGATAAGGACTAATGAGTAGCGTTGTGGAAAAAAGGCCGTAACCAAGCTCCACTGCTTTTTGGGCCGTGGCCTGCAAACGAGTTCGATAGCAATCATAACAGGAACTTGCGGCCAAATGTTGCGGTTCTGCTTTATCATACACAACTTTAAGTTCAACTGTCGCCGCATAGCGGGCTAAAGTTAAAAGCCGCCGCTCATACTCTTCAAACGGCTGAATGTTGGGGTTATAAAAAAAGCCGGTTAGATCAAAATCTTGCCCCTTTAATTTTTCGTAAACTGCAATAGTGCAAGGGCCGCAGCAAGTGTGCAGGAGCAGTTTAGACAAGCCCCAAATCCTTTAAGACCTTTTTAATCTGCTCTTTTTCGCTCGCGGTCGGCTCAACCAAGGGTAACCGTGGTTTACCAACTGGCTGACCGATCAGTTCCAGCGCATATTTTACCGGCGCAGGATTAGCGGTGATGAATAAAACTTTAAAAATCGGCACTAAACGAAGATGAATTTCCATCGCCTTTTTTACATCACCAGCGTGGTAAGCTTTTACCATTTGCGCAATTTCTTTGCCGACAATATGAGAAGCAACCGAAATAATCCCCACCGCTCCCACTGACATCATTGGCAAAGCAAGTGAATCATCACCGCTCCAAATAATAAAATCTTTGGGGCAGAGCTGTCTGGTCGCTGATGTTTGGTCAACATTGCCGGCCGCATCTTTTAACCCGGCCAGGTTTTTTAAACCAGCAATGCGCGCGGTTGTTTCCGGCATCATATTAATTCCGGTGCGTCCAGGAATGTTGTAAATGATAATGGGAAGAGAAGTGTTTTCTGACACTGCTTTAAAATGTTGATACATTCCCTCTGGCGACGGCTTATTATAGTAAGGGACCACGACCATCACCCCATCAACTCCAATTTTTTCCGCCTCTTTGGTCGATTTAATCGTCGTCGCAGTTGAATTTGACCCTGTGCCAGCAATTATTTTGCAGCGCTGCCCAACCGCTTTTTTTACCACGCGATATAGTTCATACTCTTCTTCATGGGTTAAAGTTGGCGATTCGCCGGTGGTGCCGTGCAGGACTAAACCATCTGAACCATTGCTGACCAAAAAATCCGCTAACGCCTCTACTCTTTGCCAATCGACTGTAAGATCAGGTTTAAAGGGAGTGGCCATTGCCGTTAAAACATTACCTAGATTAACCATATTAAAACCTCCGTGTTGTAATAATATTTTATCACAATATTTAATTTGACACCATCTAAGTATAATTCTATACTTTTACTAAATTTCCGGAGTTGGCTGATGAAGAAAATAGTACTTTCTAGCATATTTATTATTGTTATATTGGGATTGATTGGCTTAACCCTTATTAATCTTAGTGGGTGCGCCCAAGTTGTTTCGCCATCCGATGATACTCCGGTTTATCCTGACACTTCCCCAACGCCGGAAAGTCCCTCGATTGTTGAAGATGGCCAGACAGGCGGAACTTTTACTTCTGGAGGATTTTCCATTAGTATTCCTTCCGGTACTCTGCCCGAATGCCTAAGAGCACAGCCAACGGTTGGCCCAGCTTCTGTTGACCCGGCTAATATTCTTGAGGAAGATGAAACACTGGTTTCAACCCTTTATCAATTCACCTCCAATGCCACTGATAATTTTATTAGCACCAGTGATGCCATAACCGTCACCATTCCTTTTACTGCCTCTGGCATCCCTCCTGCCGACCAGAACAATCCACTACGCGTTTATGCCAAGGTTTATGACCCTGACAGCGGGGCGGCCGTCCCGGTTATCGGTCAAATTTCTGGCACTAACTTAATTTTGAATCTAAAAGGTTTCGCCAAAAACGTTGTTTTTTCCGTTGAGTATAATCCTTATGGCACAGCCGAGATTTCCGACGCCAGCTTAAGCGGCAGTGCTCTTAATACTCTTGGCACTTCAACTGTTTGGCAAACTAACCGCTGGATGTGTTGGTATAATCCGCATCTTGATAAATTACGCACTGCTGTCGCCGCTATTCTACATAAGGATAAGGCCGCTTTAACTAACGCCGAGATTAAAAATCAAGTCCAGCTGTTAATTTGCAACAATGCGGCCAAAGCGGGGGCCATTTACAAAAACGCTGGCTTTCGCCAACCTAATCTAGCCATCACTGTTAATCCGGCCGTTTCCGGCACGACCGAACCAACTTTTATTACTTTTACAATCGACGGCGGCAGTAAATTTCAGCCAACTAATCCCAGTGATGGGATTGAGCACTTTGGCTTTAATTTTGGAGCGCTTTATATCAATCCGGCTAGAATGACAGACAGCGTCAATGCCGCATTGGGCACAGTTTATGCTTCCGTCGCTCATGAAATGTTTCACGCCATTCAAAATGGTTATGACTTAAGCTTTGGCAAAACGATCCAAGGTTTTCAAGAAGGCCCCGCGGCAACCTATGGAGTAACCCTTGATAAAGCGGCGGCTGTGCCACAAGTTAGAACCGCCAACCAATCAGAAATAATGCTCCTTTCAAATTTCTTGGGGTGTGAGAATATTACTTTCAGGGGCCGCACTTACTCTTATGCTTATGCTAATCAGGATTTCTTTGTTTACGTCGCTCGTAAACACAATAGCAACAGTCTCGCCTATTTAAAAGATGTTTACGAAAAGATCAAAACTGATGTTGATGCTTTGGTAACAGGTGTTCCACCCAAAAAGTGGGCCCGCACTCTCCCACCTCGTGAAACTCTTAGGAATTCTCTTAATTCTGTTTTCCAAACTAAATTCCATTCTTCTTTAGGAGATATTTATTTTGATTTTATTAAAAACCGAGCGATTGAACATAATACGGAAAGTCAACTGCGGACCGGAGAACCCGCGGCGGGCACACTATTTGAAGCAATTTTTAATCCTGATTCAGTTACCAAAATTAATGTTAATCCAAATGATTTGTTGGCAAATGCGGCAACCGGTAACTTTCTTATCGTTTCTCCCTTTGCTGCAAAAGTCCTGACAATTACGCCAAGTGCAACAAAAGTGGGCGGCACTGATGCTTATCTGAGTATTACTTCAACGGTTGGGAGTTTGGGAACTAATATCAAAGCAACTGTTTATCGCAAAGGAGTAAAAGTCGCCGACTTGACCGGGAAACAAAAAATTGCCGGTTGGGGAGTAGCGGCCGATGATGTCTTAACGCTTCTTGTCGCCAACGTTGATTATGATAAGAATTTTAACATTGCTTATCGTTTTGGTCCTGGCCAGGCAAACACACTTGAAGCTTCACCAATTATTAATGGTATCGGCGCGTGTCCATTCTCTGTTTCTTCTGTTGAATGCGCTTTTACTTATGAGGGAAATCCGGTCCGTTACACCCATCTCCCCTGCCTTGCCGCCGCCTCCAATCCAACTAATCCGCTTGCTGGTGACATGTTTGGTATTACAGTTTATCCTGCCAAAGTTGCTTCAACAGGAGAAGTAACTGTCAATCTAGGCGATCCATTCGACGTCTTCACTAGTGAAGCTAATGGCAAAGCGGCCGTTCTTGTTTACGCAACACAGCGCTTGAAAAATCTTGATTGTCACCATACCGATCCAAGTCTTAATAGTCTCCCTGTTGCTTTTGAAGCTATTTCCGGCAGTATCCACTTTTCTAATTATTCCAGTACCGCTGGCAACCAATTCAGTGGCACTTTTTCCTGCACAATTGCCGGTTCACAGGAAACTAATGAACATTATGGGGATACTTCAGTTCCAGTAGATCAACGTGCCAGTCACAAAGTCGGTTGGACAGGAACAATTACCGGCTCTTTTGAGGCGGAATTATCCGATTATCAGGCAACGCCGGAGAGTTCCAGTATTTTTAGAGTTCAGCGCCTTGATAGTTAGCGCCAAAAGTCCCAGGGCTCGCTGGCTATACTTTTGATTATGCTTATTTCGCCTAAGTGTCTTTTTCTCTAAATGAAATCAGGTGGCAATGGAGACTTTCAAGATAACGAACTGAAGCAACGTTGCTTTCCCCTGATCTCTGTAACCATTGATTCAACGATGAGGCCTGCATTAAATCAACCGTATAGCAATACCCATCGGGATCGCCAGCGTATAAACGAAAATTATCACAATAATGATGAAGAGATAGTGCCACTGTATTACGCCGCAATGAAACCTTTAGCTGTTCATCCGTTAAAGGAGGATTATCAATTCCGAATCTTTCCCTTCTATCATAACTAATAGCCAGCATACTTCGCCAACTCTCTCTATAATCAAAGGAAGCAACCATTAATCCGTTGCGAAGCGAACTCATCTCAAACCCCAGATATCTTATGCCTCGGTTTTTTATAAACAACGAATCCCATAAACGCTCTACCACTTTGTCAAGAAAGTTCAAAAATTCCGGCTGATATCTATCACCCCACAAAGCACTCGGTACCGTCCCCCAAAATTGGCTGTCACTAACTTCCCGGCTTCCTCTTTCTTCCTCAAGCGCTCTTGTTACTTTAGCTAATGTTCCTTTATCGGGCTCTCCATCGTTTGGCAAACAATATTCGGCAAAGTTTTTCAAAAAACTTTTTTCATGACAGTCTCCTTGTATTCCATCTATAGGAACTTCGCTTTGATGATAACCACAACCTTCATCCCGCCGCTTCTCTACCGGACAAAATCCAGCCTGATCCAAGTCTTTCAGAATACTATGCCTCTCTGGCGTCCAACGGCTAATCAACTCCAAATATTGTAGATTTAATACGTTTGGCCCTCCCGCCCTATTCGTTTCTCCTTTTAGCGCTCTAATAAATGCTGGTCGCACAATATACGACCTCCCTGCTATTTCATTACCGCAACCAAACCCCATTTTTAATACCGTCATTTTAATCGATCCTCCTTTATCTTCAAATATTTTATCTTCAAATATTTATCATTTATTTCATAAATAAATTTCATTAAACAATTTATATTAAATCGATTACAACGATTATTTTTCCTTTTATTTCAATAATTATTTAATATGAAACATATAATAATTCTATAAATTTGATCATATTATCAATTAAACTGTCGATCTTTATTTATTAAATATATTGAAATTTTTTTTCAAAGGTCACGATAAATGACTACGGGAGAATAATAAAAATGGTTAAACAAGTGCGATTAAAAGATATTGCTCGAAAATTAGGTCTTTCTCCAGCAACAGTTTCCCAAGCCTTCAATAATCCTAAAATAATCAACCGCGAAACGAGACGGAAGATTCTGGAATTATGCGAAGAATTAGGTTATGTTCGCAAAAAATACAAACACGGAAAAAACAATAATATCGGAATAATCGGAGAAAATCATTATATTACTTTTGGTGGATTTTATAATTTTGTTTCAACCGGCATCTTGCTTAAGGCAAAAACAATGGGCCTTAACACCAATGTCTGTTCTTTTGAGGACTGCGAAGAAGTTCTCCCTACAATAGTCACTAAGCGGCTAGTTGACGGCATTATCATTGTCGGTAAAATGGCTCGCGATCACATCCTGCAAATAAAGCAAGAAAACATCCCCATTGTCCTCTGCGGTCACCCAATGCCGGGATTAGAACTCCACACCGTTGTCCCGGATGGTCGGGCTGGAATTTACGAAACAACCAAGCATTTAATTGTTTTGGGTCATAAAAAAATTGCTACTATTACCGGCGGACAATTGTTCGACCCAATTACATCTGACCGTCTTGACGGTTACCGTTTTGCCCTAACAGAAGCTGGGTTAAAAGTTGAAGAAGATTACATTGCGATCGCGGATTTTTACGATCTTGATACCGTAGCACCAGCGGTGGAAAAACTATTAAGCTTAAAGAATTGCCCTACTGCTATTGCCTGCGCCTGTGACGCGATTGCCTATTGTGTTATAAAAATCCTGACTGAAAAAGGGTTTAAAGTCCCAAAGGATATCTCCGTAACCGGGTTTGACGGTCTCCCTTTTCCGGATTTTCTATCGACAATCAAGCTAAACTTGACTACCGCTGAAGTCCCCCTAGAGCAAATGGGCCAAATAGCAATCGACATTTTGCTTGATGTCATTGATAACCCCGCCAAAGTTGCTTACCGGCACACCGTACCAACAAAGCTAGTTATTGGAAATACTACGGCAACTGCAAAGGAATAAAGTAACTAACTGGTCAGAGCCCAAACGCTTTTTTAAGTTCTTTGATCCGGTCGCGGATTTCGGCTGCTTTTTCAAATTCCAGCGCGGTTGAAGCAATTAACATCTCTTCTTCTAAAGCTTTGATAATATCGGGAATTTCCTCCTTGGGGACAAACTCCTTGAGTTGTTTAATCTCTTTTATTTTGGCTTCTTCAATCTGCTCCTTAATATCGTGAATTTCTTTAACAATCGTCTGCGGTACAATATGATGTTTTTGATTATAGGCAATCTGGATTTTACGACGGCGCTCCGTTTCACGCAGTGCCCCTTTGATTGACCGGGTCAATTCATCACCATACAGGATAACTTTACTGTTAACATTGCGTGCTGCCCGTCCGATCGTCTGGATCAGCGACCGCTCGGAACGAAGAAACCCTTCTTTATCGGCGTCAAGAATGGCGACCAGCGAAACTTCTGGTAAATCCAACCCTTCACGCAATAAGTTTATGCCCACTAAAACATCAAATTTTCCTAATCGTAAACCGCGGAGAATATCAATCCTCTCTAATGTTTCGATATCAGAATGGAGATAGCGGACTTTAATTCCCGCTTCGTTTAAATATTCAGAAAGATCCTCGGCCATCCTTTTGGTTAGGGTCGTGACTAACACCCGTTCTTTTCGTTCAATCACTATTGTAATCTCTTTGATCAAATCTGCAACCTGGCCGGCAGTTGGCCGCACGCTTAATTCCGGATCAACCAAACCGGTTGGACGAATAATCTGTTCGGCAATTCGTTTCGTGTGTTTGCTTTCATAATCAGACGGGGTCGCTGAAACGAAAATTGTCTGATTAAGCCTTGTCTCAAACTCGGCAAATTTTAGCGGCCGGTTGTCGAGCGCTGACGGGAGCCGAAAACCGTAATCAACCAGGTTTTGTTTGCGCGAGCGGTCCCCTTCATACATTCCCCCTATTTGCGGAACAGTAATATGTGATTCGTCGATAAATAATAGAAAATCATCTGGGAAATAATCAAGTAGAGTCCCCGGTGCCTCACCTGGCGCGCGGCCATCAAGATGGCGGGAATAATTTTCGATCCCGTTGCAATACCCCATCTCTTTGATCATCTCCATGTCGTATTTTGTCCGCTGTTCCAGCCGTTGCGCTTCAACCAGTTTATTTTGTTTTCGCAACTCGGCAACCCGCCATTGCATCTCTTTTTCAATTGACTCGATCGCTGTTTTGAGCCGCCCTTCGAAAGTTACATAATGTGTCCCCGGATATATGCCAACCATTTCCTTTGTACCAACCACAACCCGGGAAACCGCTTCCACTTCACTAATCCGGTTGATTCGATTATCGTCTAATTCTATACGTAAATAATTCTTATCATATGACGGCTGGACTTCGATCAAATCACCACGCACTCGAAATTTTCCTCGTGAAAGCTCTAAATCATTTCGCTCATATTTTGTCGAGACTAAATGTTTAACAATTTCATCCCGCTCAATCTGCTGGCCAACTTTAAGGATTAGCACCGCTTTCTTATAATCTTCCGGTTTGCCTAAAGCGTAAATGCAGGAGACCGATGCCACCACAATTACGTCACGCCGTTCAAGAACAGACATCGTCGCTTCGTGGCGGAGCCGATCGATCTCGTCGTTAATCGCTGAATCTTTTTCGATGTAAGTGTCGGTGTGGGGAATATACGCTTCCGGTTGATAATAGTCGTAAAAACTGACAAAATACTCAACTGCGTTGTGTGGAAAAAAAGAGCGAAACTCCTGGCACAGCTGGGCCGCTAAAGTTTTATTGGGCGAAATGACCAGTGTTGGCTTTTGGACCATTTGGATAACATTGGCCATCGTAAAAGTTTTACCGGAACCGGTCACTCCAAGGAGCGTTTGGAATTTATCGCCGGTCTTTAGACCTTTAACTAGAGTGTCGATCGCTGGCGGTTGGTCGCCGCGCGGTTGATAATCAGAGACTAGCTTGAACTTTGGCATTTAATTGTTTTAATGTCCCGTCATTTTTGATCACGACATCGGCGATTGCTAAATATTCTGCCAACGGCAGTTGTGCTTTCATCCGCTGCTGCGCTTCTTTTTTGGTATAACCAGCTTTGATCAACCGTTTTAAGCGAACTGCCTGCGGCGCTATAACTACCCAAACTTTATCAACCAAATCAATTAAACCAATCTCCTTAAGGACTGCCGCATTTATTACGATTAACTGACAACTAACAGCCAACAACTGACAACTATTTATTTCGCTTACTACCTTATTCTTCAATTGCGGATGGACAATCGAGTTTAAAATCCTAAGTTGCTCTCTGTCGGCAAAAACAATCTCGCCCAGTTTTTGCCGGTTAATCTCTCCGCCCCGATTGAGGATCCGTGAACCAAAAGCTTTGATCAATTCTTGCCAGACTGATGACTGTGGTGGATATAGTTGGTGCGCCAAAGAATCGACATTGATTACGGCAGCCCCGCGGCGCCGTAATATTTTGGCCACTTCATCTTTGCCCGCCGCCATCGGCCCAGTTAAACCAATAATCATACTTACATTATATAGTATAGTTTGGCGCTTGACAAAAGTATGTTACTAAAATACAATTCGGGCAATGGTTTGGCTTAAACGATTTTTCTTTTTATTCTTAACAGTAGTTTTTTTTACTTCATTTTCATTGGCTGCAGACATTAATTATCCTTATGGCAATATCAATTTAAAACTCCCGCCCGATGAAGATCCCTATCCCGTTTTGGGCGGCTTTTCCACCATTGATCGAGGAATGCAAAATGCCTTGGTCAACCCAGCAACCCTTGGTAAATTAAAATTAAGTGAGGTCCACTTTGCAGCCGCGACTCCTCCCTCCGCTCCAGCAGCACAAAGGATCACTAAAGTCAATGAACTAAGTGGTACTTTTGAAGTCGGTGCTGGCGTTGGTGGAGCAAAAGCCCCGGCTCGATACGGCCTCTTTTTCCGTTATCCATCCCAAATTGGTTCAGGCATTATCACTAAAGAAGTAGAGATTGCCAGCACGGTTAATTATCAACCAGCAAAAGGTAATCAGGATTTTACCGCCGCCCAAAGACTTAATGATTGGTTAGTTGTGGGGTTTGCCTCCCGTAGTCCTTTAAGTGGCGGTCTTGATCTAGCTGGAGTTTTTCCGGTCACCTCCAGAATGGATATGAATATGTACGGTCAAAGCCTGGGAAATATGAGGGTTAGCAATGAAGGTCGCTTTCAATATACCTTTAATACCGGCGGGACAATTACGACGGCCGAAACTAGTACAGCAGTGTGGAATGGTTTTCTTTCTCAAGAGGCAACTATTCCTTTCCTTTCCCAAAGCCAATTTCAGGATAACGTAAATTTGCAAGCTCCGTACGTCGGCACTATCGCTTCTAGTTTTGGCAAATTTTACGCTGGCTTTAATTTTATGCCGGTCAGCGCTAATGCCCAAATTGACAATGACGTTGCAATAACAGTTAGTTCTGACACTTCAGATCCCTTCCTCTATGTTCCCGATTTTGATCCCGATAATGTTGCTGATGGTTTAGCCTGGCTTTCTGATCCTGCCCGCTATGGAACCTCAACTGGTTTTTCTCGCAAGCGGATCGATCTGCCTGAAGGAGAAGTCGTGGGAAATACCCGATATCGTGGCTATTATAACGCTAGCACCATGCGGCTTGATTTAGGAACACTATATGATGTTAGTGACTGGTGTTCAGTTAGTTTTGCGCTGGAAAACATTGGTGGGGCTGCCCTTGATATGAAAGGAACCGGCCTCTCCTATTATGCAACTTACCGCCAAGTTAATACTCAAGAAGTAAATGATCTTTTTGATCCTGGTGCGGACTCTACCTGGGCTCCCTTTACCGACACCTGGATTACAACTTATGAAGTTGATAAAACTAAACTATACATGGAGCCGGAAAAAAATTACCCCCTGCCAAAGAAAACCCGATTGGGCATTGTTTTTCGTAAACCTTTCCTGATCGCCCTTGATTACGAAATGAATTCCACCCCAGTTAAGTATGTCACCACTCAAAATAATACAACGACCGATATCACAATTAGTAACATTAATTATTTTAGATTAGGGGTAGAATCCAGAGTCTTTGCCCTCCCTTGGTGGATGACCGGTAGTATCACTTTTTTACCAAAACCAAGTATTACTGGTTTGACTACTGAAGCCCAAACCAAAGTTGATGATGCCTATGCTCGAATCAACAAATATATGCTCCCAGGCTTTCCGACTAAAATGGATTTAGGTACTTATTTTAACGCTTGGGAAACATACTTTGGTGGCACTTTCTGCCTTAATCCAGGCATGTTACTACAAGTTGCACAACTTGACCTAACTGGCAGCGATATGAGCCGATTAGTTGGTTCCACCTTTTTTATCAGTCGTGACGCCTGGCAATTAAGCTATGTCACCCAACTTGATCCCACCGCGACAGCTGCTAACTATAATAACAAACCAGTTCCTGCCGGTGGCCAAAAGAGTTTTGAGTTTACTGATATCAAATATATTCAAACCATAGGAGTAACATACCGATTCTAATGATAAACAAAAAAATATTTCCACTAGTCTTGTTGCTTGTTTCTGGTTGTCTTGCGCCTGTTTTCGCTGTTCCAATTATTACGCGCGAAGAATTAGTCACCATTGCCGATGATCATGTTGTCATCACCTGGCAAACCACTAACGAAGCTGCCAATAGCTCTGTCCGCTACGGTTTTACTAATCCGCCTACAACTACCTATTCAACTGACACTGCCAGCAATCAAACCAAGTATCATTATTTACGCATTAACAATCTTTTACCTAATAATACATACTATTATCGTATTTACAGCGAATCAGCTTCGGGCACAACAGAAAGCATTATTCGCACCGTTAAAACATTAGAGCGGCCAGCCGGCAATTACCTTTTCACTTTTGCTACAATGTCTGACATTCATTATGCTCCAAATAAAGACAACACAACCAATGACCGCGGCCGTCCCTATAATTCCAGTGAAGCCATTGTTAGCGGTTTGGTTGCCGCCATTAATCAAGCTCAACCAGCTTTTACTCTTATTAAGGGGGATATGATTGACGCTGGAGTCAATAACCCAACAGATCGTGTCAACCAATTAAAAACTAGGCTTGATACATTATCGACAGCCTACTACCCTATTCCTGGCAATCACGATAAGGCCATTGATTACGGTGCTGGCAACAATTGGGTCAAAGATAATTTACGCACCCTTTACCCGGCTGGACCAGCCGTTGCTGCGACCACTGATTGCGGTTTTAATTATAATATTACTACAAATGGCTACCGTTTTGTCATGCTTGACTCTTCTACGGCCAACGGAGTAACGGCCGAAGTTAACTTAACCAGTCTTGAAGCTGAGCTGGTGGCGGCGCAAACAGCCAAGCAAAAAGTTTTTATTTTTATGCACCATGAGGCCTCGGCTGAAAGCGGTATCCCAACCGAAATTTTAAGAGGAATCCTTGATTTACCAGACTGGAATGATAGTGATTGGGATAGAATCAGGATTAGTAATAGTCAAAGCTTTTTTAACTTGATCACTAGCTACAAATTGGCTAATAATGAACCGGTCGTGGGAGCTGTTTTTTGCGGTCACATTCATGATAGTCAAAAGCGGACTATTGGCGGCATACCAATTATTAGAACTCCATCAGGGCTCCAATTCCCAACAGGATATAATGTTTATAAAGTCTATAGTAATGGTTTTATCCAATCATTTTATAAATTGCCCGGTTACTCGGAAGAGATCTCTCGTGATCTAATTGTCAGTACCGGAGAGGTGGATACCCCTACGACCCAACAATTTTATCTAGGAGGAACTTCTCTGCGCAATTTTACTATCACCTATTCAGCCAACAATACAACCGTACCGCCAACGGTTGAATCAATCATGCCGGTTAACGGCGCCAGTGGTGTTCCATTAAATCAGCCAATAATTATTAACTTTACTAAACCAATGACTAAAGAGGGTGAAGTCTCTTCCTGGATAACTTTAACTGCTGGGGGCTCTCCGGTCACAATCAACAGCAGTGAATGGAGTTGGAATAGTAGTAAAACTAGACTAACGATTAATAAAACTTTAACGGCGAGCCAAAATTATGTTCTAACTATTGTTGGCGGCTTAAGTGGAGCGACTGCTACCGATGGAACATTTTTTCTAGCTGACGCAATTTATACTTTTACCTCCGGCACAACTAGCGATACTACTCCACCACTTTGTTCTATTTACCCGCTGACTGATGAAAATGGGACTGTCACCAACACAACTTCAACTCCTACGCCAATTCTGGTTGGCATTGCCACTGACGAAATTGGCCTTGCCTCAATTGAAACAAGAATTGATTCCGGCAGTTGGGGGCAAGCCACTCCGGTTAATGGGAAGTTTTTAGTGTCGAACGAAAGCTTTGTAGTTAATTTTACTTCGGCCTTACGAAAAGGAGAACATACTCTTGAGCTACGAGGAACCGATAATAACGGCAACACCAACATTCTACCGTACTCTTATTACGTCTTTACCGTTGCTGATGAACGACCCAGTATTGCGTTAAAAGTTAACGGGGTAACGCCAATTCCTGGTGATTCAATTGCGTCAACCCCGCGTTTTCAGGTCACAGTAACAAGTCTACACGGACCAATCACTGGACGATTAACTTTGAATGACGGTCCACACACTTTGTCTTTTGTCAACGTTAATGCCAATTATTACGCTACTCTGGAAGTAACGACCGCGTTATCTGCTGGTCCGAATACAGTGACGGTTGAGGCCTTTGATGTTCTCAATGCTGGGACAACACTAGAAATCTCCCCACTTTATGTCAACAGTAACGAAGAACTTGATATCGTTGGAATTCCCCTCAATTATCCCAATCCTTTCGATCCTGGCAGCCAAACAGCCGCAATCAGTTATACGTTAAACAAACCAGCTAATGTCACCTTAACTTTCCACGACCTAGGCGGCCGCTTAATTGCTAGAAAGAATTATTCCGCCGGAGAAAATGGCGGGCGGGCCGGCTATAACGAAATTACCTGGGATGGCCGCTCAGATACCGGACAAGTGTTGGGTAATGGAATCTATATTTATCTCTTAATTGCTGACGGTAAAATGCTGGCAACTGGAAAATTAACGGTGGTTAAAAGATGATAACAATAACCAAAAAACTATCTTTTATATCGCTATTTACCACCCTCTTTGTTTTACCGGTAGTAGCCATAAGTGGTGTTGCAGTTGATCCGGCACAGTCAATTTTCAGTGCTCGTCAACTTGGGATCGGCGGCGTGTCACTTGGTTTTGATCTCGACGCTAATAGTGTCTTTACTAATCCGGCCGATTTAGTTAATAGCCAATTTCCGCAACTGGCCGCCACTTCACGTAATATTGCTTTGGGAGAATCAACTTATCTTTTGTCTGCTCTCGCTATCCCAACCGATTTTGGTCTGTTTGGCGTTGGTTATGTTGGCTTAAGCACTGGGGGATCTCTCCCCACCATGCGCGACCCAGCAACCGGCCGAATTATGGTTGATCCCTCTTCTGAAGCAACAAATTTTACTAACAACGCGCTTGTTTTGGCTTACGCCCGCTCAATCCCCAATTGGTCAAAGCTTAATGTTGGCGGCAATTTCAAGCTTATTAACCAAAATATTACTGGCACTGGGGGAGATAAGGGAGCTGGTTGGGGGATTGATTTGGGCGCAACTTATCAACACTCAAGTTGGTTAATCTTATCCGCTAACGCTCAAAACCTTCTCTCCTCTCCTGTTAAATGGTCTAGATCAGAAGATAAACTGGGCGGTTATTATAAATTTGGCGGCAAAATTAATTATTGGGGGAGCAGTGGAGAAGCTTTAATTGCTCATTCGCAAAAAATAGATCTCGGTCTAGAGCTGGATCTCCCTAACAATGTCCTTTCTGCCAGTAATGGGTTACTACTGCACGCCGGTGCCGAATATTCACCGCTCAAAAATATTTTCCTCCGCGGCGGTTTGAATCAAGAAGCGGCCGGGACAGGGTTAACCCTTGGCGTTGGCGTTGTTAACGATGGTTTTCGGTTTGATTACGCTTATTTGCAGCGGCCCGGTCTTCCCGGTGATAATCCCCACTACTTCTCGCTCTCTTACATTGGCGAACGAGTCTTGTCTTACCATTATAAGTTAAGGCGAAAAGAATCAGGAATTGTCTGGCTTAATCCAAAAGATAAATCGATTACTGACGCACCAGAAATTATCCTAAAGGCGCAAGTCCAGGAGAAACGTATTGTTGATCAAAAACGACTCTGGACCGTAACTGGCGTTTCTGAAACGTTTGAAGTGCAGGAAATTGCCCAATATCAGGATATGCCAACGATTTATTTAAATGGGATAAAAATCGACCAAACCGGCACCATTGAATCAACCACCGCCTTAGCCATGGGGAGAAATGTTTTTGAGATTGTTGCTTACAGTTCGCCAGAAGTAATGCCTGGGAAAAAAGATTATGAAATTTTTGGCACCTCTTCAGAAGTGCGGGTCCTGCGCTTCAAACCATTTAAAGATACTCCGCTGGATTTCTGGGCGATTGAACCAATTGCTTTATCAGTCACACTTGGCCTGGTAAAAGGTTATCCCAATGATACTTTCAAACCGGAAAAAGGGATTACGCGAGCTGAATTAGTCACGTTGTTGGTGAGAACTATGCCGGTTCACCTGGCAGAAGAAGTAACCGAAACCGGTTTCTCTGACGTTCCTAAAAAACACTGGGCAGCTAGATACATTGCTTATGGTGCTTTCAAAAAACTAGTGACCGGTTATCCAGATGGCAAGTTTTTACCTAATAAAGTATTGACCCGAGCCGAAGGGGTAACCATTATGGCCCGTTATGCTAATCTACCAGAAAAACTAGAGGCGAAGCAACCTTTCCCTGACCTAAAAGAAAATTTCTGGGCTAATAAATATATTGATCCAGCACGAGAAACTGGATTATTAAATTACTTACTTGGCAAAAACTTTGAACCCTCTGTCCCATTTGCTCGGGCAGAGGCTTGTGAGATACTAACTCGTACCCCGGCGATAAAAGCCGGGATAGATGAATATTGGAATACAGGAATCGTCTCGGCACAACCACCTACTGTCCTAGCCACACAGGAAGCGCAGCAGCCTTAATACGTAAATTTTGACCATCACTTTTGACAATGACTGTGCCATTCTGATCAGTCCTGAAGGTTTTTATCTTTTTTAATTTATTTAAAGTTGCTTTATGTGGATGATGAAATTTATTGTGCAAACCACAGGAGATTATGGTTACTGCCGGCGCGACTATCGCCAAAATCCGCTCTGAAGTGGCTGTCAGGCTTCCGTGATGACCAACCTTAAGCAGCGTTGATCGCACTCTTTCCCCGCTATTTAAAATTTGTTCTTCTCCCTTATTATCTAGATCGCCAGTTAATAAGAAAGAGGTTTGACCATAAACCAAACGCAAGACCAGTGAATCACCATTGGTTGAACCAAGAAGTTGCGAAAAGGGACTTAAGACAAAACCAGTGACGCCACCGCCCAGATTCAATCTCATCCCCGCTCGCCCAACCGTCATTTTAATCTGATTGGCTTTGATCAGCGCCAGAAAATTACGGTAAGCCGATGAATCATAAACTTGACCGCTGTCTAAAACCTGATCAACTTTAATCTTTTTTAAGACGGCTATTAGACCGCCGAGATGATCATCATGCGGATGTGTGGCTACCATCAAATTTAACCGATTTATCCCTTTGCGTTGTAAATATGGGAGCAGAACTTTTCTTTTTTCTTCTCCACCATCAATTAAGATCTTCTTGCCCTCTGGTGATTCCACCAATATCGCATCCCCCTGTCCAACATCAATAAAGGTAACCGTTAACTCTTTGGCTTTTGGATAAAAATCACCGGCGACAACTGCAATCGCCAGCAAAAAAATGATGATGAAACAAAGGCGTTTATGACTAAAGCGCAACTTCCCCTCACAGCGTATTTTCTCTAAACTTACTAACAAGATAATAAAATAACCTATGATCCAAACTGGTGCCGGGGTTGGAATATAGAAACAGGCCCCAGGCAGTGAGGCAACAAAACCGGCGACCGAATCAAGAATAATTAGCAGGACCCAAAGGGTTCCACCCAAAACCTTGGCTAGAGGCATAAAAATAAAACCAAGCAACGTGACCGAAAAACCTAAAATTGTCAAAAACTCAACCCAGGGGAGAATTATCAGATTGGCAATAATTGCCCCAAATGTAATTTGGCTAAAATAGAAAGCAATTAATGGGGCGGTAGCCAAGAGCGGCGCTAATGTTATCGCCAAAAATTGCGGTATAAATAATGCTAGAATTGGGGCGATATAAAGGAGCGCCCAGGTCGCACAAAAAGAGAGCTGGAAACCGATATCAAACAGGGTGCGCGGCTCAAAAATAAGGATAACCAGTGCTGATAAGGCTAACGCCGTGTAAGTCTCTTTCTCTCTTTCAACCAAAAGCCCCAGTAAAGTTATTTCACCCAATATGGCCGCCCGCAAAATTGAGGCCCCTCCACCGGTCACGACAACCAGCAACAAATTAAACAAAGACGTTAAAACTACAATTACCCACTTGGGGAGCCCAAAGGTTTTAAACAGCAAAAGACATATTCCAATTAAAATCGAAACCTGCGTCCCGGAAGCTACCAACAAATGAATCAATCCTGCTTGGCGATAATTATCTTTGGTTTCGTCAGAAATCGGTGAAACAGTTGTTCCCAATAAGACACTGCCTAAAATGGCGCCCTCTTTCTGCGGCATAATTTGGCCTAAAACTTGATGAAAGCGGCCGCGAAACCAAAGGGCAGCTTTTTTGATTAGACTGCCGCCTGAACCAATTAATTGCCAATCTGCCGTCGCCAAAAACAGTCGCTCTCCACCGTTAATTATTCCCCTAACAACTATTTGTTCCCCATACTGCGGCAGCGGATTAAGTTCTTTGGAGAGCAAAACATAAACGGTTCCGTTAGCCTGATGATTTTGTTTTTTAACTTTAACTGAATTAACTTTTAGTGGAAAATAGTATCCACTTTCTTTTAATTGCAGCTGGTTATCAACCTGGCCACTGACCGTCAGATACCCTTTATCTGCATACTGGGCAACATCAAGCTTGTCCGGCAAACTTTTGACCTGAAAAGCCAATATTCCCAGGAGAAAACAAATGACTAAAAGCAGCCTAGAAAAACCAATTTTGTGCCAATAACTCCAAATGGTCAGAAAAAGAAAGGTTATTAAAGCTGTTAAAGGTAAGAAAAATGGGGGCTTAATAGCATTAGCAACCACAATTCCTAAAGAGTAAAAAATGGTAATGAGAACTATTGGACGGGGTAATGAGATTATTTCCATGACCCTTTTAGGATTCTTCGATATTTTAACCTTAATCGTCTAGGAAAAGTTACCAAAATACCCAATTCTAATCCAGAATGTTTTAAATAATCCAACACCTGTCTAACATCAGCTGGAGAAAAATCTGCTTTAGCTTTAATTTCTAGAACAATTTTATTGTCAATAATGAAATCCGGATAATAGCTTCCAACAGCTTGTTGACCAAACATTAGACGAACCTTGGCTTGCTCCTGAAATGGCACGGCATGGTTCGTAAATTCTCTACTTAATACTTCCTGATAATATTTTTCTCGATAACCACCACCAGCCTTGTTATGCACATTAAAAATGATTCCCATTATTTTATAGCTCAGTTCTGGATAAATTATCTTAGCCATTATTAACTCCTTTTTTAATCAAACACAAATAATGATCACGAATTATCGAATATCACGAATTCTCAAATAGTTATTATTAGTGAATTCGTGAAGAAATGACATTCGTGATGAATTAGTGTTTCCTGTCATATAACCAATCTTTCCTTAATCTTCTCAAACTTCGACTTCCCAAATCGCGGAATTTCCATAATTTGCTCAATCTTCGTAAACGGTCCATTGGTCTGCCGATAATCAATTATCTTTTGGGCAGTTGTCTTCCCTATGCCCGGTAACGAGTCCAACGCCTCAACGTCAGCGTTATTTAAATTAATTAATCCATTTGCTGATCTTTTTTCTTCTGCAACTGTAGTCGGGATAACCACCTTCATCCCATCCTTCACCTGCTCCGCTAAATTAACCGCTGATAAATCAGCATCTTTGGTTTCTCCTCCAGCCAATTTAATCAAGTCAATAACTCGCTCGCCGATAGGAAGTCGATAAACACCAACTCTTTTAACAGCACCAGTTAAGTGCACTAAGGCAAAAGCATTAACTACTTGAACTGCCGGTTCATTAGCAACCGGTTTTTCGATCACTAACTCATCTTTGGGGGGAAAAAAGGCCCGGTAAGCAGTAACACTTAAGCCAACTATAAACGTCAATAATAATCCCAACACCATCAATTGTTGTTCTTTGGTCAATTTGAGATCAAACATAGTAAAGAAGTAGCAAGGTTATTGCCAGGGGGAAATAACACCAATTCATCACGAATTATTATCACGAATTCACTAATATATTTACTATATTAACGCCATAATTCGTGAATTAGTGAACTAATATTAGTGATGTATTTGTGTTGTTCCCACTGTCATATATACGACAGTCAAGCTAGATTTTATTATAGATATCAATAATATCGCGGACGTATTCGCCAGTTTTGGAAGAGTAGGCTTTATTTCGTTCAACCTGGTTGGGCCCTTCCAGGTAACCAGCTAAAGCATAAGCAACCTGATTGTTATAGGCTTTAAACCGATCCAGTAAATATTTCAGATAGCGAACAGTCCCTTTAGTATTATCATTAATATCAAACGGACTGGTTACTCCAGTTGATTGACAAGTTGACGGCAACAGTTGCCCTAGACCACAGGCACCGCTAGAAGAAACTGCGCGCGGGTTAAAACCCGATTCCCGTCTCATCAAGGCAGCAACCAATTTTGGATTAACATCATATTGTTTGGAATAACTCATAATTGCGTCGGTAATTGGGACAGCTTCCGCTGGTTTGCGATAGTGAAGAATATATTGTTCAATCGGTTTACGGGCCGGATCACCGGCAGTTAAATAGGTCGACCCAACTAAACCTGTATTAATGATAACTGGCGCGGGAGGATTGGAAACTTGAACTGGAGGAGTAAAACCTTTATTAGCGCCAAGGCTTTGGAAAATGGTAATCACAAAGATGAGAACAACTACCGCTGTAGTTGATTCCATCAGATCGCTCTCTTTTTATCCTCTTCGGTGACCCCTTTGAGGGTCAAGTTGATCCGCCCCATATCATCGATCTCAACTACTTTGACCATCACCCGGTCACCAATTTTAACCACATCTTCGACTTTGGCAACCCGGCGTTCAGCCAGTTGCGAAATATGAATTAAACCATCTTTGCCGCCCGGCAACTCGACAAAAGCACCAAAGTTCATGAGGCGGACAACTTCGCCGTTAAAAACATCCCCCACTTTTGGCTCAAAAGTTAAAGCATCAATCCGGGCTTTAGCTGCTTTTGCCGCTTCGGCATCAGCAGTGGTAATCAAAATTGTTCCGTCATCTTCAATATCAATCTGGACGCCGGTTTCTTCGGTAATGCTTCTGATCATCTTGCCGCCTGGGCCAATCACCGCCCCAATTTTGCTCGGGTCAATCTTCAGAGTAATCACGCGCGGAGCATATGGAGAAAGTTCTGCCCGTGGTGAATTAATCACCGCTTCCATTTTCTCAAGGATAAAAAGACGACCTTCCTTAGCTTGTTCTAATGCTTGTTGAATAATCTGATCGGTTAAACCTTTGATCTTGATATCAAGCTGAATCGCGGTGATCCCCTTACGAGTCCCGGTCACTTTGAAATCCATGTCGCCTAAATGATCTTCTAACCCTTGAATATCAGTAATAGTAACCGCTTTATCGCCTTCAGTGATTAAACCGACCGAAATACCAGCCACTGGCGCCTCAATTTTTACTCCAGCATCCATTAAAGCTAACGTTGAGCCGCAGGTCGAAGCCATTGAGGTTGAACCGTTGCTTCCCAAAACTTCGGAAACTAATCTAATCGTGTAGGGAAATTTATCCTCGGTTGGAATAACCGGTAACAATGCTTTTTCGGCCAATGCACCGTGCCCGATTTCGCGCCGGCCCGGGCCGCGCAGTGGGCGCACTTCCCCAACCGAATAAGCCGGAAAATTATAATGGTGCATGTACCGCTTACCGGTCTCGTCCAGATCAAGTCCTTCCAGTAATTGCTCTTCCCCGGCGGAACCAAGGGTGGCAATGGTTAAAACCTGAGTTTGGCCGCGCGTAAAAATCGCGGAACCGTGTGTCCGCGGCAGGACCCCAATTTCACAGCTGATCGAGCGAATCTCTTTTGCTCCTCGACCATCAATCCGTTTTCCCTCTTTTAAAATCAGCTGACGCATATAATCATATTCGATCTCTTCAATTATCATCCGCAGATCACCCGGATTTTTGGTGATTATTTCGGTTAACTCTTTATCTTTCTCAGTTTCTTTCTTTAATTCTTCCTGGATCTTATTCATCTCGGCACTCTGTTTATCTTTGTCCCCGATTTTTAAAGCCGCTTCAATTTTCCCTTTGGCTTTAGAATGGACAAATTTACTTAACTTTTCCGCCGGCAAGTGAATTTCGACTTTGGCTTTTGGCTGTCCCGCCTGTTTAACCAATTCATTTTGCAAAGCAATTAACTGTTTGATAACAGCGTGCCCGGCTTTAATCCCTTCAATAACATCTTCTTCTGAAATTTCGGCCGCGCCGGCTTCAATCATCGAAACGGTCTCTTTATTGCCGGCAATAACCAGGTCGAGTACAGATTCTTTCATTTGGGCAGTGGTTGGGTTAACAACAAATTGGCTACCAATCTTGGCCACTCGCACTCCCGCAATCGGCCCTGCAAACGGGATTTCTGAAATTGCCAGTGCCGCAGACGCACCAGTAATTGCTAAAGTATCATACGGATTTTCCTGATCATAAGAAAGCGGGGTAATACAAAGTTGGACATCGTTACGAAAACCTTCCGGAAACATTGGTCTGATCGGCCGGTCAACTTTGCGGGCGTTAAGAATTGCCTGTTCGGTGGGCCGCCCTTCTCTTTTAAAGAAACCACCGGGAATTTTACCAACAGCGTAAAGTTTTTCTTCAAAATCAACTAAGAGGGGGAAAAAGTCGATCCCTTCACGAGGAGTCGCCGCCATCGTGGCAGTGCAAAGGACAACTGTGTCGCCTAAACGAATAATAACCGAACCACCCGCTTCACGGGCAACTCGTCCGGTTTCTAGCGAGAGAACTCTCCCTTGACCAAGGTCTAATTCAACTTTTTTTATCATCTCAGACCTAAACTTGCCGCCAGGTTCTCGTATCTTTTCAAGTCCTTTTTCTTCAGATAAGCGAGGAGCTTTTTGCGGTGACTGACAATCAGCAGCAGGCCGCGCCGACTGTGATTGTCTTTCTTATTACTTTTAAGATGCTCCACCAATTGGTTAATTCGTTTAGTAAGCAGTGCAACTTGGACCTCTGGTGAACCAGTGTCCGCTTTCCCTTGGGCATATTTTTTAATAATCTCTTCTTTTTCTTCTCTTTTTAAAACCATGATTTAACAATTATATCATAGCCCAGTTATTCTGACAACCGCCGCCTTACCCGCGCAATATCTTTCCTAATTTGCGCTTTAAGTGCTTCAACATCGGCAAACTGTTTTTCGTGACGCAAACGCCTGGTTAAGTCAACTCGGATAGTTTTACCTCGCAGGTCACCGGAAAAATTTAAAAGATGGATTTCGACCTGCAGTTTCCCAGCACCAAAAGTTGGTCGAGAACCGATATTTACTACGCATTTTTTCTTCCCCACAAATCCCGCATAAACTCCTTCGGCTGGCAGCAATTTTCGGGGATCTACATAAATGTTGGCAGTCGGAAAACCAAGATTAATCCCTCGACCATCCCCTCGGCCAACTCGTCCCGTCAGTCGATATGGATGACCAAGGATTGTTAAAGCATTTTTAAAGTCACCAGTACTTAATAATTCCCGCACTTTACCGGACTTGGCAATGACACCACTTTTTTTAACCGCCGGGACCACAACCACCTTAAAACCAAACTTCTTTAACTCTGCAATCCCCGCCCTTCGCCCCCGGCCGAAAGCGTAATCGTAACCAACCACTACTTCGCGGACACCGAGCTGGTTAACTAAATATTTTTCGTTAAACTCATGCGCCGACAAACCCAGCAAATGTTGATCGAATTTAAGGACGATAACTTCGCTGACGCCTAAAGTTTTAATCAGCGCCTCCCGCTCCTGTAGAGTGGTCAATAAACGGAGTCCTCGCTCGGGGGCAATTACTTCCTGTGGGTGAGGATCAAAAGTGATGACGGCTGAATCAGCACCGAGTTTTTTGGCTTCCTTAACCGCTGTCTTGATTACCTGCTGGTGGCCAAGGTGAACACCGTCAAAGTTGCCTAAAGCAACTACCGGAGCGTGTAGAAGATTTTTGCGGGGATGTCTGATGATCCTCATCGCACAAAGGCGCTTCTGACCCAGAGAGTAACATTTTGAATATAGTAAGCTCCAGGAGTAAAAAGAAGCTGAGAAAGAATCAACGTCCCAAATATTCGTCCTAAAACTATAAAGAAAACTATCGAACGGACATCAGCTTCTTTCCGCTCCCCCTTCGCCGCCTGATCGGTAATGTGGGCAGCAATTGGATCAACCATCAGGGTAAAAAGAATCGTCGCAATCCCGTTAACGATTCCTGACAGCTGCGTTGCTGTGGTCCGAAAAGAGGGAACCAGCGCACCAGCCATCAAAGAGCAAAGGACACCAATACAGTAGATTGAAACCATGAAAAAATTAAGCCAGAGAAAAGTGGTCGGAATCCCTTTCAAAGAAATTCCACGGAAAGACTTCAGCGTCGGTAAACGGAAACTCTTGATAATTTTAACCAGCGAAGCTGGTTTTAAAGCATAAACAATTAAACCCGGGACATGGCCAACCTTGTCGAAGCGGGCAATCCCTTTGGTAAACAGAGAAACAGCCCAAGGAACCATCAAAGCGCCAATCATGTTGCCAATAAAAGCGGCAAAGATGATTAAACGAAAATTAGTCCAGAGGATCGCCACATCATTATGCAAAATTGCAAAATCAACCATTCCGCCAAGTAACGGAGCCTGCAGCATGTTCGACATCCGGGAAATTAAAAGCGAAGCATTAACAAAAGAGAGCGACAGCGCTAACTGTCGGGTCCGTACTCCAGTCAAGCGCATTGAAGAAGCAATTGTTTCAGTAAAATGGATTAAACCGGTAAAAACACAGACAATTACTAATGGATTAAAGAAGTTGTGCATTAGTTAATTATACAATAAAAGTCGCTAATACAGTTGAAATTTTTCCTCATTACTGTCGAAGATAAAGCGGAGAAACAAAAAAGTATAAAATAATGTTCGTTACTCTAACTCATTGGGTGGATCGGCTGGCAATAGTTCTGTCGTCTGAAAAACTGACGAGTAAAGCAAGGTTGTGCGCCAGTCCGGCATATTTAAGAATGCTCGAATGCGCTCTCACCAGCAAAGTAGTGAGAGCCAAGTTGAAAGAACATTTTCTGCGGCCGGACCAACTCTCACCTGGCGATGTCTGGCGACTCGTGGAACTTTCGAAAGGTCAAAATCCTAATCCTCAGGTAGTAGTAACCCTTTCTTTTGGCAGACTAAGATCTGGCAAAGGCAGCTCTTTCCTGAGTATTGGCGACGAATTAGTCAAGCACGGAGTTAATTGTTTTGCGGGATCGTTTTTGGTTGAATGTGTTGGCGATCCGACTAAGCCCAAATCGCTCGAAAATGATTTTGTTATTGTCAAAGACGGCAGAAGAATCCCTTTGAAAAAAATTCTTGATGACTACTTCCCTTTTTATCCTCCCCTTTCCAATTTGCCCGGGAGATTTTTTATTGAATCGGCGGGGAGCATAACTATGAATCGGGCAACAGGACAAGCCGGAGTTCAATCCTACGAAAGAGAGCTAACTACTTATATAGCCAGAGATTCCAGAAGAATTGTTGCCAGCCAGACCCTGGACATAGAGGCTAAAACTTCTGAAGCCGGCTTGGCATATATAGAAAGCGGTCCCGTTGTGTTAAACTATCACTCCCATCCAAATCTAGCTCCTGTGCACGCATCATATACTGACATTCAGGGCCAAGCTAGAGATATGGAAAGGGCCATAATGCATGGGCAGGAAGTGCCTATCGCTTTCATGATTTTTAATTTAGCTCGGGTTGCTAATATTTATCTTTTTAAAACTTTAGCTGTTGATAAGATCAAAAAGTTGGCGCAATTAGGCCAGGAAATGGAAGCCTGTGAAGACAATCCGATAGCTCTTAAAGAATGGACAGAAAAGCTTAGAGAAGTTTTCTATATAATTAAAGTTCAATTTTTACCAAACGGAGCCCTAGAAAGTCCGCTTAGAATCGGTTAATTTGCTCCCTGCAAACCCCTCTCCCTAATCCGACAACTGTCACAGACGCCACAGGGCTTTACCCCCCCCTGATAACACGACCAGGTTTGGTCTAAAGGGGCGCCCAGTTTGCGGCCCAGTTTGATGATTTGCGCTTTGTTCATTTTGAGCAACGGAGCAATAATTTTAACCCGATCGCTAACTTTAGTTCCTTTGTTGATCACCTGCTGAAAAGCTCGAAAGAACTCCGGCCGGCAATCAGGATAGCCGCTATAATCAACCGTGTGCGCACCGATAAAAATTGCTTCGGCATCGTGAGATTCAGCAAAGGAAAGCGCAAAGCTTAAGAAAATAATATTTCTGCCGGGAACGTAGGTTGAGGGAATCACTTTTCCAACCCCTTTGGTTGGCACTTTCTTAGCTTTATCAAGCAATGAACTCCCCTTCCACGGCAGTTTGATCCGTAAAACGTGAAATGGAACTTTTGTATGCCTGGCAACCGTTTTAGCACTTTTTATCTCCCGCCGGTGCCGCTGGCCATAATCAAAGATCAGCGCCTGGCAGTCATAACCTTTATCCAGGGCATAATATAATGTAGTGGTCGAATCTAACCCGCCAGAGAGGAGAACGATCGCTTTTTTCACAATTTGATAATCTGCCCGCGCTCGGCGCCGACAGAAATAAGGGAAATCGGAGCTTCGGCCAGTTCAGCCAATTTGTCAAGATATTTTTTGGCATTGACCGGTAAATCCTGATAATTAGTAATTTTGTTTAACGGTTCACGCCACCCTGGCATTTCAATGTAAACCGGTTTGCATTGTTCTAGTCGAGAAATTTGAGTTGGAAAATCTTTAATCTCTTTCCCCTGATATTCGTAGGCGACACAAACCTGGATCCGGTCAAGGTTATCAAGGACATCAAGCTTGGTGACCGCGAGAGAAGTTAAGCCATTAATTTTAGCCGCGTGATTCATTACCACACCGTCGAACCAACCGCAGCGCCGCGGCCGCCCGGTTGTCGCTCCATACTCCCCACCCCATTCCCGTAACTTATCACCAATACCACCGCTAATTTCGGTCGGGAATGGCCCACCACCAACTCTGGTTACATAAGCTTTGACCACCCCCAAAACTTCATCAACCGCGTTGGGTGCAAAACCAGCACCAACACAGGCGCCAGAAGAGACCGGGTTTGATGACGTAACAAAGGGATAGGTCCCGTGATCGACATCAAGCATCGTCCCCTGAGCCCCTTCTAACAACAACTTTTTCCCTTTTTTGATCGCGTCATGGACCAGCGAGGATGATTCTTCGACCACATATTGTTTAATCGCGTGAGCATAGCCAAGATATTCCTCCATTATCGAAGCAACATTATAAGCAACTTTCATCCCGTAAAATTTTTCCAGGAGAAAAGTTTTTTCTTCCAAATTCCAGGCCAGGGCCGACTTTAACACCTCCTGGTTGTAAAGATCAGCAACCCTAATTCCGTAGCGACTATATTTATCAACATAGCAGGGACCAATTCCCCGACAAGTAGTCCCAATGCGTCCTGCCTCTTTTCTTTTTTCCTGAGCTTTATCAAGGTCCTTATGATACGGCATGATAACGTGGGCTTGGGCAGAAATCCTTAAATTATTGACCGCAAACCCTTTCGCTTTTAAGGTTTCAATTTCTTCTAATAAAACCGCCGGATCAACAACAACACCATTACCAATCACGCAAAGAACGTTGGCAAAAAAGATCCCGGAAGGAATTAAATGAAGCTTAAAAGTTTCGTCTTTAATAACGACCGTATGGCCAGCATTGTTGCCGCCTTGATAGCGAACAACCATGTCCATGTCACGGGAGAGAAGATCAGTGATTTTTCCCTTACCTTCATCACCCCATTGCGTTCCAACTATGACCGTAACTGCCATTTTGTCAACTCCTCAAAAAAATAGGGCGCTTTCGCCCATAGATAAGTTTAGCACATTGAGGATTTTTTTCAACTTATTCAGTTGACAATACTGCTGGTTTACGACAAAATAATGACGGTTATGCTAAAGAAATTTTTCTGGCCGGTTTTAGTGGCGCTGATCGCAACTATTGCCCTTGGCGGTTGCGAAGATGCCATTGTCCCCACTACCACTACCACTTCAACTTCAACCAGCAGCAGCTCTTCAATGACCTCTACCAGCTTTAGCACGACAACCAGTACAATCATTACTCCGGCTGGCTTAACTTTTGTTTCCCAAAATGTTGCTTATACCGGCACTTATACCGGCAACATTTATGCCTCTCTCGCTTTAAACTCTCACAACCAGCCAAGAATGAGCTATTACAGCCGCTTTTTCCAAACCTTACAATATACATATGGAACCATTAATAGTTGGACGACAGAAGTAGTAGACGGAATTAGTGACACCGGCCAGTATAGTTCAATGGCTATCGACAGTTCTGGGAAAGCCCGCATTAGTTATTACATACCAAGAGTTAGCGGTCTAGGTTACGCCGCCCAGACTGGGATAGCAAGCTGGACTGCGACTATTATCGATCAACCAACTGGCATTGATGTCGGTTATTTTTCTTCTTTAGCAATCGATACAAACGGTTATCTGCATATTGCCTATTATGATTGGACAAATAAACAATTAAAATATACCACTAACAAATCTGGTAGTTGGGTCGCAACCGTTATCGATGGACCCAACAAAGGAAAATATTGTTCAATTGCTATGGACAGCAACAATTATGCTCATATCGCTTACTATGATGAACCAAACGGTTATCTTCTTTATGCTACCAATAAACTTGGTTCCTGGTCGAAGGAAAATATTGATGTTCACTCCCCTGTCGGCCAAACCACCTCAATTGTGGTCGACACCAGCAACATGGTCCACATCAGTTATTATGATAGTTTGTTAGGCGATTTAAAATATGCTTACGGTTCATTGGGAATGTGGACAGTTAGACAAGTTGATTTAACCGGTGATGTCGGCGCCCAAAGCAGTATTGATCTTGATAGTAATGGGGAACCGCATATTAGTTATTATGATGCCACTAATGGTTATCTAAAATATGCTTATCGAACCGATGGTATGACCTGGACAACAGCCGTAGTTGACAATAGTGGGAATGTTGGTCAAGATACGTCACTAAAAATTGACAGCAACAACAAAGCTCACATTGCCTATTACAACGGCACCAGTTATCTGCTCAAATATTCTGTCCAGCAGTAATTACACCGTTTTAATGTGCAGCTCTTTTAATTGCTGAGGATCAACCACGTCTGGCGCCCCGGTCAGCGGGCATAAAGCTGATTGAGTTTTGGGGAAAGCGATCACGTCGCGAATGGAATCCATTCCGGCCAGGAGCATCACTAACCGATCCAAACCTAAAGCAATTCCGCCGTGCGGCGGCGCCCCATAATCGAGCGCTTCCAGGAAAAAGCCGAAGCGGCGCTGAGTCTCTTCGTCAGACAATTTAAGCAATTTGAAAATTTTCGCCTGGATATCAGGTCGGTGAATTCTGATCGACCCACCCCCAATTTCGGTCCCATTCAAAATAATATCGTAAGCTTGGGCCCGAATAGAACCGGGGTCTTTCATAAACCGCTCTTCCAAATCATCCCAGTTGCCGTGCGGCGCCGTAAAAGGATGATGGTTGCTTACCCACCGTTTTTCGGTTTCGCTGTATTCAAGGAGCGGAAAATCGGTCACCCAAAGAAAATGAAACGCACTATTGTCGATTAAATTAAGTTTTTTCCCTAAATGGAGACGCAGTTCGCTTAAAACGTTATTAACCACTTTCGGTTTATCGGCGCAGAAAATTAAAACGTCACCTGTTTCCCCTTTCAGCCGCTCCACAATCGCGTTTATCTCTTCCGGTTTAAAGAATTTAATAATTGGCGACTTTAGCCCGGCCGCCGCAAGGACAATCCACGCCATCCCCTTGGCTCCGTTTTTCTTGGCCAATTCTTCCAGTCCGTCGAGATCGTTGCGGGATAATTTTTCGCCCCCTTTGACGTTAATTCCTTTGACCAAACCACCCTTTTTAACTACCGTTCGAAATACTCCAAACTCCGAATTCTGAACTAAATCGCTTACGTCAACCAATTCCAAACCAAAGCGGGTATCCGGCTTATCATTACCGAAACGACGCATCGCTTCGTCCCAGGTTAAGCGCGGAAATGGGAGAACGATCTTTTTCCCCACAGCGTCAAGAGAGTTTTTGAGTAATTGTTCAATTGTCTCGATAACATCTTTTTCGGTGACAAATGACATTTCCAGATCTAATTGAGTAAATTCCGGCTGGCGGTCAGCCCGTAAATCCTCGTCGCGAAAACAACGAGCCACCTGATAATATTTTTCCAGCCCGGCGACCATCAAAATCTGTTTAAAAAGTTGCGGTGATTGCGGCAAAGCGTAGAAAGTTCCAGGGTTAACCCTGCTCGGAACTAAATAGTCGCGTGCCCCTTCGGGCGTCGATTTTCCCAAAAACGGCGTTTCAATTTCCAGAAAACCTTCTTGGTCGAGATAATCTCCCATCGCCTTGATCACTTTGTGCCGGAAGATTAAATTTTCGCGCATCTTATCTTTGCGCAGATCAATGTAGCGATATTTGAGCCGAACCGTTTCATCCGGTTCAATCCGGGAGTCAGCAATTTCAAAAGGAGGAGTTTTGGCACTGTTTAAAATAGTTAACTCCTGCGCCATAATCTCAATTTCTCCCGTCGGTAAATCTTTGTTAGTCGTTTCTGGTGAGCGTCGGACAACCTTTCCAGTCACCGAAATTACATATTCACTGCGAATCTTTTCGGCTTGAGTGTGAAGAACCTTATTATCCTGATTAAAAACAATTTGAACCAAACCGGAGCGGTCGCGCAGGTCAATAAAGATCAACCCGCCATGATCCCGCCGCCGGTGAACCCAGCCAGCTAAAGTAACAATAGAATCAACATCGTTAACTCTTAACTCTCCGCAATTTCGTGATCGGTACATATCAACTCCGTTCTTTAACAAACCTATCAGGTGTTATAATCGGTACGCCGTCAAAAACCTTTAATTTCAATAAATGGGCATCTCCTGTAACAACATAATCCACTCCTGCAGCTAATGCACACTCCAGAACTCTATTATCATCAGGATCAACTTTAATCGCGTTGACTATTTTTATAGGATGAACCATTTCGACCACATCTAGCAAAGACTCTATCATTTCTTTAGGATTCGCTTTTAACGCTTCAAGTCGCGCTTTAAATTTTTCTCTGGCTAAAACATCAGCAACTTCTTCTATGATTGGTGGGGATGCAAAAATAAAAACCTCTTTATTTTCCGCCAATTTGATGATTGTGTGAGGTGCACCCACCCAAAGCAAGCCTGAAACATAGACATTAGAATCCAAAACAACTTTTACTTCAGCCACGTCGCTTTTCTTTCCTCATTTTCTGGACTTCTTTGCTAATTTCACTCAGTCCCGGCCCTTTGGCCGGTAAACGCTCAGCAAATTCGGAAGATCGAAATGGAGAAACTTTCTTTAAGACCAAAGAATCTCCCTGCCACCAAAGGACAAGCTCCGTAAGTGCCGGGAAATTTTTAAGTGTATCTTTCGGTAAGGTTATTGTCCCATCTTCATTAACTTTTAGATATTTCATTATTAAGAACACACTCCTTTTAGGCTGAAATTTTTCTTCATTTCTATCGGTAATATTATAGCAAAGATAAGAGGTTTAATAAATGCCCAATTTAACCATACAAAGATTTCTACATCGAAATCTGGTCCAGCGACCGACAGTCAACCGGGTACTTGATCAGCTTGGCAGCGCTTTTAACCGAATTGGCCTCCCCTACGCCACCGGTCTAACCCGCAATAAAGCAAGGCTTTTTGCTCCCAGCTGGCATTATGCAACCTTTGAATCCGGCTCTTAACTCTCCGCAATTTCGGGATCGGTACATGGATCCTCCTTTGGGACCGCGTCATAAGTGATGTAAAGCTCTTCTTCCAGGCAAACATTCATCGCTTTACAGCGCGGACATTTGATCTCAACTCTGGCACTGCCTAATATTTTGGCTAACAATCGGTTACATTGCTGACAACGGAAATCTTTGGGAATCATAATTGCTCCTTTATTTTTTCAAAATTTACTTCTTTTTGCGTCCCCGATGCCATTTCTTTTAAAATTCCAGCTCCTTTTTTCAGCTCTTCTTCGCCGATGATGTAAACGTATTTCGCGTCTAAGCGGTTGGCATTTTTTAATTGGGACTTAAGTGCTTTGCCGGAATAATCCAGATCAGCCGCCACCCCCTCATTTCTCAACTTCATCAATAAATCAAACCCCAAATTCTTTGCCTCCTCCCCCATCGTCACAATATAAATTGTAATCCGACCTTCATTGATCATTGGTAATTGGTCATTGTTCATTATTTGAATGACCCTCTCCATCCCCATCGCAAACCCAATCGCTGGGGTTGGTTTGCCGCCCAATTCCTCAACCAAAGTATCATAGCGTCCTCCGCCGGAAACCGCGTTTTGGGCACCAAGAGAGGGCGCAATAACTTCAAAAGTTGTCCGGGTATAATAATCAAGTCCGCGCACCAACCGTTTATTAACGACAAATTTAACGTTTCGGAAATCAAGCATTTTAATGACCGCTTGGAAGTGCGCCTGGCATTCGGGGCAAAGATAATCAACCGAAGCTGGCGCCACTTCAATATATTGCTGGCACCCTGCTTCTTTACAATCAAGAATCCGCAACGGATTTTTCGCAAAACGCTGTTGGCAATCACCGCACATTTTGGAGACATTATTTTTAAAATATTCCTGCAGTTTCTGCCGATACGTCGGGCGGCATTTTTGACAGCCGACACTGTTTAAATTAACCTGTAAATCTTTTAGCCCGATCTTTTGAAAGAGCTGGAGGTTAAGCATAATGACTTCCGCATCAATTAACGGATCGGCGGCCCCAAAAACTTCGACCCCAACCTGATGAAATTGCCGCTGTCGCCCCGCTTGTGGTCGCTCGTAGCGGAACATGGAACCAAGATAATATAATTTGGTAATCTGGTCAGGTTGAATCAGATTATTTTCAATGCCGGCCCGCACTACCGGGGCAGTTTCTTCCGGCCGTAGTGTTAAGGAGCGCCCCTTCCGGTCTTTAAACTCATACATTTCCTTACTGACAATATCGGTAGTTGTCCCAATTGAGCGGGTAAACAGCTCGGTTGACTCAAAGATTGGCGTCCTGATCTCTTGAAAATTATAAAGAGCAAAAACTGCTCGGCAACTCTGCTCTAAGCGTTGCCAGAGACCAACTTCGCCAGGTAAAATATCTTTTGTCCCGCGCGGTGCTGTATACTTCATTTATATGTAACCCTTCACTAATAAAACTCGCTAAGGCACATTACTCGAATAGGGTGTGAAAAGGATTCGTGAAACGTTTCATTATAATGATTATAACATACGCTTGCGGAAAGCAGCAATCACAGTTATAATAACAAAAATGAAAAATATTCTACTTTGGACTTTTATCTACACGGCAACTCTTTCCTTTGGCCAAATCCTGCTTAAAATTGGTGTAAACCGAATCGGCACTTTCAGCGCGAAAGGTCTTAGCGACCTAATTCTTATCGGCGTCAATATTTTAAAGAACCCTTATATTATTAGTGGCACCCTATTATTAGGGGGCTCATATTTTCTTTGGTTGGCCATGCTCTCTTGGTTTAATTTAAGTCTAGTTTATCCTTTGACTGCGGTTGGCCTTCTCTTTGTCGCCCTCTTTTCTTATTTTATGCTCGGTGAAACTTTAACTTTGCTCAATTATCTTGGTGTTGTCCTGATGGCGGCGGGAATATTTTTCCTTCTTTACAAAAATTAATTATGTTCAAAAAACTACTACTTATGCTTTTTATAGCTTTTTTCGCTATCGTGCTCTCTTCTTGCCTACAACCCACCCCACCAACTGTAACCTTTTTGGAATATAAAATTGCCGGGCTCAACTCGGAGGGCATTGAAATAAATTTCTTTTTTCAATCGGAAAATCCCAATCCCATTTCAGTTGACATCGTTGGTTACAGTTACAAAGTTTACATTAATGACCAGGAATTTCTGGTCGACGATCGGCCAGGCTTTACCCTACAAGCCAAGGCAAAACAGTTAATTAAAATTCCAATCACGATCAGTTTTAATCGGTTATTTGGGACCGCCCTCCAAATTATTCAAACCTTGGCCAAAGGTGATCAAAGCTTAACCTATAAAGTTGAAGGAACCTTAAAAACCAGCTTTATCGGAGCTGTTTTCTCAACGCCGATTAAAGCTTCAGGAACAATCCCCATTCCCAAAGATTTTAAAATTCAATGAAGGTTTTTATTACCGGGATTAGTGGCTGTGTCGGCCATTATCTGTTTGACTTATTAGCTAACCATCCGGAATATGAGCTTTATTTAATTGTCCGCAACCGCCAAACTCTAAAATTTGACCCAGCCGCCTATCCCCAATGTCACTTTATCTTTGACGACATGCGTCATATCGAAAAATACGGCGACCTATTGAAACAGATGGAAATAGTAATCCATCTCGCCGCCGATTGGGGCGGGCATTGGGGCAATCTCAATTATTCTGTCTCTCTTTTTAATCTGCTTGACCCGGCAGTTTGCCAAAAAGTGATCTATTTTTCGACCGCCAGTATTTTGGGACAGGAAAATAAACCCCTGCCTGCCGTAGAAAAACTGGGGACTCACTACATTAGGAGTAAATACCAATTTTACAAAAAACTACCGGCGTTCCCAATTTACCCTAAAGTAATTACCCTTTCCCCAACTTGGGTTTTAGGCGGAGATTCACTTCACCCTTATTCACATGCGACAACTGGAATTATTGAAATGAGAAAATGGCTCTGGTTGATAAAATTCCTTCAAGCTGATGTCCAATTTCATTATATCCATGCCCGCGATATCGCCCTAATCACTAAATATTTAATGGAACACGAAACAGCTGAAAAAAACTTTGTCCTGGGGAACAAAATGATCACCGCGCAAGAACTGATTAAAGAGGTAGCGGAATTTTACCATCAGCGGGTTTATTGTCAAATCCCTATTCCTAACTGGCTGATCAATTTTTTTATTTTTGCCGGCGGCCGCTGGCTTCACAGCTGGGATAAATATAGTCTGGCCAAACGCCATTTTGTCTACCAAACTACCAATTGCGAAACTTTTGGATTAGACAACCATCTTATCACTCTCCCCCAGATATTAAAAAGTATCGGACTATGATATAATCAGTTTTACTTATGCATTGGCGCGGCGTTATTGAGGAATACCGGCAATATTTACCAGTCAGTGAAGAGACGCCGGTTGTGACCTTTGGCGAGGGAAACACCCCGCTCCTTTTTGCTCCTTTTCTTTCGGATTTAACAAAAACCAAGATCTTCCTAAAATATGAAGGAGCAAATCCAACCGGCTCATTTAAAGATCGGGGGATGACGCTGGCGATCAGTAAAGCCAAAGAACGCGGTTGTAAAGCGGTAATCTGCGCTTCTACCGGCAACACTTCGGCTTCCGCGGCCGCCTACGCCGCTAGAGCGAAAATGGATTGTATCGTCATTATTCCGAAAGGAAAAATTGCTTTAGGCAAACTTTCGCAGGCAATCATGCATGGAGCAAAAGTTTTTGAGGTTGACGGCAACTTTGATCAAGCTCTTAATTTAGTCAGAGAACTAGGTGAAAAATATCCAATTGAAATTGTCAACTCAATTAATCCTTATCGGATTGAAGGGCAAAAGACCGGTGCTTTTGAGATCGTCAACCAACTGGACGCAGTCCCTGATTATCACGCGATTCCAGTTGGCAACGCGGGGAACATTACCGCTTATTGGCAAGGATATAAAGAGTATTATGGGGCAAAGCAGATTAGTTTGCTCCCGAAAATGATCGGGTTTCAAGCTGAAGGGGCCGCCCCCATTGTCCGTGGCCATCCGATTGAAAAACCGGAAACGCTGGCCACTGCTATTCGGATTGGCAATCCTGCCAGCTGGAAAACGGCGGTGGCAGCCGCTGAAGAATCAAACGGTTCAATCAGCATTGTTACTGACACCGAAATTGTCGACGCTTACAAATTAATCGCCGCCAAAGAAGGAATTTTCTGTGAACCGGCCTCAGCCGCTTCCGTTGCTGGAGTTATTAAACTTGCCAAAGCAGGAAAAATTCCTGACGGCTCAACCGTCGTCTGTATTTTAACCGGCCACGGCTTGAAAGATCCGGACAACGCTATTATGTTTGGTGAAAAGCCAACTTTTATCCCCTGTAAGGTAGAAGAGGTGGCAAAGAGGCTTGGGTACTAATCGCTCCTAAAAATCGACATTGCGTCCGGCGTTGCTTGCTGATTAAGTAATTCCGCATCAAAACAGCCTGTGATTGACCCGGTCAAAGCCACTCTATGGCCTCCAGTTGCGCTGGTTTCGCGTGAACCAGCAATGTTGGCAGTAAAAGAACCAATTAATCTTCCTCCGGCAACATCGGTGTAATTAGTAAAAATAACACTGCCGGAAGTCGCCTCAAAGACTACCGGCGAATTATCATCCGCATTTTTGATGAGCGGAGTAAAATAAGTCAGCATGGCCGCTTTGCTATTGGCTTCGCTCGTAAAAACCTTTTCCGCTGTCCCCAAATAAACCGCGACTGCTCCAGTGCCAGAAATTTTACTCGGATTCATAACTAGCCCAATGGTATCTCCACCAAGAGGACTAGAGGGAGTGGCCGCAGTCGCCGCTACTTCTGGTAAATGATATGTAACACTAGTCCCTTGCTTAAAATATGTATAGGCCGCTTCGATCGAAACTGGCCGAAAAGGATAATTGACACTGTTAATCGTTACCTCCGCTTCAAAAGTATTCATCTGGGCTTCACTCGAAGTCGGTCCCAGGCGATAGGTAATGTTAAAATCCTGTGCATAATCTACATTCGCCAGCAAAACCGTTAAAATATCATCCGCCGTACTGCCATAACCTGAAATCAATTGCGGTCCCGTGAGTTCAGTTTTCACTCCCTTGCGGTAAACAACAGCTTTGGCGGTGGTGCCAAGCGTTCCATAAGCCGGCCTGATCGTCAGATAAGTATTCACTCCACCTACTTTGGTACTACTGGGGGTAAAAACAATCGCTCGCGAAGAAAAAGGCGCTACGTTGGAAAATTGCCCCACCAGTGAATCTGTCGCCAGGCTATCCGGATTAACAGATACTTTTGTAATCGCGTTCGAGTGAAAAAGATTTTCATTGAGCGTCATCGCTGCCGGTTCGCCAGCGCGTAATTGGCTATCAGCCGAATGTTCCATGGCACGGTTTTTCACAAAATCAAAATAAATGGTTGGGAGGTCCTTGCTAAATTTTGCGGTACAAACTTTGTTTAATGACTCCCGCAACACTTTGAGCGGAGGAGCAAGCAAAGCATCCGGATTCCCGATAATCAGTTGGGCTTCAATATCCAACTTGATCTGGGCAAGCAGATCGGCGGCATATTTTAAGCTGCCGGCATTATAGGCCTTGGCCACATACGCGAAAAAATCCTGGTTGGCATAAGCAAAAGCATGAAGATTAGTATTTACGCCACAACCCAAATAAGAAGAAAGCAACTGGGTTTCGCGTACTCCGTCAGTACGGACATGGAGAATATGATTATAACTGTCTATCGTCATGCCATAAGGGGTGGCAAATCCCTCCTTAAATCCTCTGGTATTATCAGTGGTACCTAACGTATAACTTTGCTGGATGGCATGTTGCATTTCGTGCGCGATCGATGCTTGCAGTGTTCCCAGGTAATAACCCACGTGATCGTTATAGCGTTTTGGATCAATATACATTTTACCGTAAGCATATCCAAAAAACTCAATGTTTTCGTCAGCTTCTGATGCCTGGTAGTAGCTTCCCCCAGTTGTGGTATACATTAAATAAACCGATTCACTAGTGCCAGTTAATGCTTGATCTGTTTTCCCTTCCAGGTTGGGTGGTAATAAACCGTCCGCCTGGTAAACCACCCCAGCAGCTACCGCATAAGTCAGAAAGTTTTTCACCACCCCATCAAGATACCAGTCAGGTACGGTATCCACCGTATACGTTCCCCCCGACCCATCTGCCGCCGCCTGGCGGAGCGGCCGATCGGTCGAATCATAAGCTAAGAACCAGCGGTTGGTTGGCCAGGTTGTCGCTGCAGCATAAATGTCAATGCTCGTTGCCCCAGCCGTCGGTGGATCAGACAAGACCCCCCGCATATTGGGGTTATAGACCACATAAAAGTCCGCTTTTTTATTAACGCCCTGCAATTTAAGCGTCAGGGTTGAACCGGAAATTGTTCCCATGATCGGTAAAACGGATCCGTTATTGGGATGATATGCTTTGGCATAAATGTATAGCGCATTGAGTTTAGCCGGGGGGACTGTTGCTGGATCAAAAGTTAAATTAACTTCAACTGTTTGGGTAGTCGCAAAATTGGCAATCGCCTTGGTGTTAAATTCATATACGTTGGAAATTAACACTTCACTGCCAGAAAGCATCCTACTTTGATCAACTGAAATTTGACTAGCGCTTGGCTGTGCCCTCAAGCCTGGCGGTAAACTTCCGGTTGGAATATTTATCGTGAAAGAAGTATCAACATTATAAGTTCCACCGGTAACTCCGTCATCAATGTAAGTTGGTTCGCTCGGAACAGGAATATCATTGGTAGGAACAGATTGGTCAACTACGTGGGCACAATTCAAGTTAATTAGCGTAATCCCCGCCAGCAAAAATAATTGCCATAGAATTATTTTTTTCATTTTCTGGCGTTATCTTACCATATTTATGTTAAGATGTCGTTAATATGGCAGTTAAAGTTGTTCTTGCTCCGTGTCCAAATTACGATCAAGAAAATATTGACGTTGCCATCGGGCAAGGCTTAGAATCGCTTGGTGGTTTCTCCACATTTGTAAAACCCGGCCAAAAGGTTCTCATTAAACCAAACGCCCTATTAGGTGAAACGCCAGAACACGCCGTCACCACTCACCCAGCCATTATTGCTGCCGTCGTTAAAGCAGTTGTTGCTCTCGGCGCCACTGCCTGGGTTGGCGATAGTCCCGGCAACGTTCATTCCAATGTTGCTAAAACCATGGAGAAAACTGGTCTTTTGCAGGCAACCGAAGAAAATGGTGGGCGATTAGTTTATTTTCAGCAGGACGGTGTCGTCGAGATTAAAGCAAGCAATCCTAAACTACCGATCAGAATTTCTAAATTAGTTTTAGAAGCCGACGTTATCATCAATTTACCTAAATTAAAAACTCACGGTTTAACCCTTTACACTGGTGCGATTAAAAATATGTTTGGTACTGTGCCTGGTTTCCATAAAACAGCTTATCATACTGCTTTCCCTAAAGCGGCCGATTTTGCTGCTGCGATGGTCGACATCTTTGCCGCAACCAAACCAACCTTAAATATTATGGATGCAATTATTGGCATGGAAGGGAACGGACCAAATAGCGGGACACCGCGGAAAATGGGACTATTGATCGCTTCAACTGATGCGGTCGCGCTCGACGCAATTGGCGCCTACCTGATCGGTTATGAGCCGGAACGGATTCTAACCACGGCCATTGCGGCGAAAAGAAATCTAGGCGAAATCAATCTGACTAAAATCGAAATTGCCGGGCCTCCACTTAGTCAGTACCGCCAACCCGACTGGAAAAAATCTTTCAGCAGTCTCGGTTTTATCGGCGATCTGCCGGAAATAATGATTAAGCTACTCTCCCCTATCCTCTCTCAAGTCACTATTTTCCCAACCATTGACCAAACCAAATGCACCAAGTGCCTGGTCTGCGTTAATAATTGTCCGGCAAAAACCATTAATTATGACAAACAAAAGAAAGTCGTGACAATCGACAAGAAAGATTGTATCAGCTGTTTCTGCTGTCATGAACTATGTGAATATCAGGCGGTCAAACTTGATCGGTCGTGGCTAGTTAGAATGTTAAATTTAGGCTAATGGATTATCCTGATTTTATCAAACAATTAAAAAAAGATTATCTCTTTAAAGAAACTCATATTGATTATCTGCTGATTGGTAAAGATTATACTTACAAAATCAAAAAGACGATAAAATTCCCTTTCATCGACTATTCCACCCTGGCCAAGCGCAAACATTTTTGCCAGGAAGAACTTCGGCTTAACCGCCGTTATTCACCCAAGATATATTTAGGTGTTGTCCCCATTAAAAATCAAAAAGGAAAGCTTGTTGATTACGCCGTCAAAATGAAAACGCTGCCGATTAAACGAAGCCTCGATATTTTAATCAAACAGAATAAAGTCACGAAAAAGATGATCGTGGCGTTGGCTGACGAGGTTTGGCGCTTTCACCAAAAAGCAGCCAAGGGGCCACAAATTGCCGCGCATGGCCGACCAGCCTACCTCTTAGAAGTAAACCGTCTCCTCTTTAGTGATATTCACACTGCCGGCAACAAAATTATCGGGCCTGATCTAGCTAATATATTTAAAACTCATTTTGATAATTTTATCAACCAACATCAACAACTTTTAAACTCAAGAATAAAGAACAGAAAGATCCGTGATTTGCATGGCGATCTCCACTTGGGAAACATTTTTTACACTAATCGGCCAATTATTTTTGATTGCATCGAGTTTAATACCCGTTATCGTTACATCGATCTTGCCCAGGAAATCAGTTTTATTTTAATGGATTTAGAAGCTTATGGTCGACCAGATTTAGCTAACACTTTTCTGTCACGATACCTGCGTAATTGTCATGACTATTCCATTATTAGTCTTATACATTTTTACAAATGCCACTATGCCTGCGTCAGCGGTTATGTCCACAATCTGGCCAAGAAAAATGTGCTGGCCAGGAAATATTATAAATTAGCTGCTCAATACGCTCAACCGCAACTAATTGCGATTGGGGGTGTGATCGGGGCTGGCAAAAGCACGTTAGCCCAGCAGTTAGCTAAAGAATTGGGAGCAAAACTCCTTCGCTCGGATGAGATAAGAACAGACAAAAGTTATTCCCCAACTGCCATTAAGAAAAACTATCAGACCCTGCTTAAGCTGGCTGCGGATTTATTATCCAAAGGTGAAACAGTTATTCTCGACGCCACTTTTTCTAAGCGTCTTTATCGGCAGGAGTTACAAAGAACTGCCCGTCAAACAAAAACTAATCTTCTGTTTATTGAACTGACTGCCCCAAAAAGCGTTTTACTTAAAAGATTAAAAGGCCGTCAAAATGACTTATCTGATGCGGGGCCAAAATTGTTAAACTCTTTTCTTAAAGATTACGAGCCGCCGGTCGAATTGTCCAAAATCAGCTTGTTAAGCAATTGAATTGCCTCTGGCTGCGTTATTTCTTCCAGATTATTCCGTTTTAACATCAATTCCCGCATAAAGTTTTGAAACAGATCCTGATCTTTCAGAACAAAATTATTAAAGTCCTTCAACAAAGCCAAGCGCAGGGCCGAAAGCTCTGGCCAACGCCGTTTTAGCGTCTCATAATGGTGAGCATATTTCTGAATGGTTACCACATATTGATAAGTGTCGTTCTTTAATCCGAGAATTTTCTCCATATTGATTTTAAGGTTGCCGCTTCGGCGATAAGCGATCCCTTCGTTAATCAAGACCTGGTTCTCAGCTTCGGTTAACGGTTTTTTGTGGACAATCTTATCAGCGATTAAAACATCCGGCGGAAGGAGTGCTTCTTCAGACGCGGTCAAAGGCAAACCAAAGTGCAGACGATAAGCCGCCCGCTCTTTGGGCTGAATCAGGTCAGTCCGGTCAGGATTAGCGACAAAATCAGCACATATTTTATACAAATCAAAGTTTTGGCTGAAAGGCAAACATTGATCAAGGTCGTCTGATGGCGCCGTTAAAATCCTGATCAGGTCATTAACCAGTTGTCGTTCTTCCATCATCAAATCGCCGCTGGAGTGAATCAATTCTGGCCAGGCAGTTCGTCGATCAACACTAGTCTGCAAAGCTAGCAAGCCAAACGGATGACTCCCCCACTTCATGGCAACAACTTCGCCGCTGCTGTTTTTAATCTGATCGTAATAGGTATAAGCTTGTTTCTCAATTGGCTGTTTCAGGTCGTAAATTAAAGCTGGTGGTAGCTCTTTCCAGTTCCCATTTTTATTCTGAAATATCCATTTTCCTTTTTGCTGTTTGATCAAACCACCCATTGGCACAATTGTCTGGTCATAATATAGATTAGAAACATAATTCTCAGTTCTTTTAAAGATATAGTAATCTCCGGGTGTGGTCGGATAAGCTAAATGCCCTTCAAATATTGGCCGCCCTTTGGCATCACGATCCTGTACCAGATAGAATTTTTCCTGCCCGCCACCTTTTATTGTTAGCCGGGCAAACGGAGTTCCTTTTAGATAAATCAGCCAATCCCCTGATGACGGATAAACCGCAATCTGCACTTCACTGGTTATCAAAAATTTATCTTTAATTGCCTCTAAATCAGCTCGAAAGTTGATCAGATCGGCCAAATATGGGATCGAGCTTAATGATTCCTCACTAACCGTCATACTATATGGATAAACTTTCATTTGGGCACCGATAGGGAGAAGATCATAAAGAAAAATCATGTTGCGCGGTGAGACGTGGAGACAACCGTGACTTTTATAAAGATCACCAAGGATATCATTAAGTAAAACACCTAAATTATAATTATTAAGCGCTGGGACTATATTAAGATTTAATCCGGTTTCCTGGTCCCCTTTGACTGCCGCTTTGATTTTAGCAATCATAACCTCTTTCTCCCGCTCGCTGAAAAGGGGCGACTCTTCATCTGGTTTAAAGAAAGCATTAAAAGATAGCTCGCCTAAATTTTTTGCTCCTTTAGGCGGCCCAACCTGTTTAAACTCCAGACGGTCAGTTAACCACTGCTCAACAATATTTTGCCGATTAGCCAGCGATAAAACACCAAGCTGATCAAAATCAGCTTGCAGTTTATGCCGCAAAGCACTAAACATTCCCCAATCTTTTTTGATTCGCTCATACCAGCCGGCTTGTTTATCAATCACCAGACTGTTCACTCGCAAATAATAATAAAGGCCTAACGCTTCCCAGCGAGCCCGCTGGTCGCGGGGCAGACGATTTTCAGCGTACTCGTAAAATGCCTTCACTAAACGTGGATCCATTGACGTCCGATCTTTCTCACTCAATTCAAAGCCGTTAAATAGACGGTAATAGCTAAGCATGACTGGCTGGACATTGGCCGGCACGGCTTTTCCTTTGGTTGAAATGAATAAGCTTAAGTCTCGATAAAAGGCAAGATTTTTGTCTTGTGCCACCACAGTCGCAAAATCGTCCGAACCCGGAGCGGTCAACAAATAGACCAGTTCTTTGACTAAAATTATCTGCTCATAAACCAGTTCTCCCGCCGCATAACCCATTTCCGGATAACGATATTTCCCATCCTTTGTCCACAAGAGGACATACTTGCCAAAATCGTGCCCCGCGTAACGGGCCGCAACAATTTGACCACTGCTGTCGACATTTAAATCATAATAATCATATACTCGCTCGTCTGGCCCCCGCGCTAAATCAGCAACCACATTATCTGGTAATTTGTACCAGCGGCCATTTTCCTGATAAGACCAGACACCGTTAACTTTTTCTAGCCAGGCACCAAACGGAACAATCGTATTCTTATAGTAGGCACTGCTTAGATAATGGTCCGTCACTTTCAAAATGGTGTAATTACCGGGATCGGTTGGGGTAGTTAGCATAAAATCCCATTGGACCGGTTTCCCTGGTTGGACATCATAGGCCATTAGGAAATCTTGTGGCGGACCAGCTAAAGCGGCTATTTGGGCAAAAGGATAATTATTGACCAGCACAACTAATGTATTTAGAGTGGGATAATAAACCAATTCGGTTTGGTAAGTTTTAAAAGTGGCCGCCAGCTCTTTTACCTCCTGGTCATTTTTAACTTTATCGGCCAGGAAAGGAACTTTTTCTAAATCATAGGCCGGCTCATCATTGCGAAATTTATATTTTTTAACCGTCAGAGGGATTCCCGGGGGAATCGTCTGCGCAATTAGATAAATATCAGCCGGAGAAAAGTGGAGACAACCATGGCTGTCGTAGCGATAACCCAGCGTCTGGTCAAACCATTTCACCCAGTTGGTTGAGTTTAGTTGATCAATTCCCGGGTAATCGGTAGCGTAAACCAAACTGGCCAAACATAACAGCAATGAAAGAATAATATTTTTTTTCATCTCTCTTAATTATACACCCAGAAAGCTTGAACCAAAATAAAGTGATTGCTATACTTGTTTCGAGGTGATAATGATGAAAAAAGTTCAATTAATAAGTTTATTATTGGTTTTAGTTTTCTTGGCTGTCGCCGCAGAAGGTCAAAGCAAAGTTATCCGCAAAACAGTCCGCAAAACGGTTACGCCGCAAATCACGCCGGTAGCACCACCCAAAGCAGCCACAACCGAAGTCGTCCCAGTTGCGCCACTCCCACCGCCACCACCAGTGGAAGTTAGAACACCGAAAAAATCAAAAGGCTTATTTGGTTGGGGTTTAAATAGCGATCTATCAGCAAAAGCCTTGTATGGGAGTCTGCTTCTTGGTGTGCGGGGTGACATTATTTTTTCTGACCCGCTCTTTCTTGGAGAAAAAATTGGTTTAGCCGAAGATGCGGTTGAGTATAAACTCGGATTAGGCTTTGCCCTGTCCGACAAACTGAAAACCATTCCACTCTTTGCTGACGTTAATGTCTACTTAAAAGAAGGTTCACTCTTTGGGCTTGATCCATATCTCGGAGCCGGTTTAATCTGCAATATATATGGGACTGGCCGAGTTTCCGGCGGTCTAGGGGGACAATTATATCTTGGCCTGTTGGCCAATTTAGGCTTTGAATCACGAACCGGCATTTCTCTTGGTTACGCCACTTACAAAGTCGGCGAGAATTTGTCCGACAGCGGGATATACCTGAGTATCTGCCAGCCGATTAAATTGTAATGGCCAATATTGGCATCGAAGAATATCGCAACTTTATTGAAAATGCTAACAGTATTATTATCCGTTTTGATCCCCAGGGAAATTTTACTTATCTAAACAATTTTGCGCAACATTTTTTCGGTTTTACCGAAAAAGAACTTATCGGTAAAAGCCTTATTGGCACAATTGTCCCTTCCACTGATTTTTCTGGGAAAGATTTAGAAGCCATGATTAACGATTTATTAACTAATCCACAAAAATATATCAACAATGAAAATGAAAATATTACTAAAGATGGCCGTCACGTCTGGATTTCCTGGACCAATAAACCACTGCTCGGAACAAGTGGCCAGTTAGAAGAAATTTTAAGTATTGGTAATGATATTTCCCAACTAAAAAGAATCGAGGTTGAATTAAAAAAGGCAGAGGAACTGGTAGAATCAACCGGCCGGATCGGCACCATTATTTGCGAAGCTAATTGGCAAGTCCGATCTTTTAATAGCGCGGCAAAAAAGTATTTTTGCTCCGGAGAGCAGGAACCTGACTGTCATGATCTGGTTGCTCTTTTCTTTAAAGACTATACCCCTTCATTGCCGATTGAAAAGATTCGCGATCTCTCAATCCCCCACTTAACCTTTGATTTAGTTCGCCCGGAAAGTGCAACTAATAAGGCGCTTTATCTTCAAGTGAATCGGGAAATCATTAGAACACAAAGAGCGGTAGTTAGCATAATCCTATCAATTCAGGATGTGACCGAACAACGCCAGGAAGAATTGCTAAAACAGGATTTCTTAAGTCATATCTCCCATAAATTACGGACACCTGTTACGGTAATTATGGAATCGGCCAGAATGCTTAAGGCCGGAACTCTTGGTCCATTATCCGAAAAACAACAACCGCTAATTAATGCTTTAGAAGAGGAAGCCCTAAGATTATTCGGTTTGATCTCTAATTTATTAAATTTTGTCACGATCAATAGTGAAAATATCTCGCCCAAAAAAGAATCTCTAAAATTATCAGTTTGTATTCCGGAACTAATTAAACCACTCTTTTCAGTCGTCAAAAGCAAACAGGTTAACTTTCAGTTTACTTGTCCAGATCAGGAATTAACGCTTACTTTCAACAATACTCATTTTAACCTGATAATCAGCAATTTGATTGATAATGCAATTAAATTTAATGATAAAACTGAGATCGTCATTAACTGCACTGTAGCTCAAGAAAATGGGAGGGTTATCATAACAATCGCCGATAACGGCCCAGGCATTCCAATAGAAGAACAGGAAAAAATCTTTACCCAGTTTTACCAGCCGGAAAAATATTTTACCGGTAATGTCGAAGGCAACGGCTTAGGTCTCTCCCTGGTTAAAAAAATCGTCAATTTAAATAAAGGGAAAATATCCGTGCAATCAACAATTGGCCAAGGAGCCAGCTTTACCCTCTCCTTCCCAGCCGGATAAAAGGAGTAGAAATGAAATCGAGATTATTATTTTGCCTGCTTCTTGGTTGCTTGCTGCTAACCAGTTGTGCTAATAACAATCCCGGCTCCACTGTTAAAATTGGTTTAATCGCGGAATTGACCGGTTCTATCCCGTCGGTAGGCGCTTCCTGCAAAAATGCCGCTGAACTAGCCGTTAAACAAATTAATACTAGTGGTGGCATTGAACTGAACGGCAAAAAATATAAAATTGATTTAATTCTGATTGATTCAGCCGCCAAACCAGATCAGGCGGCTGCCGCGGCGCAAAGACTGATCACTCAGGATAATGTTAATCTGATTATCGGGCCAAACTGCAGCAGCAATGCCCTCCCCGCTTCAGAAATTGCCGAAGATGCCAAAGTTGTTTTGATTACTCCATGGTCAACTAACCCAAAAACCACCTATAACGCCAAGACTAGCACGCCCAAAAAATACGTTTTTCGCGCCTGTTTTACTGATGTTTTTGAGGGTCATGTTTTAGCGAAATTTGCTCGGGAAAACTTGAAAGTAACCAATGCTGCCATTCTCTATGATATCGCTTCTGATGTTTTGAAAAGCCAGGCGGAGCTATTTAAAAAGTCTTTTACTGACCGGGGCGGTAAAATCGTTGCGATGGAAACTTATACCACCAGTGATAAAGATTTTTCGGCCCAATTTACCAAAATAAAAATGAAAAAACCGGACATTATTTTTCTGCCCAGCTATTACACCGAAGTCCCGCTACAGGTTAAACAAGCTCATCGCCTCGGCATCAAGGTCCCCTTTTTGGGAAGCGATGCCTGGAGCACTGAAGAGCTGATCAAAATGTGTGGGCGTGATGTTGAAGGCTTCTTTCTCTGCAACCACTATTCCCCAAATTCTACTAATCCAATAACTCACAGTTTTGTCACTCTTTATCAGCAAAACTACCAGCAAATTCCCGACGATATTGCCGCTTTAACCTATGATTCTTTTGGCCTGGCGGTTAGAGCACTGCAGGATGCCAACTCAATAGAGCGAACAGCCATCCGCGACAGTCTGGCAAAAATCTCCAGTTTCGAGGGGGTGACTGGTAATATTCAATTTAATGGCCAGACTGGTGACCCAATAAAAGGGGCCGTAATTTTACAAATTGCGAATGGGAAATTTAATTGGTACGCCGATGAACAACCGTGATTTATTTTTGCCAACAACTCCTTAACGCTCTCCAACTGGGCTCGCTCTACGCTCTGATCGCCCTCGGTTACACCATGGTCTACGGTATTTTGACAATGATTAATTTTGCCCACGGTGATTTTTTTATGATCGGCGCTTTTGTCTGTTTTTTACTGGTTACTTTTTTCCAACTTCCCTTTGTCCCCATCTTGCTCCTTTCAATGTTGGGCGTTTCACTCCTTGGAGTCACGGTAGAAAGGATCGCTTATCGGCCGCTCCGCCAGGCACCAAGATTATCCGCCATTATTACCGCCCTTGGAGTGGGCATATTTTTAGAAAACTTAACTCTGGCAATTAGTCCTTATCCCAAATATGTCCCCGAAGTCCTCCCCAACATCATTTGGAACATTTATGGGGTAACTTTTTCGCTGCTGCAAAGCCTAACGATTGGTCTGGCTATTATTTTAATGTTGATTTTAAATTATATCGTTCAGAACACCTCAATTGGCATTGCGATGCGGGCAGTTTCCTGGGATAAAAATATCGTCCCATTGATGGGAGTTTCGGTTAATCGAATTATTTCGATCACTTTTGCTTTAGGGAGTGCGCTGGGTGGAGCCGCGGGGGTAATGTATGCCCTGGCCTATCCAATGATCGATCCCTACATGGGGGTTATGGTTGGCTGGAAAGCTTTTATCGGGGCAGTAATCGGCGGAATTGGCGATATTCGCGGAGCCATGTTGGGAGGGATTATTTTGGGCGCGGTAGAAATATTTTCAACTTCGATTCTACCATCAAGCTATCGTGATTTTGTCTCCTTTTCTCTTCTCTTGCTATTATTATTAGTTCGGCCACAGGGAATCTTTGGCCGGGCAAGAAGTGAAAAATTATGATCATCAATCAGTACATTGTTTTAATCTTAATGTACATCGGTATTAATATAATTTTGGCAACAAGTTTAAATTTAATCAACGGCTACATGGGTGAATTTTCTGTCGGTCACGCTGGCTTTATGTTGACAGGGGCTTATGTTTCATCGTTAATCACAGTTCTATTAGTCCCAGATCAATTGCTTATCTGGGCCTTCCCACTGGCCATTATTGCTGGTGGGTTGGCAGCCGCTCTTCTCGGTCTGATTGTGGCAATTCCCTCTTTTAAAACCCGTGGAGATTACCTGGCAATCGTCACTTTTGCTTTCAACATGATCGTTAAATCAGCGGTTGAAAATATTGATACGGTTGGTGGCGCCAGAGGTTTTCTGGGAATGGATCGGTTGACCAATCCTTTCTGGGTAATATTTTGGACCATCATTTGTCTTTATGTTATCAGGAATTTTGTTTATTCTAAGTTCGGACGAGGCGCCCTGGCAATCAGAAGTGACGAAACAGTCGCTGAATTAATGAGTGTGAATACGCGGGAAGTTAAAATTTGGGCCTTTGTCATCTCCTCATTTTTTGCCGGTGTGGCCGGCGGCTTGCTCGCCCATTTAATTCAATATATCAGCCCATCAATGTTTGATATCGTAAAATCAACCGATATTTTAGTCATGGTTTATCTCGGCGGGGTGGCCTCTCTGGCTGGCTCAATTTTGGGGGCCACCATCTTTACGGTTTTGCTGGAAATACTGCGGCCACTGCAGATGTGGCGGATGGTTATCATGCCGCTGATCTTGATCTTTTTAATGCTTTATCGCCCAAAAGGCATTATGGGCTTAAAAGAGTTTATATATTTTATCCCTCGGAGAGAGCGGCTATGATTTTATTAACAGTCAAAGATTTAACGCACCATTTTGGCGGGCTCTGCGCACTCTCTGATTACAATCTGGAATTAAAAGCGGATGAACTTTTGGGAATAATCGGCCCCAATGGAGCTGGCAAAACGACCATTTTCAATTTAATCACCGGAGTTTATAAACCGACCAAGGGGAGCATCCGACTTGAAGAAACCGAAATATCCGGCAAAAGACCAAACGCCATCACGGGGCTTGGCATTGCCCGTACTTTTCAAAATATCCGTCTTTTTAGTGAACTCTCTCTGCTCGACAACATCCGAATTGCCCATTACGCCAAGACTATTTATCATCCCTTGTCGGCTCTTTTTCAAACGGACGGCTTTGGCAGTGAAGAAACCAGAGTCCTCAACCATTCCCGCGAACTCCTCGCTTTTTTTGGTTTGGAAAACGAACACCAAACCAGCGCCAAAAATCTTCCTTATGGTTTACAGCGTCAATTGGAAATCGCCCGGGCTCTAGCAACAAAACCAAAAATTCTGCTACTGGACGAGCCAGCGGCCGGGATGAATCCCAAAGAAATTGAAAATCTGATGACTTTAATTGCAAAAATCAAAAAAGAATTTGCACTAACAATTATTATTATTGAACACCAAATGCGTCTGGTGATGAATATCTGCCCCCGTATCCAGGTGCTTAACTTTGGCACGGTTATTGCCGAAGGAAACCCCAAAGAAATTCAGACCCATCAAGGCGTCATTAACGCTTATCTGGGAAAGAAATTAAAATGAAAATCACCAACCTTTCGATCTCACACGGCGGAATCCAGGCAGTGAAAGGGGTTTCGCTCGAGGTGAACCCTGGCGAAATAGTCACCTTAATTGGCGCTAATGGAGCGGGGAAAAGTTCAATCCTCAACGCTATTTCTGGCCTAATCCCCTATTCAGGCGAAATTATCTTTAATGGAAGAAACTTAAAAAGTATTCCCGCTGATAAAATTGTGAAATTAGGAATTGCTCATGTTCCGGAAGGACGGAGAATCTTTGGCAATTTAACAGTAATCGAGAATCTTAAAATTGCCGCCAGTACCGATAAAGGTGAAATGGATTTTGATCTGGTTTTCACCTATTTTCCTCGTCTCAAAGAGCGCTTAAATCAGTTGGGGGGGACTTTATCCGGCGGGGAACAGCAAATGCTGGCAGTCGGCCGGGCGTTAATGGGAAATTGTCAGCTCTTACTGCTTGATGAGCCATCGATGGGACTTTCACCAATTTTAATTGAAGAGATCTTTTCTCTGATCAGCAAGATTAACAAGAGCGGGACAACTATTTTACTGGTCGAGCAAAACGCTACTTTAGCGTTGGAAATCGCCACTAGGGGTTACGTTTTAGAAACCGGAGAGATCAAACTGGTCGGTAGTGGCCAGGAATTACTTCACAACCCAAAAGTCAAAGCCGCCTATCTCGGTGCTTAAGAAAAAATCTCCTGATAAGAATCGCGCTTCTTAAAAACCGTCGTTCTCCCCTTTTCATCAATTAAAATCCGCGCCGGCCGGGGGAAAGAATTGCTGTTGGCCGCCAATAAGCTGGAAGTATAAGCACCGGTATCGTGAATCATGACAACATCGCCCCGTTTTGGCTCGCGATTTAGAAAGACCTTGTACTTGGAAATCATATCACCGGAAAAACAAAGATTTCCTCCCACAAATGTCTCAAACATTTGTTGGTTCGTTGTCTCACCTTCGCTGACCACCTCCCATTTTTTGACCGGCTTTTCGATCAACGACTCTCCATGGCTAGTGACCCCCAGCTCTAAATTCATCAGATTATGAAATTGGGCCACTTTTTTAACTATGCCAACTCGCGCTAGAGTTACTCCAGCATCTTCGGCTACACTCCGCCCCGGTTCGATCGTTAAAGTCGGCTCGCCTAATTCCCGCAGCGCTTCGACCGTCGGTAAATGGCGGCCGCTGACAGTAACTTTGCCGGTTAAAATCGCTGCCAGCATTTTTTCTTTTGGCAAGGTCGTATAAAACCGTTCGCCAGTCCAGCGGTTAAGATGAATTTTAGGATCTCCTTCAGCCGCAAACCCAGCTAAACCGTCACGCCAAACAAAGATCTGGCTGTCATCACCTCGGGTGGAGGCAAGATAGCCAGCCTTGATTCGCTCAACTATATAATCCCACGTTTGTTTGTCGACATATTGAACGGGAAAACCGCCGCCAATATTGATCACTTCACACTTACGACCGTGCGCCTGGAGAAAATGGCCCAATTCAATTAATTTCCCCAGGACCAAAAGATATGGTTCAACTTTCGTAATCTGCGACCCGATGTGAGTGTGAAAACCGATTAACTCAAGACTGCGATATTTCTCTAATGAATTGATAAATTCTGGCACGACCGCAATATCGGCCCCAAATTTACACCAGCGACCAGCAGTAAAGACATTATCATCAGTCACATCTTCCAGGTTATAGCCGCTAATCCGCAAAATAACTTTAGTTTTTTTATTTAATCGGGCGGCAATTTTAGCAACATTGCTAAATTCCTCAAGACTGTCGGCAATAATATTCATCCCTTTTTTGATCGCCTCTTCGATCAACCAATCTTCTTTGCAGTTGCCATTTAGATCAAGCATATTAGCTGGCATCCCAGCTGACAGGGCACATTTAGTCTCATTATAAGAAGCGACATCACTGCCGCATCCTTCTTCCCTGGCAATTTTTAAAACTAACGGATGAGTACAAGCTTTAGCAGCAAAACAAACACGGGCTTTGGAATAATATTGTTGAAAAACCTTTTTAAAAGCGCGTAGATTTTCTCGGATAACTGGGGCCTCATAAATATGGAGCGGCAACTCATACTTTTTAAGCCAAAAAGAGAGGGGTTTTCCGGCGATTATCTTTTCTTCGCTCATTGACGCAATTGTAATTTACCGACGCATACTTGTCAATTAAGCCACTTTTACCTGCCCAAATAATGCCGGCAAAACAATTTCATCATGCGCTCTGGCTTGTTGGTGTACCGCAATAAGATGGCGCCGAAAATCACGCAGCGCCAAAACCTTATCCATTTCTCCTCTGGGTTGATAATACAACGGCCAAAATACCGCCGCGAAAAGCTGATTAATCTTTCTTGTTCTTAAATAAACATGATCATTCATTTCTTGATTTAATTCAATTAAAACAAGACGTCTAACATCATAAACATCTAAAGGTGCGCCAAATATCTGGCGGGCTAAAATTCGTTCCGCCCGGGAACCAACTGGAACCGCCTGTTTACCAACCAAATGATCCCGCAGCGCTTGAGCCGTGGTCTCGTCAAGACGTCCCAGCAATCTCTCTAAATCCAACCGCACTTTATTAGCATTGGTTTTGGCTTCAATAAAATCAGGGTGATGTTCCACAATCAATTGTTTTCTATTGCCCCCAGCATCGACCGTCAAAACATAATCATAAGTATGACTCCCATCTCCAATCGCTTTGACCTGCATATTAACTCCAGGCGCAAAACGTTTCAACAAGCCATAGCGCAGTAAAAGTAAACCAATGATTCTTTCGGCCTGAGAATCAAATTCTATCTTGCTTGCTTCGATTTCAGTGGAAGTCGCCGCGGGCAAATCAACTCCCTGACACCAGCAATAGTAATTGTGCGGATTAATAATACCTACTTGGGTTAAAATCTGTTCTAAACGGACCAGTTCTGTTCTTTTAAAGGTCCAGATTTTATGCGCCCCACTAATTCTTCTAGTAAAAGTTAAGCCATGAAATAACTGCGTATCCGCTTCGGTTGTGTCCGGGCTTCCCAATTGATGATTAAGCGCTTGCGCCAGTCGCCAGGCTTCACCTTTTAACCGGGTGAAAGTTGTATCCCGATGAGTTACAATCACTTCATCTGCTTGGACATCCAGCAACAAAACCGCATCAACTTTAACTCCCAGGATTCTCCCAACATTATCTAAATCAGCTACCGCAAAAGCCAAAACACTCTTAGTCCGGTTATTGCGGCGATAAAAGCAAACACCTTGATAAGTTGGAGGGTCAGCCGTCATTTTAACCGGGTCACCAATTTCATCCTTCAGTCGCTGTACCAAATCAATCGTGCGACCATGCAACCGAAAAAATTGCCGACAACTAGTGGAAGCATATATTTCATTTGGTCTGACCGGAGATAACGCTTCGGTATTAACTCCCACTCCTAATAAAGTCCCAACACGCTCAAGGTCGCTTTTCTTAAAAGTCCAAATTCTTTTATTGCCCCCTCGGCGCCTGGTAAAAATAACCCCTTCTAAGGGTCTTTGTTCAACAGTTTCAAGCTCTGGTTTACCGAGCAGGTCATGCAATCGATCGACCGGATGAAGGTTACGGTCGTGAAACCGTTTGAGTTCTGTTGATCCAAAAACAACCCGCACCTCATCTGGTTGAACCCTCATTAACAATTTTTCATCAACCCGAAGTCCTAAAGCTGCCCCCAGTTTATTAATTTCAGCAGCAGGAAAAGTCCATACTTTCCAAGTCCCATTCCATCTAATAGAAAAAGTAATTCCTCGATATGGCCTGGTCTCGTGAGTTTCAACACGCGGATCGCCCAAAGCAGCAATCATTTCAGCATATAATGTGCGAGGATTCTGATGAAAGCGAGTAAATTCTCCCGTATTCTCATCAGAGACAACAATATCTCCGGATTGAACTTTTTGAAATGAGCAATCATCAGCCATAGTGTTTAAGATGGCGGCAACCCGAGCCATATCATCAATTCGAAACGACCATATTTGGTGGGTATGATTTCTCTCTTTATAAAAAACTACCCCACCCAACTCACGCGTTGGAGCAGTTGTTTTTTGGGGTCTACCTAAGTGTTTATTTAAACGCCTAGCTAGCTCACTGGTCGATCCTTGTAAGCGGCCAAAGAACGGATCTTTTTGGGCAACTCGTACTAAGCCGGCAGTTAAATCCATACTCTTTTATCGTCATATTTTCCCCAATATTTCATTGAATCTTACGATTGGTTACGATTGGTTCCAGTAGAATTGTCTAAAAATGGGGAATAAAATTATTCAAGTTGGCGTAATTATCGTAAGCCTGCTTTTATTAACCAGCTGTGCGACAACTGCAGTCATTCCTCCCACTTCCACAACCTCAACCACCAGCTCATCCACAACGACAACCAGCACCGGCACAACTTCCAGCACCACAACATCAACAACTACTACAACCACCACAACCAGCACTACATTGCCGATTCCAACCGCCACCGGCGATCTCTACAATTATCTAACCGCTGAAGTTGTCGCCTATATGCCAGGGAGTGGAGAAGGAGTTTATGTTGAGCCAACTGCCAATGCCAAAGCTGAATTCAAAACAATTATCAATAATATCTATAATCATAATTATTCGGCAGCCCGCGCTGCCGCTTTAACCATCAATTATGATTTAACTTATTTTACCGATATTTATAACAGCTTATCGTATTACATTCTGCGAGAAAATACACCGATCAGCCAAGGTTGGGGAACTTACATCTTTAATCCCCGGTTATTTAAAGCAGGGACAGCTTCCAGCAACACGATTGAAATAACAGTCGCTGCCCCTCACCCTTTGTCTGACACTAACACTGAAAGAATCGCGCTCGAACTTTTTCGACAAGGAAATCGGACGAACACCTTGCGGCAAACGGTGGCTTATATGTTAGCTGGAACACATCGATACTGCACCTATCAAGGCGGAGAGTGGATTAGCGACGTCGCCCATAATGCCAACTCGATCTTCCAAGCTGTGCATGAGGAAATTATGGCCCTGACAATCGAAGAAGTTATCCAAATTCATGGCTTTTCCGCCACAGCACATCCTGGTTATCCATCAATTGTCTTAAGCAATGGGACACCCTCATATCCGTCGCAATTTACCAATTTAAAAGCAGTTTTTGAATCGCCAACCTATTCAATTGATACCGGAATTTACGACGGGACTACTTGGGAAGCATTAGGAGCGACAACAAATGTTCAGGCTATTTCAGCAGAAGGAAAAGCAGTTTTCTATCACACCGAAATAACCAATGCGCTGCGGATACCCTATCCCTCCGCTAATTCCACTAAATTGATTAATGCCCTCCTGCAATATTGGGAATAAAAAACTGCCCCGGAGAAAATCGGGGCGGTTATCAACAACAATCAAACCTGGTTAAAAGTAAAGAAGTATTAACCAATTTCCGGCCAGGAATAAACTGCCAGTATTTGTTGGTGGACAAAATCTTCCATCTGTTTTTCAATAGGCGCCTGCGGTAAAAATGGAGTGCCATTATTAATGGCCGCTAGCCAGCGCTGATAAAATGGCATTTCCATGGTTGCAATTCCCGCCAGTGAGTGAAGAAAACTATCTATATCAGCTTCAGTATTTTCTAACCCAATCCCAACCCTGACTACGCCTGGCATAAAAACACTTTTTATCCGCGGAAAAACTTTTAATAAGTTAACCGTAATAAACATTCTAAATTTGGTCACTTTTAACATTGTTTCTAAAAGGATATGTGCGCAAAAACAACCGGTCCGAACCCCAATTCCACTTCTTTCCGCTAATAGCTTCCCAACTAAATTGTGCGGCACATTATTGACCCGAAAAGTTACCACACTCCCCTTATCATTAAACCTGGTTGAAGTTTCATTTGCCCCTAAAATTTCTACCCCAGGTATCCTGCGCATCCCGATTAAAACCTTGCGCGTTAAGACTCTTTCACTCTCTTCAACCGTCCGCATCCCCAGGCGTAAAAACAATTCCATCGCTTTCCCAATAGCCGCAATACCGGCAACATTTTCCCGGCCTGACCGGTCAACTGCTTCCAAATAATCCGAGTATATTAATTGGTTTCGTCGGGAAATTAAACCGCCTGTGCCAAAAGGTGCATACATTTTGTGGCCGGAAAAAACCAGATGATCAATCCCATCTTCCGCCATATTGATCTCCCGGTGGGCAGCCAATTGGGCCGCATCAACCATAATTTCTGCTCCGTACTTATGAGCCAGCCGCGCTGCTTCTTTTATATTATTGAAAGAACCGAGAACATTAGAAGCGCCACTAATTGTAACTAAACGGATCCTTTTGCCATGATGTCGATCTGCTTGATTATATTCTGATAATTTTTTCTCTAACACCGCTAGGTCAATAAAACCTTCCCCATCTGCTCCCAAGCGGACCAAAGAAATTCCTGGACGGCAGCGCCACGGAAGTTCATTGGAATTATGTTCCAAGGTCGTGTTTAATACGACCGCTTCTTCCCCACTGATTACCGCCCGGCGGCTAATATTTTCGGCTAAAACATTGATTGCTTCGGTTGTGTTGGAGGTGTAAATCAGACGATAATCACGGAGTGGCGCGCCAAAAAAGAGTTCCGCTAATTGATCAACTTTTCTGACAACTTGCTCAAGTTTATCAACTGGTAGCCGCAACACTTTTTTCACCACGTCCCAGATCGGCGTAAATGTCGGTGTGCTGGCCCCGTTATCAAGATTATTATAAGGTTGCGCGCCTCTCTCAGTTGGGACTGTCACTTGACGGCCAATTAAACACTGTTGCAAGCGCACTAACAAATCTTCACCATTTAAAGAGGTTAATTCATCCTGGTGCATTATCTGATCAACACTTTCGGTTGAATCAGCTGGCAATACTCGGTCAGCAGACTTTTGCCGGTGCAGTATTAATGCTTTAGCCAACATTATCGCGCCAATAATATTCGGGGTGCCGGCCTCATGCAAATCAGGGGTCTCCGCCCAGGCCACATCAGCCGGGGTAACTAACTTAACCGTTCCTCCCCCCTGTTGGAGCGGAACGCCTTTTGGTAAATCAATTTTTCTTACTGCTACGGCGCCAAAACCGATTGGCAAACCAATCTCCCGGCTAAAAATTGTTAATGAAGAAGAACCCGGTTTTAAACTCTTTTGAATTTCACCAATTCTGGCTGGCGTCCCAAAAATAACCGTATATTCAGCTCGCTGTTTTTCATTAAAACCAAAATGGACCTGGATAATATCACGGGCAAACTCAAACAATTCGGTTGAAACTAGTGAGTGCTGGCCAGTTCCGCGGTGTACATTTGAATAGCTCTCTAGTGCTCGGCTAATTGCCGTCTCAAATAATTGGTTAACTCTCAGTGAATCTAAAGTTTGACCTGGTGGCACAGAATATAATTGAGCAGCTAAGCCAATCCGTTTTTGGGCTAAACAACTTGTCCCAGCAGCGCAATCCCCTAAAGTTGCGATATTAGCGACAAATTGTCTAATTCTTAACAAACTAACATTTAACCATCCCATACAGGCTAGTTTCGGCAGGGAAAAAAGAAAATTTCACTCGACTTCCTGATAAATAAATCGCTTTAATTTTTCGTTGGCGCGAATTTTCTTGAATCCCCCTAACGATCCTGCCCAGGCGCCACCGGTAATTACCATTTGATAAGCTTGATCGGGCAAGTACCCTTTAACTTCAACTAAATAGCGGGCTAAAACTGCGCCGGTTCGATCCGCTCCCCAAGCACAATGGAGGTAAACCGGTTTTTTGAGGGCGAGCTTAATTTTGACCCACTCTTCTCTGTTGGGAACTTTATCTGAACTTAACGGGATGTGGAGGCGCGTTAAACCCGCTTGATCTAACAATCGCTGATAACGGGCTTGAATCCAGGCGGTATTTTCCAAATCAATCACTGTTAACACTCCTTGAGATTTCAAGTAAACCAAGATTGCCAGCACTTCCCGATCACTATTGCCAAAAGCTTTAGCCGGGTCAAGCGGATGGCCACCGGCATGAATATGCCCGTCAAGAAAGCGATAATTATATGGTAAAGCCTTAGTGGCTGCCTGAACTTGAGCAATTAGCACGATAAAAATTATTACGCTGGCAATAAATGTGAGTTGTCTTTTAACCATTTCCGGTGCCGCCGATGATCAGGAATAATCGCTGCCACCCGTCGCCAAAAACGTGACGAGTGATTTCTCTCCGCTAAATGGGCTAATTCATGGACAATAACGTAATCAAGGACCGCTTCAGGGGCCCGGACCAGCCGCCAATTAAAATGAACTGTCCCATTAGGACTGCAGGAGCCCCAACGTCTCCTGGCACGACTGATTTTAACAGCGGTTGGTTGATAACCAGTCAGTGCAGCGTAATGGGCAACCCGCCTTTTCAAGACTTCAAATGCCTGCCACTGTAATTCTTGCTCTGCCTCTACGGGAATTAAAACCGGTTTGGGTCGTCTTGTTGCTTCGGCCAGTTTTTGCTCGATCCAATCCCTTTTCTGGTTAATAATTCTCTCCAACTCAAACTGCGGCAGACGATGGGGTGCGCGGACAATTAACTCGGCCTCTTCGGTCACAATTAAGGAGAGACTGCGGCGTTTTGAGCGGATAATTTTCATCGCCAACATTGTAGCTTACCACGCTATATTTTGCTATAATTTTAGGAGATATGGACATCATTCTCGTCGCTAATAGCCCTGGCGAGCTCTCCGCCTTAGTTAAACCGGTGGCCCAAGCAATCAACGACCACCGAGTCATCCTGGTCTTAACCCCCTGCCAATATATCAGTGGCAAAGAGCTCGATTATGTCAAGACGATTAAAAACATCAGTGCAGTCATTACGGCGGAAGAGTATAAAAATTGGCTCTTAATAAATCAGCGGCCGAAATTTAAAATCGCCAGTCAAGGTCTCGTCCTTTACCTGGGTGGCGATCTGGCGCACGCTATATTAGTCGCTAAAAAGGTTAAATTCCCTGCTTATGCTTACGTGCAGGAGCGAATTGGCTGGACCAGCTCTTATAAAAAGTTTTTTGTCCCGGACGAAGATATCGCCCGCAAATTTTCCCGTCATCATCAGAAAATCAAAATTGTCGGCAATTTAATGGTCGATTCGGTCCGGGAATTAAAAAAATGGCACCCGGAACCAAATGTTTTTACTTTTATGCCCGGCAGCCGCGATTGGCAGATCAAACATATGACTCCGATTTATCAGCGGATTATGGCAGCGATCAAAAGCCAACTGCCGGCCGCCACTTTTCAGCTGGTCAATTCCCCTTTTGAGAAAGCCAGCCACATTACTGGCGCTAAAATCATCGAATTCGAACAGGTTATTAATTCGGAACTGGTCATTACTATTCCCGGGACGAATACTGCCCGTTTAGCCGCTTTGGGGCTGCCGATGATTGTTATCTTTCCGCTTGATAATCCAGACGTCATTCCACTGGAAGGGATTCCTCATTACATTGGTCTGGTCCCCTATTTTGGCTCCAAATTTAAACGTTTTCTGGCTGACACTTTAAATAAAAGGAATAAATTCTGGGCTCTCCCTAATATAAAAGCAAAACGGGAAATTGTCCCCGAAATACGCGGTTTAATTGATCCGGGCATTATTGCCCAAAAAGCGCTCGCCTTACAAAAAGACCGGGCCAAGAGAAACAGGATGTCGTCAGATCTCTTGAATTGTTTAGGTGGTCCAGGCGCTGCCACCAGGATCGTGGAGGAATTAAATGCAGCACTTGCTTAAATTTCTAAAACCTTATTTTCCGCAAATTTTGGCTGTCTGGTTTTGCACTCTTTTAGTCACGACCTCAACCCTTTTGATCGCGCCATTAGCCGGCAACGCTTTTAAAGCGATCGGTGATAAAAACCTACAGTCATTAAACTTGATTGCCCTGGGAATAATTGGTTTATATTTTGTCAAAGGACTTTTTACTTACGGCCAGGAATATCTTTCCTATTACGTTTCTAATAAGGTGATTGTTGATCTCCGCCTTAAACTTTACGACCATCTGCAGGGACAATCACTTTCCTTTTTCAGTCAATGGCCGACCGGAGAACTGCTCTCTCGGATGATGAATGACATCAACAATTTACAATTAACTATCTTAACTAGTTTTACCGCCATTATTCCCCAAACTGTTTTGTTGCTTGGCCTGCTCGTCTATATTTTTATTCTCAACTGGCAATTATCCCTTTTAACTCTTATTGCTTTCCCGTTAATTGTGCAACTGATGCGTTTTTTTGCTGGCGGGCTGCGCCGGATCAGTGAGCGGGTCCAGCAAAAAACAGCTGACATCACCTCTCAAGTTCAGGAAACCGTTTCCCAAATCCGTGTTGTCCAAGCTTTTACGATGGAAAAAGTCGAGAACGAAAAGTTTAAACAGCAAAACGATCACGCTTTTGCGGAAATCATGCGCGCCGTAGAAATTCTTTCGACCCAAACACCAGTTGTCGCGCTCCTTCAAGCCACCGCCGCAGTCGGAATTGTCTGGTTAGGTGGCTGGCAAATTATTAACGGCCAATTAACTCTGCCACAGTTGATCTCTTTTGCCACCGCTCTAGGAATTATGACCGATCCCGGGAGTACATTAAGCAAAGCGTTTGCCATTATTCAACAAGGTTCGGCGTCAATTAAACGGATTTTTGAATTGTTGGCTACCAAATCGACGATAACGGATTCACCCAACGCCTGCCCACTGCCGCGAGTTAATGGCCGAGTCCAATTTAACAGGGTTAGTTTTTCCTATAGCCAGGAAGCAGTTTTGTCTAATATTAATTTAGAAATTGAACCGGGTGAGGCAATCGCTTTGATTGGCCGGACTGGAGCGGGAAAAAGTACCCTCGCCAATCTTCTCCCCCGTTTTTACGATCCAACCGCTGGCCAGGTAATCATTGATGGTTATGATTTGCGTGAGGTTACTCTTAGATCATTGCGCCAACAAGTGGCAGTCGTCCCTCAAGAAATTGCCTTATTCCAGGGAACAATCAGAGAAAATATCGCCTACGGTCAACCAGCAGCAACCGAGACAGCAATAATTGACGCAGCTAAATTGGCCAATGCCCACCAATTTATCACCGCCTTCCCCGACGGCTACGATACTCAGGTCGGCGAGCGCGGGACCAAACTTTCCGGCGGCGAACGTCAGCGGGTAGCCATTGCCCGAGCAATTCTACGTGATCCAAGAATTTTAATTCTTGACGAAGCCACTTCCGCTCTTGACCCAGAAACTGAAGCTCTGATCCGTGACGCCCTGGAAAAACTAATGAAAGGGCGGACTTCCGTTATCATCGCCCACCGTCTATACACCATTGAACACGTTGACCGGGTCGTCGTCCTTGATAGTGGTAAAATTGTCGAGGTTGGCCCGCACGCCGAGCTAATTGCCCGCGGCGGACTTTATAAGCATCTATACGAGATGCAATTTCGGAAATGATCGCCCTGCTCTATTTGCTCCAATTTTTCTTTCGTTTAGTTTTTTTTCTACCAGTTAATGTTGCTTTGGCAGCAATGAATACTGTCGCCTGGGTAGTTGCGACCATTGCACTATTTACTCCCGTTAACACAATGATACAAAGGAACCTAAAACTGGTTTTTCCTGAAGCGAACGAGTCGCAATTAGCCAAGAAACTTATCCATAATCTTAGCCGTTCGATTCTAGAATTGCTTTGTGTCCCGTTTTTTAATCACCACCATATGCAAAAAACTGTTAAATTTATCGGCTTGGATAATCTACCCCAAAATCAGGGGGCTATTTTACTTGCCCTTCATACCGGTAATTATGAATTAAGCCAGATTGCAATTTCTGGACTTGGTTTTTCAATGGTTATTATTATGAAGGCAGAAAAAGATCCCCTTTTTAAACTCGCCAATAAAAGTCGGACTTGTAAAGGAGCCAAACTTGTTAATGTATTGGAAACTGATATGTACCAGGCCGCCCAGAAAGCATTGACAGAAAAGAATTTTATTGGCACACTGGCTGACACCGGCGCGCTAGAAAGTCGGCATGAAAAGCTTGATTTTTTGGGGCATAAAGTTCCCGTCGCGACTGGCTGGTTAACATTGGCGCAACGCAGTGGGTGCCCGGTTATCCCGGTTTTTGCTCATCGCGCTAACGGCCTTAACATAATTACTATCCATAAACCAGCAGTAATTACCAAAGAAAATCGTGACCAGGTTTTTCATGATCTTGTTAAGATCAGCGAAGAGTTTATTCGCCAGCACCCCGAAGATTGGGGAATGTTTATCAACGAATATGAGACAAAGAGAATGGTTGGGCAATAATGAAAAATGAAAAATTAAAAATTAAAAATTTAGGTAATGTGACAATCTTAATTATTCTGGCTGCAATGCTATTCCTCTTTAAGCTGGGAAGTTTTTCGCTTTACGATGCGGCGGAGACAACTTATGGAGAATTTACCAAAGGAATCTTGCGTACTGGCGACTGGTTAACTCTGCACTATAATGGCCAAATTATTTTTGACAAACCGCCACTCTATTACTGGCTGGCAGCAGGGCTCTCGTTGATTTTTGGTTTAAATGAATGGGTGCTGCGGATTTGGGCCACGCTGGCAGGGGTTTTGACCGTCGTAACAACTTATTATCTGGGCAAAGAGCTTTACAACGAACGGACCGGTTTTTTCTCCGGCTTAATCAGTTTGACCGCTTTTCAATTCCTGATCCAATCGCGAATTGCTGAACTCGATATCGTCTTAACCCTCTTTATGATGCTGGGCTTACTGCTTTGGCTAAAATGGTATAAAACTGAAAAGAGGACTTTTATTATCCTCGCTTACTGCCCGTTAGCGCTGGGGATGTTGATCAAAGGACTCTTAGCTGTTGCCCTCCCCGGTTTTGCCGTTCTACTTTTCCTCTTTTTTAGAAAAGAATTAAACAAAATCAAAGCCATGGCCCCCCTCTGGGGAATATTAATTATCGCCGTTATCGGCCTCCCCTGGTATATTCTGGAATATCTCCGCCACGGCCAGATTTTTCTGGATTTTGCACTTGGTTTTCTCTTTCTTTCCCGTTTTCAAGGTGTTGTTTCCGGCCACACCGGCCCCTGGTTCTACTATTTTCTCGCCTTAACCTTAGGTTTTGCTCCCTGGTCGCATTTCATTCCGCTCTCACTTTGGCGTTCCATTAAGCAACTAACTACTAATTACAAATTACAAAATAATAGCGCAGAACTCCTAATCCTTTGCTTTGTCATCCCCGCTTTCATCGTCTTTTCAATCGCTAAAACCAAGATTCCCAACTATATCCTCCCTCTCTACCCTTTCCTGGCTATGATGGTTGGAAAGTTGTGGGCTGATTTTCTGGATGACAATTCCACCTTCAAATCAATGCTAATCTCACATCTCTGTCTAGCTGTTGTTGTCATTCTGGTCTTCATCGCCGCGGTAATTGCGGGCAGCCAATACACCGGACTATACCAGGCCATGCTGCCGCAGTTGACATTATTAGGCCTGGTAATGGCGGTAGGCAGTATCGCGTCCATTCTTCTATTTTGTTCTCAGCGCTACTTAGCAAGTTTTTATGTTCTACCAATAATGGTTTTCGCCCTGACCTTTATTTTAACAATTCAAACTTTGCCCATGATTGAAAATTACAAAGGGACAAAGGAATTGGGGCAAAAAGTTGCCGCCGTCATCAAACCCAACGAACAAATTGCCGCTTATAATGTAGGTAACCGGCCAGGAATTGTTTTTTATAATGTAAAACCGGTAATTTATTTAAAAAACGAAAAAGAACTGGCCGCTTTCCTAAAGAATAAGAGGGGCTATTGTTTTACGACCGTCAATGAAGCAAATAATTTAAAGAACAAAATCCTGTTTTCCTTTAACAATTCAGACCTGGTTGTCCTACGCTAACTTTAAACAAATTGATAGTATAAATTCGTTATCTTCAGGATAATAATCCGCTTCAATTTTACCTTGCAAATTCAACACTACCCTCGCCCACACGACTGCTAATCCTGTCCCTCCGCCAACAGGTCGTGAACTCACTCCTTGATGAAAAATACGCTGTTTCTCAAAACCATCAAATGGGTCAATCGCCGGAGCAAAAAGCTGGTTACCTTGCTCTGCTAACACGCGCATCTCATGATTATAAACCGTGTTGATTAACGTCATAATAATTTCCCCTCGCTCTGTAAGAACGTCAACCTCCAGCCTAACACCTGCATAATCATTCCTCCCAGTTGCCCTTTGAGCATTCGCTACCAATTCTTCAACAATTTCATCAAGAAGAATGCGATTACCCCAAATTTTATATTTTAATAAATCAGTTCTCTCAGGCAACAAATCCGATAATAACTTTTGTATTTTTTTTACTCTCTCCAGTTCTATTGCTTCTAATATTGAAAGTTGGCCTAAATCATCTAGAGAAGAAATTGTTCTGGCAATCATCCCCATTGCCGTTTCTAAATTACGAGTAACTGTTATTACAGCTTCTTGGAGAGACTTATCTATTGGTCCAGATGAAGAATCAAAATGCGCTTGGATCATTGCAAACCAGTGGCTAGTCTGATCAAGCGCTGATTTTGTCAAATTAATCGTTTCATCCAGCTGGTTAGAACTAACCTCTTGATTAGCACGCTCAATAAGATCACGGCAGTCTTTAAGTCTAGCAGATACGAGGGCAAAAAATACTTTGTGTTGAGCGGGAGATTCCGCTTCCAGTATGCTTAATAAACCGAGAGCGCCAGTCATATAATTATTTAAAGCATGTAAACTGCTTTTAATTAATGTCTTTAAGGCATCCTGATTTTGCGCAGCAATCATCGCGAGCCCCTGCTGTAGACATCTTGCTCTGGCGGCAGCATCAATAAGATTATTAGGCAAGGCCAGAACAAAGGCCCGCCTTGCTCCTGGCCGAATAGCCAGCATAGAGATATCAGCTTGTTCAACTTCAATTAGAGAAAGCCGATCAGTAGATTGGAAACTTCCTGCCACCGGAATAGGAATACTGAATAGTGGGAGGTCTTTCCCAGTTACAACAACAGTAGGAAAACTTATTACGTCATTACCTGTATAAGTATCTCTTCCTTTGATAGCAACAACTTTGCCATTATGAATCGGCCAAGTCCCCCATTTGACTGGTCTGAAACCTATTTCCATGCAATTTTATCGTCAAACACCTTATATAATTTCATCATTTCTTGGTATAATAAAACCTATGCCCAAAACCTACATCATTATCCCGACTTATAACGAAGCAGAGAATATTGCATCACTATTAAAGGAGATTATGGCCCTTAATACGCCGGATTTGACAGCGGTTGTTGTCGATGACAATTCCCCGGACAAAACCGGTGAAATTGCCGATAAATTAGCGGCGGCTGATCCGCGGATAAAAGTTATTCATCGCTATCTAAATCGCGGACGCGGTTTAGCCGGGATTGCCGGTTTTCAAGCCGCCCTACGTTCTAAAGCTGATTACATTATCGAAATGGACGCGGATCTCTCTCATCAACCCAAGTATATTCCCGACCTGATCAAGGCATTAGATAATTTTGATGTCGTTCTTGGTTCCCGCTTTGTTAAAGGCGGCGCTGATGTTAATCGCGGCTTAATGCGACGGATTACTACCTTTTTAGCCAGAATTTATATTAAATTAATATTAGGAGTCAAAGTTAATGATGTCACTTCCGGTTATCGTTGCTTTAAGCGGGAAGTTTTGGAAGCGATCAACCTTGAAGAGCTGGTCTCAACCGGCCCCTCAATTGTTTCCGAAATCTTGTATCAAGTTCATTTAAAAGGCTTTAAAATTGGTGAGGTCCCAATCGTTTTTGTCGATCGAACTAAAGGAGAGACGAAATTAAATCTGAAGGTATTATTAAGCAATCTGTATTTAATTGCAAAGTTTAGGTTAATGTTTAAAATGTAGGGGCAGGCTTTATGCCTGCCCGCCTTAGGATATTGACGGACGACCATAAAGGTCGTCCCTACATTCTGGATGAAAGATTTAAAATGAAAAATATATTATTTATCTCTAACGGCCATGGCGAAGATTTAGTCGCCCAGAAACTAATTTCCCTGTTGGCAAAGGATTACAATTGCACCTTTTTCCCATTAATTAAAGAGCTCCCTAGCGGTGGTTTTTCTTTGCGCAATTTTAACTTCCTCATTAAAGATCTTGCCGCTGGTTTATTTGGTCACACCGTCAGCTCATTTCTTCAATTAAAAAAACTTAAAGGCCAGTTTGATTTGGTCGTGGCTATCGGCGATATTGTCCCACTGATTGGCGCCCGCCTGGTTGGCGCCCCAATCATTTTTGTCGGCGTCAATAAATCAAGCTATTATCAATCGTTTGGCGCAAAATATACCCCCTGGGAAAAGTGGCTGCTCAAACGCGTCCGCAAAGTCTTTGTCCGCGATCGCGAGACCTTAAAAGATTTACCATTCTCGGAATATACGGGGAATCCGCTGATGGACTGTGTGGGAATAATGAAAAATGCCTCGCACCGAGTATTAGATATAAGCTCGGCACGAGGTGAAAAATTTAAAATGAAAAATGAAGGTTTATTTACTATTGGATTATTACCGGGAACAAGAAGTGATGCGAGCTTAAACTTAGCAGATTTTCAAAAAGTAGCTGAAGAATTAGTAAAGATTAAGAAACCTTCTGATTGCAGCTTAAAGTTTCTAATCGCTACAACCATAACTCCCCTCCCCGATTTTGTTGAACAGAAATCTTTTGCCGCACTCTTATCTCAATCAGATCTGATCATCGGTTTATCGGGGACCGGCAACGAACAGGCGGCTGGCTTAGGCGTGCCAGTCGTCTCTTTTTACGGCCGCGGTTCACAATACAATTCCCGCTTTGCCAAGGCGCAGAAAGAGTTACTCGGAGATGCTCTCTCTTTAATCCCAGGTAGTAATCCCATCTCCGTTGCGGCCGAAGTTTGGGCGCTCTTGCGTCATCCACAGAAACGAGCCTACATGGGACAAATAGGTCGTGAGCGGATGGGTGAAACCGGAGCGCTGGCAAAAATCGCTGATTATATCAGGAAAACTCTCGTATGAAAGCTAAAACCTTTCTCCATAGCGGCAATCTGGGCGATATTATCTATAGTTTGCCGACTATTATCGCCCTGGGCGGCGGCATACTATATATTGGGACAGGCAAAGGAAAACTTGAACGACCAATGAACCAGAATATGGTCAAGCAAATGGTCGATTTTTTAAAAAGCCAGCCCTATTTAGTTGATGTTCTCCCTCACCAAGGAGAAGCAGTCGATTATAATTTGGATAAATTCCGGGAGAGAAAATGGCCAAATCCTGATATTCATTTAGCTAATCGTCATTTAATTGTTTTTGGTGTTAAGTTTGATCTAACAAAATCCTGGTTGGCAAACATTACTCCCAATTATCTTGGCGATATTATTATTCAAAATGGTTTCCGCAGCCGCGACATCTCTCTTAATTGGGAAACATTGAAAGATTATAAAAATAAATGCATTTTTGTTGGCTTCAAAAACGAATATCGTACCTTTCGTTGGAAAACAAAATTAAACATAAAATTTCATCAAACCCAAAGCATTCTTGAATTAGCGCAGATCGTTAAAGGGAGTAAATTATTTATTGGCAATCAATCTTTGGGGTTTGCTTTGGCCGAAGCGATGAAACATCCGCGAATCTTAGAAGTCAGCTATCAAGAATCCAACGTCATGCCGCAATCTTATAACGGGCACATTTTAATCACTAAAAAATTACTCGAACATTATTTAAAAACAACCAGAATTTACGATCCCAACAAAATAAGAGCTAATTTACTCGCCAGGAAACAAAATTATTTAATTACCAAACAGGTTAAAGGGCTCTTTTATTAAATTTTTACTACTAACGTAAAAAACCAATTTGTCTTTTCGGTTTTTTGATTAGCGGCTTTGTTACTAGCTTTTTAAGGATATTAAAAAGAGTGGAGATCTCCAATTCATGTTTTCCGTATTTACGTTCTAATTCCATAATCATATTAGCTAGCACTTTATTATTTGACAATAATTGCCTTAGCCTAATAAAAGTATTGATAATATATATACTTGTCTTTATCGCTCTTGGGCTATTAAGTACGGCAGAAAGCATGGCTACACCATGTTCAGTAAAAGCATATGGCAATTGATGGGAATATTTTAATTTTCCAAGGTGGTGCCAATTTGGCACCACCTTATTCTTCTCTTCTTCAGTTAATTGAAACATGTATTGCGGTGGAAATCGAAGTAAATTTCTTTTAACCTGCCGATTAAGATGTTTAGTTTTAACTCCATATAACTCTGCCAAGTCCACATCAAGCATGATTCTCTTTCCCCTGATTACTAATATTTTGCTTTCAATCTTATCAATCGGCACCGCTTTTGTCATAAAAATCACCTCACTATTAAATTACAGCAAAGTTATTACCAGCAATTAACTAACTAACAACACGATCCAACTTACGTTGGATCTACAACTAACAACTGACAACTATTTATTATAATAGCGCTTAAAATAGCAAGTTGTTAGTTGTAGGGCCGACGAATGTCGGCCCGTGTTGTAGGTTGTTAGTTAACAAGTGTCGTATATGTGACAGTCAAGAAATCGTAAATACTACTTTTTTAACTTATCACGCCATTTTTGTTGAAACAGATCTCCATTGTGTTTATATAATTCACGCCAATTGGGTAATTTTTTTTTAGACGTTCCCCCACCTTTATGCTTGACCAAAACCCGATCATCAAGATAAATTTCGTAGCCGGCGGCCCACGCTTTGAAACAGAGGTCAAGATCTTCTCCGCCAGCGACTTCGAAATCTTCCGAAAACCCGCCCAGCTTATCACGCAAGATAGCAGTTTTAGAAAATATTGCCACTCCCGCCGGCAATTCCTTACTAAATTTTTTAAGCAAGCGCACCCGCCAGCCAGGCCAATAACGTAAAGCAATTTTGTTCCCGCTGGTATAACAAGGATAAACCAAACCAGCCTGGGAGTGTCGGTCAAAAGTCTCCTTTAATTTCTCAAACCAACCGGCCGGCACTTCTGTATCATTATTGATCACTAAAAGATACTCCCCTTTGGCCAGGGTCAAAGCGTGATTAAAACCGCGAGCAAAACCGACGTTCTTGGGGAAAAAATAGAATTTATCAGCCACTGACTTGATAAAATCTGGGGTTCCATCATTACTGCTGTTATCAACCATGACCAATTCATACTCAACAGAAGTATTTTTCTTAATGCTCGCCACAAACTTCTTGGTGTGAGCTAATCCGTCCCAGGTTAAAGTGCAGATACTTAACAACATTATCGTCGCCATTATAACACAATATGTTATACTAATAGCCATGGTTGCCACCAACTTTTTTGCCGGCAAACAGGTCATTTTCTCGCCAACCAAACACTGTTTACAAGCAGTTGAAATGTTTGTCGAAAGCATTACCACCATCCTTAACCAACGCCGTGATGCTGTTCTAGTCATAACTGATAACGATTCGGAACCGGAAATTAAAGTTTTCTTAAAAAAGCTTAATCACCCACAAATAATTGTCGAATTTTCCGATCAAAATATCGGCAAAGCAAGAGCCACCAATGAATATATCGCTAAATATTTTGATCGTAACGCGCTTCCCGCAACCGTCTGGTCAATGGATCCCGATATTTTACTTGACGCGGCTAGTTTTAATTATTTAGTTGAAGCAATCCAGAATATGCCGGATAACGTTCGGGTCCTTGGTCCCCGTTATGTTAAAAATGAGTGTAACCCGGAAATGAATGTTCGGTTTCCGGCTAAGAAGATCAAAGGGAAAAATGGCAAAATCTACAGTGTCGTTTTTCCCTTTCTCGCCTGTGTCGCTGGCCCAATCCTGGTCATGACCGGCCAGACAATGCGTGATCTGTTTAATTTCCGCTTCTTCCCGACCGACAAATATTTACCCTATGGCAACGACGACACCGCCATTTATCTGGCCCTACGCAAAAAACACCTAAAGAGCGGCTATTTAAATGGCGCCACCGGCAATCACTTAAAATCAGACAACAAAAGAGTTTTGGAGTTTCGGCAATGGACGAAAAAAATATAACTAGCATTCTAATAATCCGGCCTGATGCCATTGGCGATTGTGTCCTAATCACGCCAGCAATCAAGGCACTAAAAAACCGTTTTCCCAACGCAACTATAAGTGTGCTGGCCCAAGAATTGACTCGTGATATTTTCGCCACCAATCCTGACGTCACGGAAGTTTTAACCGACATTAAACAGATTAAAACAGGGAAATACGATCTCTCAATTCATTATTATAATGAACTCCCTTACGCTCTTGCTGCCAAGCGGGCCAAAATCAAATATCGGCTCGGCGATCCGTCCAAATTCCCGGTCGGCCTCTTCTACAATCTAAAATATCGCCAAAACTGGCGTGATATCACCAAACACGATGTCGAACAGAATATGCTCTTGCTTAAACCACTCGGCATTGAGCCTCCTTATCCAAAATTGGAGCTCCAGATCGAGCCGCAAGCTCTGCAAAAAGTTAAAACCTTATTGGAACAAGTCGGCATTCATCCCAAAGATCAGCTTGTTGGCCTCCAATTTAGCACCGGCAAGGGAAATAAACCGTGGCTGCCGCAAAACTTTGCCGTCGTTGCCAAATATCTTGTTAAAAAAGGGTTTAAAGTCGTGGCGACCGGACGCGAACAGGACCACTTGCTTATTCATGAAGCACAAAAGAGTACCCCTGGCACCATTATCGACTTAACGATGAGAACCTCTCTGCGAGAATTAATTGCCCTAACCTCACTTTACAAGCTATTCATTGGGGTCGATACCGGCCCCTTTCACATCGCGGCGGCACTGAAAATTCCAATTGTCCATTTATCAACCTCAAAATTTTCGCTCCCGTTGAGATGGGGCCCGTGGCAGGACCGGCACATTCTACTTCGGAAGCGCTCCATCTGCGATCGTTTCTGCCTGCCCGCCAACTGTCAGGAGTTGATTTGTGCCGATGAAATTCAGCCCAACGAAGTAATCAAGGCGATCGAGATATTACTGCAAGGCGGCGGCAATTTAACACAAAGCGAGGCTTTTTTTGACTGGTGCCACCAATGTTTTAGTATCATGATTGCTTATCGACCAAAAAATATCCGACGGGCTGAAGAAATCTATCAAGCACTGCACCATCAAGGTTTTTTTGCCGTTATGATTGACCTAAGTCAAAAACAGGATTTCCCTAAGTTATTTAAGCAACATAATATTAATATCGTCCATGCGGTCGATAATCAATTTAAATTAAAGCTGGCCGCCTTAACTTCCGGGCAACACTTAATCACCCCGGCCCTTTATGTTAAAGATGACCAGGATTACAACACCGGCGATGAATTATTTAAGCTTTATTGTCATCGATTTGCGGCCAGTAAAGTCTAGCTTAAAACTCAAACGGACCGATTTTACACGGCATATAGCGGTGGGCACGAAGCCAGCGGGCTAAAAGGGTTCCTTGTTTAGCGACTTCAAACTCATGGAATGAACCGTCATATTTCCGGGCAACCTTGTATCCAGGGAGGAGATCAAGAAAGCAACTCGCCTCATTGTTAAAGTCTCCATATGAAGCAGAAAACTCTCGATTAGCATTATAATTTCTTTTCCTGATAATTTGCGCGACAGAACGATAAGGATAATGTTTGTAAATAGGAAAATTATGGAAAATCTTCCAACCAATGCCATGAGGGAAACAGCGTGCATGTTCTTCTAAACGATAATGTATTCCACGTTTGTTTTTAAAAGATCTAATTTCTAAAAAGCCTGGGCAATACCAAATTACTCGTTCTTGAACAGATTTTATTGCGGCTAAATTTCTTTCTTGATCAGTTGTGTGTAAAAAGAAGTTCATCGCATACCAATTAATCTTCTCGGCTCCAGTTTTTTCTGCCTGTTCAGCCATTTCAACCGGATTATCATAAAAGATCTCGTCTCCGTGTAAGATAGTAAACCAGCCGCCAAAGCCGAACATTTCCTGTGCTTTCTCTAAAATAAATTGCCGAGCACCATCTTTGAATTGTTTACCAGGCATTTTGTCGATGATATCTTTATCTTTAAGAAAATATTTGACCGCTTTATAACTTCTGATTATCTCTTCGGTCCGGTCAGTTGAGCCGTCAAGAACCAGGATTTTATCAAAGTACTTGGTGTGCTCATTCATTACTTCTGTAATACAATCTTCTTCGTTGCAGGTCATTAGTAAACCGATATGATCCATAATCTCCCCTCTTTTACGTGGTATAATTTTAACATAAAAGATGAAAATCAGCGTAGTGATCGGAACATATAACCAGGCCGAAACTTTGCAACTGGCGCTTGAGTCATATTGCAATCAGACTCTGGCCGCAAACGACTTTGAATTGATCGTAGTTGACAGTTCGTCAACTGACGGAACAGAATCAGTTGTAAAGTCACTTAAACTTCCCTATTATCTAAATTATCTAAAAGTTGAGAATAAAGGAAAATCGTTCGCCCGCAATCAAGGGATTAAGCAAGCTAAAACAGACTTGATTTTTCTAACTGATGCTGATATTGTTGCCGACTGCGCCCTCTTAGCTAGACACATCGCTGGACACAATAAACAAGTAGTAATTGAAGGAGCTGAATATAATCTAAAAAAAATATTAAATATTTCTGAGCTCTCTCCTACAAATCCAAACATTTATCCCTGCATCCAACAAAAGCTCAAACTTGGTCAAAAACTTAAATGGTCATACTTTCTCTCTGGCAACCTTTCTCTCCCCAAGAAGCTGTTTGAAGAGGCTGGCGGCTTTGATGAACAGTTTAGCGTCTATGGCTGGGAAGATATTGAGCTCGGCTATCGATTGGCTAAAATGAGAGTTCCCCTAATTTATGATCCGGCCGCGATTAATTATCATTTTCACTTTGTTTCTGGACAGGACATGGTCAAACGCAAATATAATATGGGGAAATCAGCGGCTTATTTTTATAAAAAACATCCCAACTTTGAGATTAAGATGTATCTGGGAATGAACCCTTTGGCCATGGGGATATTTTATCTCCTTAAAACTTTTCCCAAATTAAAAGAATTGCTCAACAACCAGTACATTAACGAAGAGTACAGCTACCGGTTGGGACTAACCGAAGACCTTAAAGCTTAATCCCAACCCCAAAAGAGAGATTGCGGCTGTTATTGGTTTCATCTGTTTCGCGGATGAAATTATTGTAATCAGCCGTGGCTTTAATTGTGTATCGCTTTTTGTCCCTGACCGAAAAGGTCGCACTCCCTTTAGGTGCACCTAAATCAATTTGGTTTACAGTCCGTGTATCAATAACATTGCCTTGCTCATCAAGCAATTGGAGTTGAACGTTGGTTTTTTGATTATTGGAGACCCCAATATTTTTAAGTTGGTAGACCACTATTACTTTGTTTGGTTGGATCTTTGCTGGAATCACTTTGAGGTCAGAAACCACTAGATCCGGTTTATTTTTAGTCGCTTTAAGAGTAGTAGTGGTCACTGTTGTCTTTGCCTCACTGGCAACAACTAGACAAAATATGGCTAAAAATAATAAAACTATTTTCTTCATTCCGGCACCTCCAAAGGACATTATACTCTCTTAAGGGCGGTAAGCAAATCAGATACTAACAGTTCATCCATACAGGTCGGCCGACGATCGCAATCCTTTAAATAACAGACCAGACAATCCATTTTGGGATAAATTTTTCGCCCTAAACCATACAATTCAATTTCGGCCGGCGCTGTTGGCCCAAAAAAGACGACTAAAGGTTTTTTCATGGCGATGGCAAAATGCATCGCTAAACTGTCAGAAGTGACAATTTTTTGGCATCGATTAATGATCGCCGCAAAATGGCGGAGCGAATGAACACCGGCGTTTGGCATTCCTGTTACTTTAGCAATTAATTGGTTTCGCTCCTGCTCTTTCGCTCCGCCCAGAATAATTGACGCCATTCCTAATTCATTTTTTATCCCGTTGACTAAATCAATCGTCTTATCAATTCCCAACGCTTTATATTTCCAGCGTCCTCCAGCTCCTGTATTTATCCCCACAAGCTTCTCCGAATTCCCAACTCCTAACTCCTTGACTAATTGTTTCCCGTCCTCAATCTCATCCGCTGTTAATTTAAAAACATACGAGCTAACCTTAACTCCAACTAGTTCTGCCAAATGTTCCTGAAAAGTTTTACTGTTTTTTATTTTAAGTTGATTGGCAACTTTAAGGCCATACTTGGAAACTAGCGACATATCAAACCAGGCCGAAGGAGTGTAATCAATTTTCCCTCTGTTTAAAAAAGTGCCGATAATTTTGCCGGTTTTGAGATGGGCAATCGCTTCGCAGACTTCAAGATCATCTTCCAGCGAGATAATTAGATCATAAGCACCAAGTTCTGATCGCTCTTCCCAGGTAAAGATTTTTCTGATCAATGGATTATTCAGGAGTATTTCTTTAGCCTTCTGGGCGGTCAGCCAGTCAATTTCAACCGGCCGGCATTTGTCGTGTAGACCAGGCAAAACCGAAGTTGTCCTGATAACATCGCCAATGGCACCTAGTTTAACTATTAAAATCTGCAATTAATATGCTCCCGGGTTAGTCCGGCCGTTTTTATTCCTGATCTGAGTATTATCGAGAAAAGAGGCATCAGGAGCCGGCGGAGTCTGGTGATCATTTAAGGACGGCGCATCTGTCCAGGTAAAAGCCGGGATGGTAAAACTTTCCGCCGTTAAGACGTTACTGCCGGCCGGCAGAGAAAAGTCATCACTGGTTGGATTGTTTAATTGCGGTTCTATTCTATTAATCCAGTTTTGGGCTTCAACCGTCGCCGCACTAATCCTGGCCTCATGTTGACCAGAATCCCCAATCCCCAACGCCTCTCCGTTGGTTGGATGGTTATAAATCAGATTGCCTTTAACAACTAAGCCATCATCACAAATTACAGGCACAGGGACCTGGAATCCCACTCGAGCTGAATCAAGTTGATCGTGGGTATTAAACTGCTTCCATAGGGTATGATATTCATCGGCTCCGGAAGAAGGATTATAAATAAGATTATTGAATATCAAAACATTTTTGTTGGGAATGTAATAACAGTCTCCACCGATCGGTCCATAACCCCAGGCACCATTAGCTAATAAGGCAGTTGAACGTGCTGGTGATTCACCAACTTCTCTACCTCCATATTCAACCTCAATGGCGTGACTACGGGAACCGACTCGATAAAGAGTATTATGGGCCAAAATAATATCGTAGCCACCCCAAACTCCCAACCCCGCCCCCGCCGTATCATGAATCACATTGTTATAAGCTTTTATCCCATAAGCGCCATATTGAGTCCATGGTTCAGTCATATAACTTAAGCCATTTCCTTCACCAGCCGAGAATCCTCCGTTATTGTAGGAATTATAAAATTCATTATTAGCAACAATAAAGTAACCGGACCCTCCTTTTAAATAAGCGCACCAGTCATGACTATGATGAATGGTATTTCTGGTAATGTGGCCATACTGTACCGCCACAAAATCGAGGGCCACATTATTTGCATGATGGATGTTTGAATCTTCAACATAAAAATATTGGCACTGGTTAGCTTTTAAGGCTTCGCTGATGATTGGGCCAGAAACCGGATCTCCCTGCTGATCAATTTCACAGTTTCTAATCAAGACATGATCACATGACTCAAAATGAAATCCATCTCCAGAAGAACAATTACCATGAAACTTGGTATTTATAACATAAACGTACCGGCAATTTTTGATATTCAAACCATTAATAGTCACCGCATCAGCGTTGGTCGCCTGAATAATTATCGGACAACTGGCCGTGCCCCAAACATTTTGCGGCCAAAAAGAACTTAAATCATAAGTCCCCGGTTTAATGTTAATTCGATAGCCTGTCGATTCTAAAGTTGTGCTTTGCGGCAGCTTCCCCCAAGCCCCTTGAAAGGTTCTGACTGGTAAAGATTCCAGGGTCCCACTATTTGAGTCGCTGGCACTGCCGGATAAAGCATCCACCCACAAATCCTGGACGGTGTAGCTCCCCAGATCGTATGTTTCCGCCTCCGTCCCACTGGTTGTTGAAGTCGTTGCGGTTGTAGTCGTAGTCGATGTTGACGAAACAGTAGCCGTCGTTACAGTAACAGTTGCAGTCGTACTACTGGTACTGGAGCTTGTTGAAGTAGTAGGATTTTCTGTCACCGCAGCACAACCAATAAATACCATAACCACAACAAAAAGAAAAAGCCATATAATATTTTTAGGCACAATAAATTCTAACATTAAATCCCCCCTCGTGCTATAATTCCTTATCTTGTTTTTGACCATTTTTTTAATCGTTTTAACTATTTTTAAGCTCTGGCTGGCCAGATTTCTCCCTCTTTTGGGTGATGAAGCCTATTACGCTCTTTGGGCACGTCATCTCGACTTAAGTTTTGTCGATCACCCACCGATGATCGCCTGGATAAATTGGGCCATTAATTTATTTGCTGGTTATAACGACTTTGGGATCAGGTTGACCGCCGTTTTACTAGTTTTACTCTCAACTTACCTAATATATCTAATCGGGAAGGAAGCTTTTAGTCACAAAATTGGCCTTGCGTCGGCTCTTCTTTTCAATCTTATCCCCACTTATCTAGCCGGCGGCCTCTTTTTGACGCCCGAACAACCGCTCATTATTTTTTGGCTTCTAAGCACCTATGCTTGTGTCAAACTTTTTAAACACGAGGACAAACGCTATTGGTATCTGCTCGGTTTAACTATTGGGCTTGGTTTATTGAGCAAATATCCAATGATCCTTTTCTTGCCTGGTGTTCTTCTTTTTCTTCTTCTTTCCAAAAACAACCGGTTATGGTTTCGCCGCCAAGAACCTTACCTGGCCGCCTTGCTGGCAGTTTTGATTTTTTCTCCGGTCCTGATCTGGAACTATCAGCACGGTTTTCCGGCACTCACTTTTCATGGCGCGCGCCTTAGTAGCCCGCACTATATCGATAATGTTTTAACCTTTTTTGTGTTACAGTTTTTAATGTACTCGCCCCCGCTTTTTCTCTTTTCGATCTCGGTTTTTCTTTGCTTTTTCTGGAAAGAGCGTCAACAATATGACGAGATGTCGCTCCTGCTAGTTTCACTTTCTTTTCCCGCCTTTCTCGTTTTTCTCCTTGTCTCTCCCTATACCCAGATCGGCGGCCATTGGACTTCGATGGTTTACCTTGGCATGCTAATAGTTTTTTGCGCCAAACTTTTTGCTCTAACTCCAACACCATGGAAAACAACCCGTTTCTGGATAAATTTAGGGCTAATTATTCTCCTCAATATTTTAGCTGTTGGCTACTACGCTTTTTTCTATCCGCTTCCGGCTGATTTAAAAGGGAAAGCTTACACGCTCAACCAGGAGCTTCCCAAATATATCCGTGATGCTAAAGTGAATTATGTGTTCTCCAATCAGATGGGGGTCGCCAGTTTAGTAGCATATTATGGAAAAACAGAAGTTTATATGCCCAAAGGCCTCTGGCGACAGTTTGATCTCTGGGACCAGCCGGAATTAAAAAAAGGCGACAGTATTTTATATTTTGCGTTTGACGAATCAGACACAGAAAAAAGGCTAAAGCCGCTTTTTGGCAGTGTTAAACTTGACCCTCAAAAGCGGCTTTTTGCCAAGGATTCGGATATCCCGCTTAAGACAAAAGTTTACGTTTGCCGGCAATCTATTCAATCAGGTAATAATTACAATCATTTGGGAGCCGAGACACTTCGTCGCCGGCTCCCAGAATGAATTGCTTTATATCTTCGAATAAGGGTTAGGGATAAGTAAAAGACGGCACATTACTGGGGGAATTGCTCTATTTCGAATCAATTCTCCAATTTCCATTCCCTCAGGGGCATCAACCAGATCCCTTAATGTTGTTTCAAATACCGCTTCTCCATTTTCTCCGATTGGTATTAATCGGGGACGGAATGCTATGCTATCCCGTTCTGATAATGTGAAAGTTAAATGCAAAACCCGGCCGCTAACTTGTTGCATATCTTCTGGAGCAACTTGGAATTTGGCACGGAGCCTTCCTTCAAGGTCGAAATGGGCCGGTACAACTACCTGAAGATTAACTGCTGCCGCATCTTTTATCGGTTGAAAATGGTCATCCAGTTGGATGGCACACACCCTTCCTGGAACCATATTCAAACCCACGGCGGGCTTCCATTTTGCCGCGCAATGTTTCAATGCTATTAATAAGTTTTTGGCCATATATTTGGCAACATCCATATGCAGACTGGCTGGAACTTCGGTTACTGGCATTTTTTATCACCTCCTCCGAAATTATTCAAGCTAATCTCTCTCAAGTATTTATCGCCCCCCCCCGCAAGAAATTTCAGGTGATTTTGGCGCTTGACATACTTGTACAAAATAATGTACAATTATCATAATCCAACAAAGGAGGCAGTAATAAATGAAAACGCAAACCAACACCGTCCCGATTAGCGAGGCCAGACAGGAGCTCCCAGAACTTATCGAAAAAGTCAGAAAACTCCACAACCGCTACTTTGTCACCAAAAGAGGGAAAGTGGAAGCCGTTATTATCAGCGCAGAAGAGTTTGAAAGCTGGGGGGAAACTTTGGACATCCTGTCCAACCAGGCTGAAATGAAAGCCCTAAAAAGAGCCGTCGGCAACATTAAAAAAGGTAAAGTAAAATCATTTAAAGATGTTTTTGGAGAAGAGTTGTAAATGACCTGGCAGGTTGCGCTAACCCATGAAGCGGAAAAAAACCTTAAAAAACTCCCGGCCAACATTGTTCAACGAGTAAAAGACGCTATTCGGGAAATTGCCGCTAACCCATTGTCGGGAAAACCATTAAGAGGAAATTTAAAAGGCCAATTCTCGTTTAGGCTCGGCGATTATAGAATAGTTTATATCCCGGAAGAAAAACATGGCCGCATCTATGTTTTATATGTGCGCCACAGAAGAGATGCGTATTAGAATATGAATCTCTCCATCATCATCCCCACCTTTAACGAACGGGAAAACCTGGAAATACTGGTCAAAAGAATTATTGCCGCCACTGCCCCAGCCGGTATTGCGGTTGAAATTATAGTGGTTGACGATAATTCCCCTGATGGAACCGCTGAGATCGCCAAAATCCTGGCGGCCGATTTTCCGCTAAAATTAATTGAGCGAAAAACCGAGCATGGGCTTGGCTCAGCGATTATTACTGGGATAAACCAGGCAACGTCAAAAGTAATCTGTGTCATCGACGCAGATTTAAGCCACCCGCCGGAAGCAATTCCCGAAATGTATAAATTAATCAGTGGCGGCGAGATTCAATTAGTTATTGGCAGTCGGCGTGTCCCTGGCGGTGGGACATCAAATTGGATTTGGTATCGTAAACTTATCCACTGGGTCGCCGCCAAACTCGGCTCATTTCTGACGCCAGTTAAAGATTTAACCTCTGGCTATTTCATGTTTAATAGAGAAGTGGTTAGAAATATCAAATTGGAACCAAAAAGCTGGAAGATTGGGCTGGAGATTATTGTTAAAGGGAAATATGAAAACGTAGCGGAACACCCGATTGTTTTCGTTGAGCGCGAAGCAGGCAAAAGCAAGATGGGGTCAAAAGAGGTTTTAGCTTATTTAAATCATTTGCTCTCGCTACTGCTGTACAAATTAACTAGCCAATGTCGTTTGGCTATCAAGCGGTAATTGAATAAAGTTTAATTGTACCCCATTCCACTCTAGAGCGCCAAAATGGTCCGGAGTATTACCATGTAAATTTATTAACGCCGGCCCGGTATTCCCAATTATACGTAAATGATAAAAATTACCTACAACTTTTTCATGACCAAATAATAATCCGACATTCCTATTGTCCGGTCCTCCAAATACTCCAAATGCTGTTGCGATCGCATCGGTGTCGGTACAAACTAAAGCACTCGAGCCCGCTCTTGGGGTAAATGTGTTATTGCGCAATTGCCGACTTAAACCACTTTGGCGTGCTTGATATAATCGAACAGCAAAATCAGGGGCTTTGACATCAGCCTCTTTTATAACCGCAAAATGAGCAAAGAAAACCCCTTTATTATGAGGCCCATCCCAAAGTATTCCAGAGACGGGCATGCTGTCAATTACTTGTTGCAATCTATACACCCATTGGTCGTAATCCTGCCCCACTGGGATTTGTCTTCCTAAGGCAAAGAGATAAGCAAAAGATTGAAGCACCTTACCTTTGGAAAATATCATTTCCTCAAAACCTGGGTCTCTTATCAACTCTTGACCTTGTGGTAATTGCGCGATTGCCTCTAAGAGAATATTAACATCAAAAGGATTATCTTGCGTTCTATGCGCTGCAGCATAAACATCACTTATTACTCTAATTATCTCCGAAGGAGAAACAATTTTCGTCGGATACATCACATCATGATTGCCTAAAATAAGAACAATCTGCAAAGGAAATTTCAGCTTCAGCCTCATAACTGTATTAAAAAGCATGACTGAAGGTGCCATGTCAAGGTAAGTTCCCGTTTCCGGGTGAATTAGATCACCTAAAAACACCAGCATTAATTCTCCGCTTTCAAGCGCCGGTCCATATTCTCGTAAAATAATATCTAAACGACCCACATGCCCCTGTAAATCCCCAATAAATAAAACTTTCTTGGTGTGATTTAACATAATAAAATCAACAATTCTCCGGAAATAGTCGTTTTGAATTTGTCCTTCTGTGCTTAATATCCTTTGAAGACTTTGCAATTCATCAATGGTCAAAGCTTTTCCTAACTCAGCCACCCCCCACTTCTGAGTAGCTGGCCTTGAAACGGCCAAGCCAGCACGGATAATTGTTGATTGTCCTTGCGGATACACTTTTGCTCGTATTAATTCACTGTCGCCTATTGCCATGAATTATTATCGTCTAGCTTGCGTCAAGATTTCACTTTTTGCCTAAATTTGTTATGATTAATATATGCCCGACCTGTCAATAGTCATTGTCAATACAAATAATTGTAAGCTTCTGGAGGAGTGCCTCGCTTCAATTGCCAAAAGCACCCACAAAATCACCTATGAAGTCATTGTTTCCGACAATGCTTCAACTGACGGATCACGTGAGCTGGTCAGAAACAAATTCCCTAAGACCATCTTGATTACTAATAAAGAAAATCTTGGCTTTATTAAAGCCAGCAACCTGGGACTAAAGATCCACCAGGGCCGCTACGCCATGCTATTAAACGACGACACAATTGTTAAAGAATCGGCCTTAGACAAAATGGTTGAATTTATGGACTCCCACCCCGAAGCTGGCGCTTGCGGGGCAAAATTATTAAATATTGACGGCACGATCCAGCATCAAGGCGGACTATTGGGTAAAAAGTTTTGGCAAGCAAAAGAACCGACGATGGTTGACTTTGTAATCGGCGCCGCCCTGCTTGTTCGCAAAAAGGTAATCGATCAGGTTGGGATCATGGACGAGAATCTTTTCTTTTATAATGACGACCTTGATTGGTGCCTAAGTATCCGTAAAGCTGGTTATAAGATATATTTTCTCCCCCAGGCCGAAATCATCCATTACGGCGGCTACAGCAGCAAAAGAAAGTTTAACCGCCGCCTTTTTGTTGAAGGCTTTAAAGGCGGGTTATATTTTGTCCGCAAGCATTATGGGGAATTGGCCTATAATATTTATCGCTCTGCTCTTACCCTCGCTTTTGTCCTTGTCCTCCCCTGCCAAATCCTTAACAAAACCAAACTGCTCGCTTATACCGACATAATTCGGATGGCCGCGGCTGGACAAGTTCCTCGTCCTATGCTAAAATAATTCTGGCATGAAGGAAGGAATTCACCCAAAATATTTCGAAACAACAGCGACCTGCGCCTGCGGCGCCACGTTTCAGGTTGGTTCAACCAGGCAGAATATTCACGTCGATATCTGCTCAGCCTGCCACCCGCTCTACACCGGTAAACAGAAGTTATTAGACGTTGAAGGCCGGGTCCAGAAGTTCCAGAAAAAGTACGCCACCGTTACACCGCGCAAGAAAAAACCGACTGCCAAAAAGAAAAAAGCTGCTGCCAAAGCCAAGTCCAAAGCCAAGAAGTAACGGCCGGTTATGCTTCTAGCCAAGCTGGAAAATGTCGAAAAACGCTATTTAGAACTGGAAAAACTCCTTAGTTCCCCGGACGTTATCTCTAACCGCGAACAATTCCAAGCCAATTCTAAAGAACTCTCTGATTTGAAAGAACTTCATGAAAAAACTTTAGCTTACAAAAAGTTATTAAGGGAGATTATCGACGCTAAAGCGTTAAGTCAGGAAGCTGGCATGGAAGAATTGGCCAAGGAAGAATTGAAAGGTTTGCAGGAACGCCAACCACAACTGGAAAATGAAATTGAAATCCTCCTTTTACCCAAAGATCCTCTGGACGAGAAAAATATTATCGTTGAGATCCGCGGCGGCACTGGCGGCGATGAAGCCGCCCTCTTTGCCGGTGATCTTTTAAGAATGTATCTGCGCTATGCTGAACGTCGCGGCTGGCAGACCGAAATTATGGAAGCCAACTCTACCGGCCTTGGTGGTTATAAAGAGGTTATTTTTAATATTATTGGTAAAGGGGCTTATAGCCGTTTGAAATTTGAAGGGGGAACCCATCGAGTGCAGCGGGTCCCAAAGACTGAAGCGAGCGGCCGGATCCACACATCCGCCGCAACAGTTGCGGTGTTACCGGAAGCCGAAGATGTCGATATTAAAATTGAAGATAAAGATCTCCGGGTTGATACCTATCGGGCGGGCGGACCTGGCGGTCAAAATGTGAACAAGGTCAGTTCGGCCATTAGAATTACGCACCTGCCAACCGGTTTAGTTGTCGCCTGCCAGGAAGAGCGCTCCCAACTGCAAAATCGCGCTAAAGCGATGAAATTGCTCCGAACCAAATTGTTTGAGCAGGCCGAAGAGGAAGCGCGCAAAAAACGAGAACATAGCCGCCGGATTATGGTCGGCACTGGCGACCGGTCAGAAAAGATCAGGACGTATAACTTCCCACAAGGACGGATTACCGACCACCGGATCGGTTTTACTTCGTACCGTTTAAACGATGTTCTTGACGGAGATTTAGACGAGATTATCGAAGCGCTGATTACGGCTGACCGAACTGCAAAATTAGCCAAGATTGTCTAATGGACAACTGGACAATTGGGAAACTGCTCAGCTGGACGACCGAATATTACCAGAAAAACAAAATCGACTCCCCTCGCCTTGAAGCTGAAATATTATTAGCCCACACATTAGGCTTAAAAAGGATCGAACTTTACCTCAAATTTGAACAGGTTGTTAAAACAGAACAGCTTGCCCAGTTTAAAAGCTATCTCCAGCGCCGTCTAAAGCACGAACCACTTGCTTATCTCACTCACAATCAACCCTTTATGTCGCTTGATTTCTACGTCGACCAAAACGTCCTGATCCCCCGCCCTGAGACTGAGCTTTTGGTTGAAAATTGTATTACCTTAATTCGTCATTCGTCATTCGTCATTCGTCATTCAACTATACTTGATCTGGGAACAGGCTCTGGTTGTATTGCTATTAGTTTGGCCAAGTTTCTACCGGAAATTTCAGTCGTTGGCCTTGATTCTTCACCCGAAGCAATCGCTGTGGCTAAAAAGAATGCGGCTAAACTTGGCGTTGCCGACCGTTGCCATTTTTTGGTTGGTGATATGTTAAACTTCCCAAATGTAGGGGCAGGCTTTACTTCGTATCGAGATACTCAGTATCGAGATATGCCTGCCCGTTCGTTTGACATTATCGTTTCCAACCCACCCTATATTCCAACAGCCGAGATAGAAAAACTCCAGCCCGAGGTTAAAGATTGGGAACCAAGACAGGCATTAGATGGAGGAGCAGACGGGTTGAATTATATTCGCCAAATTTTAAAAGTGGGATCAAACCACTGCACAACGGCGCTACTATTTGAATTTGGCTGCGGTCAAGCTCCAGCAATCAAAGCTTTAGACGTTAGTCGCTTCAAAGAAGTCAAAATTATTAAAGACTTAAACGGACTTGAGCGGATCTGGTCGGGAGAGATTAATCGTCTCCAGACCGCCTGAACCGAAAAACCGTAGTATCAATCCTGTCCAAAAGAATTTCTCTGGCCATCGTTAAGGCCTTCATCCCGGCAATTACATCTGGCGGCGCCTGGGTATCTCTTAAGGCATCTCTAAAAAGAAAAATCAATTCTTTGAATCGAGCTCTCCAATTCTCTTCAGTGGCTAATCCTAACAAGGCTAACGCTTCTTTTGTCCTTTGTGGCGTGCGGGCTAAAAAACCAAGAGTACGAAATCTAGCAATTTCTCGCTGTAAGGGACTGCCGGAAACATCAGCGGGACAAGCCGCTGGGGTTGCGCTTGCCCAAATAACAGTACTTGGTTCAATAAGGGACTGGTATTGCGACCGCAATTTTTGCGATAAAGAATCTACAATAATCTTTTTTGCCCCTTCACTTAAATTATCATAGACCAGCTGAAAACCATAGACATCCAGCTGTAAACATTCAAACAATTGGCCTAATCCTGCCGGTTCCATGTGGCGAACAAACAAATCAAGTAAAGAAAAATGGTCAAGTCCCAAAAACAACTTTCGCTGATCATCTAGCGCCAATCTCGCTAAAACCTTCTTGAGCTTGTCCGACTCGCTAGCAAAGGTTATTAGCAATAATCCTAATAAACTTACCTGCTCAAGATCACTAATCAATTGAGGCAAACGGTCAAAATGAAAACTGCCAAAAAGCTGACGAATTTGCTCATAATTCCTCATATTTGCTGACAGGAGAACCGTTCTTTGGCCGAGATTTAACGATAAATAAAGAGCATCACGCTCTTCTCGATCACACAACAAGATAAAAGCTAATCTTTCCCCTAGCGGAATTTGCCTAAACGTTGCTTGACGCTCCTCAACAGTTAAAACATTGCGGACAAAATTTTGTTTACTTGCAGTTGGTAGCACTTGCAAGATACTGGTAATTGTTGCCGGAAATCCATCTCTATTGACTATCAGATCAAAAGCTACTCTGGCATTTGGATTATCTAACCCAGCCCAGAAAGCTCCTCTAGCTAAAACACCACAAGCATCATAAAAACTTAAAATTCGTTCACGTCCGGCCAGCTCCCCTTGTTCGGCATTATCATAGCGCGCCGCTCGTAGTAAAAATAATAGCGTTTGCTCTGGAAAACCTTGGGTTTTACCGCGCTCGGCCGCAATTTGCCGGGCCTGCTCCTTTCCCACTTCCCCAGATAACAATTTATCGGTACTGCGAACTCTATTCCCCTCTTTTAGCGGCTTGGGCAATTTCGCCCCATTCAACAATGCGGTCAAAGTCATCAAGTCCAGACCAGTTCGTCTTGATAAAACACCTTGAGCTTCAATTTTTCCAGCAATGATAAATTGCTCCTCTCTTCTAATCGGGACTCTAATTTCTGCCAACACACCTTTAACATTAAGCCGTGTCTGATCAACCGGTCTTGTTCTAAACAAATTAGCAAACCAACCCATTTATAACCATCTCCTTTTAGAGAATATTGACATTCTATTATCAACTAAGTTTTTCTAAAATTTCAGGTAATGTTATAATATTTAGATGCGTCTTAAAAAAGCGGTGGAATCACTAAAAGCCGGCCAGGTTATTGCCTTCCCAACGGAAACTGTTTTTGGGATCGGGGCCCTGCTATCAAAGCCGGCCGCAATTAAAAAGATTTACAAGATTAAAAAACGCCCTCGTTCTAAGCCGCTGCAAATCCTGGTTTCCAGTCTAAAAGAAGCAAAAACATTGGGGAAATTCGACCATCAAGCAGAAGCCTTTGCCAAAAAGCATTGGCCCGGACCTTATACTTTAATTGTTCCGGCGTTAAAAGGAAAAAAGAAGCTTGGCTTGCGCGTCCCAAAGCAGCAAACTATTTTGAGATTAATCAGAGCAGTTGGTCCCATCGCCGCTACTTCGGCCAATATTTCTGGAGAAAAACCATTTCTAACAGTTAAAGAAGTAGCCAATGGACTGACTGGCATTGCCTACGTCCTGCCTGGAAATGTTCGACTAGGCCAGGCGTCAAAAGTTATCGATACAACTGATAATTTTAAGGTTTTACGCGTCTAAATTACCGCGAGGAGAAACAATGGTTTTATTGTTTAAAGCCATTTTTAAAGCATCAGTAATAACTGCTTCGACTGAGTTGTCGCCTAATCTTTCTAAATCAGGCAGACCAATTGTTAATTGGACTGGACTGGCAACGACTGCCTCATAAACCCCTTGCTGAAAACATAAATGGAGAGATTGCACTCCTTCTGACACCTTGTTCATTAGGCCTTTGAGCACTCTCCAGGCTTTAGTTACATAAATCCCGGCCTCACCCACATCAGTTCCTTCTATGGTAATCCGAACCTGTGGGGTCTGAACCTCAATCATTTGACCAACAATATCGCCCCGGACTGGACCTAGGGAATGCTCAAACCCCCCGCTTTCTGAAGTGAAACACTCTTCATTCGTTGGCGCACGACCGAAAGTTTGTTCTAGCAACAAAGCCCCAAATTCAGACCGTGAAAGAGTATTATTATTAATAATCCCTGCGTGATCGTGAATTGACGGGACTTCAATCATGATTCTAATAATTTCGCCTTTATAGGCATATTGTAATTGAACTCTATTATGACTGGGATAACCGACAATGTCGGGCTTGATTCTTAGTTCAGCCGGGTGACAATTTTGGCTATGTTTTAAAAGGGAAGTCGCTTCTTTGCCGTGGGGGTCGCTTAGGCTCCGTAGAGGAATGGAAAATATTTTTCCGACCAAATTGAGAGGCGTCATCTTATCACCTCCAAGGGTTGCTTCGCCTTCTCTCTAATCTTTTATCGGCAGATATTAGCCGAAATTTCACTTTTGACTAGGCCTAGTTTTTCCCCTCCTTGAAATTTTAATCAAAATATTACGATAAATATATAGGGAAAAACATGATGAAAGTCTATCCAAAACCACTAATAATAGAAGGAGATATTAGGCGATTGCAAAGAGAAGCCAACTTAACAGAAAGAGCTTTTTTAACTGGGACAACAATGGGCGCTACCCCCAACGTCCGCGTTATTGCTCATCAAATCGAAGTTCTAGTCCGACCACCGATACGAGATATGAATATAGCAGAATGGCTGCGTAGCAATGATATCGCTGATGGTTTACCGCCGCTTTCCGATGACGAATACATCGAGATTGCCCGTCGGTGTCGTGAAGGGAATAAATAATTTCCTAAAAGCTCAACCGCAATTCGTAATACTGTGACTCTTCAATCTTTTGAGTTGAAGTATTATAAGCCTGCTTGTAATTCCAGACCAGCTTGGTAAAAGGATTAACCGGATAAGCAACTGACCCACCAATAACCGCTCCTTCCTGCACTGTCAGTGAGCGAAAATTAGAGAAACTTGGTTGGCGATAATAGCCGGTTGCTTCAATCTGCATTAATTTGGCAAACAGGTCAGCGTTTAGCGCCGCCGAACTGCTATCGTTATAATTTTCATAAGCGACATTAAGCGAAGCCAGTCCCAAAGCATTCAAACCAAACTGGGCGAGATAACCGTTCTTAGCTGTGCCAGCCGCTTCGACCGACGCCAAGTTAATCGGGTTAGTCTCATAATCAGCGTTAAAATAACCAGGAACAAACTTTTTATCAATCAGCCGATATTCGGCCAAAAATGAAGCGTTCGCGACAAATAAATCGTAAGCCCAGGAAACACCGGCACTTAAACCATTACCATGTTCGGTTAAACCTGCTAATTCTGCATAACCTTCAAAATTTAATGGTAGCGGCACGGTAGCATCTAAACCGTAACCGGAAACTTTTTGCACTTCAGTTGTCCCGGCCGGCCTTACCCCGTCACTATCAGTAATAATGCTTTGGCCAAGGGTTAACATCGAATTAATTCGCTCTTCAACTCGAAAAGCATAAACATTGCTTTTAGTCCCTAATACTCGACCAACATATTTATCCTGATCAACATAAGCTTTTAACGCCATCTGTTCATTATTGGCGATAACTGGGCCGTATTGGCGAGAAGAGTAGTTTTTCATTAATAGACCGTGTCCCCAAGTTAAATTATCAATGATGCCGTAACGTAATCCTTTTTTGCTGTCATCGTATTCTACATAACGCAAAACCCCATTTTCGTAACCGGCCGGCGGATTTTGGCCTAAGGGAAAATTGAAATCAGCCCCAAAACCCCAAGGCCCAATCTTAATATCCGGATGCCAGGATAATGTCCCGACTTCTGAAGAACCAACTTTGATATAACCAATTGTTAAACCGCCAACATTTGAAGAAAATTGCGTCGGCGCATTTGTTCCCCCAGAAACCGTCGTCACCACTGGCATCTGCGCTAAAACAACTGAGGCAACAAACAAGAGAAATAATCCGCAACCCAAATATTTAGACATCACAACCCTCCTAGTGCTTAAAATGCCTTCGCCCGGTAAAGATCATTGCGATCTCATTTTCGTTGGCTTTGTCAATCGAGTCCTGGTCTTTGAGTGAACCGCCTGGTTGAATAATCGCGGCAATCCCATGCTTAGCCGCCATTTCAACTACATCTGGAAACGGGAAAAAGGCATCCGAAGCCAAGACGGACCCTTTAACGTCAGTACGGGAGCGGCGCACGGCTAATTCGGCCGCTTCAATTCGGCTCATCTGCCCCGCCCCCACCCCAATCGCTACTCCATTTTTCACCAGGACAATCGTGTTCGATTTAACATGCTTAGCTACCCCCCAAGCAAAAAAGAGATCTTCCATCTCAGCCAGACTTGGTTGACGCTTTGTTACCGTCTTAACTTCATTAACGGCCAGTTGAGCAATATCAGGCTCCTGAACCAGCAATCCGCCGCTAATCCGTTTATAATCAAGCCCGGTAAATGGTTTACCGATCGCTCTCTCTCCCATTTCCATGATCCGAATATTCTTTTTCTCTCTTAAAATTGTCAGCGCTTTGGGCGTGTAAGCCGGAGCAATTACCACTTCAATAAAAAGCGACTTCATCTCAATCGCCAGCTCTTCATCAATCCGTCGATTGGTCGCAATAATGCCGCCAAATGCCGAAACCGGATCACAGGCAAACGCTTTTTTGTAAGCGTCGACAACTGTTTTCCCTTTGGCAACCCCACATGGATTAGTATGTTTAATAATTGCCACTACTGTTTCAGCAAAATAGTTCGCTAATGTCCAGGCCGCATCCATGTCGACATAATTATTAAAGGAGAGTTCTTTGCCGTGAAGTTGCCTCGCTCTAGTTACCTGTGAACCGAGCGCTTCTTCGCCAACTTCGATTTCTTTATATAGTGCCGCTTTCTGGTGCGGATTTTCGCCATAGCGGAGATCCGCCTGTTTGGCTAATAATATTTCAGCCTGAGCAGGAAGTTCTCTTTCACCTTCTAAGCGGGAAGAAAGATATCTAACAATAATTGAATCGTAATATTTGGTATGCCGGTACGCTTTGAGTGCTAGGTTTTCTCTCGTCGCTAAATTAATCTCGCCGGTGGCTTTTAGCTCATCAAGGATCAACCCATAATCGTTGGGATCAACCACAATAGCGACACTGCCATGATTTTTAGCCGCCGCCCGGACCAGGCATGGCCCACCAATGTCAATATTTTCGACCGCTTCGGCGTGGCTAAATTTCGGCTTACTGATTACCTCTGCAAATGGGTAAAGATTACAAACTACTAATTTAAAAGGATTGATTTTGTATTTTTTCAGCTCTTTTAAATGGGCGGGATTATTTTGGTCCGCCAGAATTGCGCCGTGAATTACCGGGTGCAACGTTTTAACCCGGCCATCAAGCATCGGTGGATATTTGGTTAACTGCGCAACCTCGGTAACCTTAACGCCAGCTTTCCGCAAAAACTTCGCTGTTCCTCCCGACGACACTATTGCAAATCCAAGCTTCTTTAATTCTTTCGCAAACGCCCCCAATCCTGTTTTATCTGACACCGACAACAAAGCATACTGGCTTGCTACTCTCTTTTTCATTTTATTTTTACCTTTCTTCCCTCAATTTTCAGTTTATTCTTGGCAATAAACTCAATCGCAATGGGATAAATATAATGTTCCTGCTCTAAAATCCTCTCCGACAAGGTTTCTTCGGTATCATTTTCTTTAACTGGAACAGCTGATTGGATAATAATTGGGCCAGTGTCACATCCTGCGTCAACAAAGTGGACCGTACAGCCAGTCACTGTCACCCCATGGTCAAGTGCTTGTTTCTGGGCATGCAGGCCTGGAAATGATGGTAAAAGGGATGGGTGGATATTGATAATTTTGTGCGGAAAATGCTCTAACAATACCTGGCCAACAATTCGCATGTAACCGGCCAAACAGAGCAAATTGACCTCATGTTGTTTTAAAATTCTAACTATCTCCAGTTCGAAAGTGTTTTTATCAGCAAAATCGTTAGGGTGAAACACTGCAGTTGGAATATTATGCTTCCTGGCGCGTTCTAAGCCGTAAGCATCAGCTTTGTCGCTGATGACAACACTAACCTGAGCCGGTATTTTCTTTGCCTCGCAAGCATCAATAATTGCCTGCAGGTTTGATCCACGGCCAGATATTAAGACACCAAGTTTTAGCATTAAATTATAATAACTTCGCCTTTCCCTTTTTCAATTTCGCCGACCAAAAAGGCTTTCTCCTTGCGTAGAGCCAAATATTTTAACACTCGATCAGCTTCTCTTGCTTCAACTACAATAATCATCCCTAACCCCATATTAAAAGCATCAAACATCTCGTCCTGATCAATTTTCCCTAACCGCTGGATAAGACGGAAAATCGGTTGAACCTGCCAAGAGTAGAGATCTAGGACCGCCTGGGTGTTTTTTGGCAGAACTCTGGCTAAATTTTCGGGAATGCCGCCACCGGTAATATGCGCCATCCCCTTGATCTTGAACTTTTTCATCAACTGTAATAATATCCCAGTATAAATCTTGGTTGGCTCCAGCAATTCATCGCCTAATCTTCGGTCCAAATCATCAATTTCTGCTTTCGGGTCCATTTTATGCTGGTCAAACAAAACCTTACGGACCAAAGTATAACCATTGCTGTGGAGCCCGGACGAGGCTAAACCAATTATTTTGTCGCCTGGTTTTATTTTACGTCCATCAATAACTTTGGTTTTTTCCACTACTCCCACGGCAAAGCCGGCCAGGTCATATTCGCCTGGATGGTACAGATCAGTTAGTTCGGCTGTTTCGCCGCCAAGCAGCTGACAATCGGCCTGTTTACAGCCTTCAACAATCCCTTTAATGATCTTTTCAATTAAGGGGGGCTGGACTTTGTGACAGCCAATGTAGTCGAGAAAAAAGAGCGGTTTCGCCCCGGTCACGACCACATCATCAACATTCATCGCCACTAGATCGATCCCAATTGACTCATGCTTGTTCATCATGAAAGCAATTTTTAATTTTGTTCCGACTCCGTCAGCCGCCCCGACAATAAAATTTTTACCAAAAGGGAATAAGCCCCCAAAAAAACCGATATTCTTGGCATACTTTTTAATTCTCTTTACAACTTCATAGCCAGCCCCCACATCCACCCCAGCCTGCTTATACGTTATCATGGTTCCTCCTTAATTTACCTTGCCGCTTCTGACGTAGCGGTACCGTAATAGACATCGCCGCCGCGCAAGACAATAAAATAACGGCAGTCACGATTGTTACACGCCCACGCTTTATAGCGGATAGCGACCGAATTATTAGAAAAATCTGATAACGGAACCATTACCCCTTTACCACAAGCAGTACATTTTGGCAGACAGTTCTCGCAATTTGACATTCTTTTCACCTCCTAATTAAAAAACAACTTTAAACTTTGCATTCGTTCCGGGATCCGGACCGGATATTCGCCATTTAAACAGGCCAAACAAAGGTTGTTCGCCGGTAAGCTAACTGATTTAATCAGGTTTTTTAAACTTAAATAACCGAGCGAATCAGCTTCAATATATTTCCGGATCCCTTCCACTGACAAGTTGGCGGCAATCAATTCTGCTCTAGTGGCTGTATCAATCCCGTAAAAACAGGGGTTTAGATTAGGCGGAGAGGAAACCCGCATATGAACCTCACGGGCGCCCGCTTCTTTTATCAAACGAACAATCTGTCGCGACGTTGTTCCACGGATAATAGAATCATCAATAATAATAACTTTTTTGCCGCGCACTGCATCCCGAATTGGATTTAATTTTAAACGCACACCTAAATCACGGATTTCCTGGCTTGGCTGAATAAATGTTCGGCCAACATAACGATTTTTAATCAAACCTTCTTCATAAGGAATTTTGGATTCCGCCGAATACCCCATCGCCGCCGGAATCCCAGACTCCGGAACCGCCATTACCATATCTGCCCCCACAGGATGTTCTTTAGCCAAATACTTCCCCATCTGAAAACGTGCCTCATAAACATTGCGTCCATTAAGCACAGAATCAGGTCGCGCAAAATAGATATATTCAAAAATACAGATCGCCTCGGGCTCGCCCATTTGCCAGGTGCGGGAACGCAAGCCCTCTTTATCAACGACCACCATTTCACCATTAGCCACATCGCGGACATATTGCGCCCCAATAATATCTAGCGCACAGGTTTCTGAAGCAATTACATATGAATTACCCAATTTGCCGATACAAAGCGGTCTAATCCCATTTGGGTCACGGGCTGCGATTAATTTATCCTTGGTCATAATTATTAGTGAAAACGCCCCTTTACAATGTTTAAAAGTTTCGATTAAAGCTTCTTCAAAATCAGCTTTCTTCGAAACCGCAATCAGTGAAGCAATAATCTCTGAATCAGTTGTCCCGACAAAACTAATCCCGCGCTCTTTTAATTCATCGCGTAAAATACCTGCGTTGACTAGATTGCCGTTATGGGCTAAAGCCAATCGGCCGTAACGGGTATCCAAGACAATTGGTTGAGCATTTTCAACAATAGACGAGCCGGTTGTTGAATAACGAACATGCCCCATCGCTAGATGACCCTTTAGCTCACGTAGGTTTTCTTCAGTAAAGAGTTGATTAACTAAGCCCATCCCTTTATAAAAACGGAGATCTTCACCATCGGCAACAGCAATGCCAGCTGACTCCTGCCCACGATGCTGTAGAGCAAATAAACCGTAGTACACTGATTTGGCTGGTGAATCAGCTTGGTAATTGTAAATACCAAAAACCCCGCACGCTTCGTTCATACTTTGTAAACATCCGTCCAACAAGAGGTGCAAAGTTGCTCTAGTGGTTTACCAATTGCCTGACTCAAATCGTCTAGTAAGTTAAAAGCTAAACTATCTAAGCCCATATATTCCCGCAATTGCTCAACAGTTTTCTCATGAGCTACTAGCTCTTTTTTAGATCGGGTCGCTACTCCATACTGACAAGGGGCCTTAAGCGGCGGACAAGCGACTCGCGCGTGGATCTGTTTGACTCCATTTTTGCGTAATTTAACCACCAGGTCATTTTTCATCTGTGTTCCTCGGACAATTGAATCGTCACAAATCACCACCTTCCGTCCGCGGATTTTGGCCGGAACAGGAATTAGCTTTATTTTGGCTTCCCGGTCACGCTCGGCCTGGGTCGGCTGGGTGTAGCTGCGGCTGGCATAATCGTATTTAATAAAAACATTGTCGTAGGGAATTTTCGATTCCTGGGCATAACCAATAGCATGACCAATCCCTGAGTTGGGGACCGCCCCAACAACATCTGCATTGACCGGATAGCGACAGGCTAAAGCGGCACCAAGGTTTTTCCGGGCTAAATCGACCGATAAACCATCAATGGTAGAGCAGACATTGGCAGTATAAACCCATTCAAAAGTGCAGTATTGAATTAAATTACTTAAAATTATTTTTTTGGTTTCAAATTGTGAGTCAATGATTTCTAAAATCTCCCCTGGCTTAACATCTCTGACCAGATCAAAACCTAAATTAATAAAAGAGCAGGATTCCGAAGTTACTGCCACCGCATTGTTGCGCTGACCGATCACCATCGGCCGAAAACCGTGCTTATCACGCGCGGCATAGATTTTCCCTTTCGATAAAATCACTAAAGCATAAGCGCCGTGGACCTTAGCTGCCATCTGTTCAATACCAGCGACAAAATTCTCTTCCTGGGCAATTAGTTTAGCAATTATTTCGATGTCAGAATCAGTATAGAAAGAGTGTCCCTTTCCTTTTAACTCTTTGGTTAATTCTTCGCGATTAATGACGTTCCCTTCAAAACAGATAGTAAATTCTCCCATTTTGGAATCAAGCTTAAGTGGCTGGCGGTCTTTTAACGATGTATGGCCAATTCCCATTGTTCCTTCTAAACCTATTAAATCATTGGTAAAAGTTGCTCTAACTAACCCTCGATGGGTCTTGATCTTTATCCCATCCCCCGCGTAAGCAGATAAACCGCAATATTGCTGACCGCGATGCTGGAGATAAAATATTCCTAAGAAAAGATCATCTAAAATATTTTCTTTACCGGAGATTGCAAATATTCCGCACATGTTGTACCACCTTTTCTGTTGCCATTAGCTCAACCCGACCGTCTTGGCGCGATTTGACTTCCACTTTTCCTTCTGCCAACGCCTTACCAATAATGATTTTATAGGGGATGCCGATCAGGTCGATATCTTTCATTTTGACCCCCATCCGCTCTTCCCGGTCGTCGTATAAAAGGTCGAGACCGACTTGGGTTCCTTCACTGTAAAGCTTTTGCGCCACGGTCACCTGTTCCGCAATCGTCGTGTTAGCGGGAATAATTGCTGCTTGGAAGGGAGCCAGCGCCAGCGGCCAGACGATCCCGTCTTTATCATGACACTGTTCAATCGCCGCCTGGGCGGTCCGGCCAACGCCAATACCATAACACCCCATGACCATCGGTTTTTCCTGATTGTTTTCGTCGAGAAATACACATTTCATCTTTTCAGAATACTTGGTCCCCAGTTTAAAGATATGACCGACTTCAATCCCCCGTTTACCATCAGGGAGCTCGGTCTCGCCAGCAGCCGCAATGACATTAAACTCTTCTGAAAATCCGCCGCCGATCAAACCGGAATCAGCTTTGATAACCTGGAATTTTAATCCTAGACGAGTAAAAATCCTGCCATAAGTCTGGTGCATATTCTGGTATTCACGATCAAGATCAGCTTCATTAACGTGAAAGCTGTAAGCATCTTTCATCATAAACTCACGCCCGCGCATCAGGCCAAAGCGGGGGCGAATTTCGTCGCGAAACTTGGTCTGGATTTGGTAAAGGGTAACCGGAAGATTCCGGTACGATCTGATTGAGGTGCGGACTAGATCGGTAATAACTTCTTCATGGGTTGGCCCCAGGCAAAATTGCCGTTCATGCCGGTCCTGGATCCGAAAGAGCTCTTTACCATACTGTTCCCAGCGCTCCGTCTCCTGCCACAGTTCGGCCGGCTGCAACACCGGCATAAAGATCTCTTGCGCTCCGGCGCGATTTAACTCTTCACGGATAACCTGGGTAACTTTGTTTAAGACGCGAAAACCTAAGGGTAAAAATGTATAGACCCCGGCTGCCAGTTTACGGATAAATCCGGCCCGAAGTAATAACTTGTGGGATATGATCTCGGCTTCGGTCGGGTCTTCCCGAAGCGTGGGCGCCACCAACTGCGACATTTTCATAGCTGCCTTGCTTCCTCCCCTGTAAAACCCGTAATTTATTATATCATAAATAAAGTGAAATTTCTAGAAATCGTAGACGATAGACAAGTGTTATGCTGTCAGTTAATCATAGTCCTGATACCGGCAGGTCCTCCCTGGTACGATTGGGCCAATCATGTTCACCGGTCCGATGCCTGTTAATCGAGCTTTATAAAATTGGGATTAGTTGCCCAGTTAATTTACGCGCACTAGTAATTGCCATAAAAAATGGAACCGTTAAACCATTTTTTTGCAAAGAAGAAATCGATCAACTCTTTACCGACCAAGTTCTTAAATATTATGCTCGGGGCAGATATTATCATGACCGGCCTTTAAATGACCAAGCTGGTTGGAACGACCTGATAAATAATTTAGTTTCTGTTTTGCATAGTAATCAATTCTTTCTTAAAGAGGGGAGACTCTCTGACGAAGAACTTACTGAAACCCACAGAGACATAAGACAAATGACTCATCGTCTCAAAATAATTGAAGATTGGCTCTATTTCCACCCGGAAGAACAAGAGCGGATTTTGGCTTTTCCTCAATCCGCTTAAAGACGACAATCCCATACCGTCGGTTAGAGAGTTCTAAATCAACCACATAGCCATATTCCTTTAATTTTGCCGCTAAATTTGGCGGCGCATACAAATCACGCAGATCGACCGCCCAATATTTCGTCCGTTTGTCGCTTAAAAACCGATAGAAATCTTCATCAACCAATTTTTTAATCGCTGGACTACGGGAAATATTAAAATCGTGTGCGTAAATCAGTTTACCAAATAACCAAATTTCGCTCCGTCCACCCTGCACCGCAATGTAATAACGGGTTAGAGAATCTCGTCCTGAATAAAAAACGACCGACGAGATTCCGGACACACAATCTCCCGGTTTGGTCCGCCGGCCAATTTCTAGTCCGATTTGCCGCCCAATCGCCACCACTGGCGAACCGTAACGTTCAGTCGCAATCCGATCAGGTGGATAGGAAAAATAGAATTCGTACTGATTGGCAACCACAAATAAACCAAACACTGCCAGCAAAGAAATGAGTAAAGTTTTGTTAAATTGAATCTCTGACCATCTGGTAATAGCCATTCCGCCCAATAAGCAAAGTACAGGAATTAACTGAATAAAATAATGCCCCATTGCATACCCAGTCACATAGACACCAACAAAGGAAGCCAGCGACCAAAAAATAAGCAAATTGAGATTAACTGATCTTTTTTGTCGGGCCAGCATTACCAGACCGATAAAGGCGAGAATCCAGAGGATCGAATTCTCAAATAAAAAGAGATATAGCGTCTTAAAAAGCGGATTAAGAAAACTAAGTTTCACCATCCCAGAACTGTAATAAAACAGAGCAGCAAGAAAATCAGGCAATGTCCCATGGGCGATAAAATAAAAGGTAAAAAAAAGTGGAAAAACCGCTGCCCCAGCAATCAACCAACCGGCCTTTTTAAAATCTTTTTGCCAGAAAGCAAAAATAAGCATTGCCAGCAAATTAAAAACCGCAGTCTGTTTAAACATTACGGCTAAACCAGCCAAGATCCCCGCAAGAAAAACCCAAAAGCCTCCTAACATAAACAGAGAAAACGACGCTAACAGCGGAACTAGCATTAAGGTTTCCGGGCTTGATTGTGTCCCTTCAATAAAAACCCCGCCACCAAAAATCGCGTATAAAAGTGCAGCCACTAAACCGGCTTTCCCACCCCACAATTGTCGGCCGATCAGAAATAGCAAGATTGTGCCAAATAAACAATATAAATTAGTAAGGAGCCGAATAACGAAAGTGTCACGTCCCAGTATTTGAAAAGCAAAAAAGAGCGCCGGCGGTTTGACATCAATCATGTCACGATAAAGAAGTTGGCCTTGCGCTATTCGGTGGGCAATTTGGGCGTAAGTCGCTTCGTCCAAATTAAGCGGTTCAGCTAAAAACGGGAGCCGCAAAAATACTTGGACTATAAGAATTAACAATAATATCAGCCAGGTTTTTTTCATCAAATTTTATATCTGCGCAAAGTTTTGCTGACGCCAAAACAGAGTGAAAGATACCCTCGCAGTAGCGCCAAGGCATTATATTTACTCTCACTCTGCTTAACTTCGTAATGCATTATTAGCGGCACTTCGGAAACTGTCGCGCCTATCGCCGCCAACTTCATTAATAGTTCCGGCATACAGGTAAAACCTCGATTTTCGATCAGCTCAGCACCAAAAATCTTCTGGGCGCGGCTAAGAACTGACCATTGATAGGCCCGATAACCAGATGAATAATCGGTGGCCCCTTTTATTGGCCAGATAATTTTAAGACCGAAACTTACCAGGCGACTTAAAAAAGCCCGAATAGCACCCACCCCTGTTTGTCTACCATTTGGGCAATAGCGGGAAGCAATCACGATATCATCACCAAGGAGCATCTTACTTATTAAAGCCGGGTCGTGCGTATCGTCAGCATCCATCGTCACGACCAGATCATTGGCCTGACCATGTTTTAAAATATAAGTCAGCCCAGTGTTCAACGCCGCCCCTAACCCTTTATTTTCGTCGTGCAGCAATAACGTAATTGGCAATGATTTTATCATCGCCACCGTCTGATCGCTGCTGCCATCATCAACCACTATCACTTCATAATTTAACCCTTTTAGTTTTTCCGGAATCGCCCGCAGTAATGAAGGCAAAGCTTTGGCCTCATTATAAGCCGGCAAGAGTAAAAATATTTTCATCGTTTACACCGCCAGATTAACCCTATAACAGTTAAAAATGAAACGATCGCTCCCAACTTAAAGCTCAATGGCGAATAGACAAACTTCACCTGATGTCTCCCGGCTGGGAGAGAGACTGCACGAAAAATATTTTTCGCCCGACTGATCTTACTCTCCTGCCCATCAACATAAACCTGCCAACCAGGATAATAAGTGTCGCTCATAAACAAAACACCGGGCTGATTAGCAACCGTCTGGAGCCGAACTTGATTGGGCTCATTTTGTAAAAATACTATCTCCCCTGTCCCCTGCATAAAAAAGGCGCGCGGCAGACATTCTAAATTTTCAAAAAGATATCCTTTCGCCTCACCCAGCCGATCAACCTTTAACAGCTTAAAGCCAGGCTCGGTAAAAGGCTGTAAAGTATAAATATATTTAACGTTAGCCCAGTTCAACAATTGACGATAATCCCCCTTTCTCTGCATAATTGCCGGCCAGTAATATTTCATAAATTCCTGCGGTTCCATTGATTCACGTCCGAATAAATCGGGAATTTTTCCGGTGACCAGGCAATTTGAGGTTAAACTATTTTTGAGACAATAAAGATTTTCGTTATAATTCTTAAAGATCGGCAAAGCCTCTTTACTCGTTGGCAACAGACAGGCTCTAAATATCCCTCTATCGTTTCTGAGCAAACTAATATTAGTTGAATCTTTGGTCAAGATCTCGTTATTACCGGCTGGATTAAGGCCAATGTTATTGGCTGCTAAATCAAACACCACCAGGCTAACAAATAACCAAGCAGCAATCTGGCCACTTATAGTTTGCTGCTGCCATAAATAAAAAATAACCCAACCAGCAAAGATTATCCCCAGTAAGTAACCAAAACTGCCAATATTAAAAATGATAATTCTGGCTAAACATTCTTGAAAAAAGTCGTTTAATGGCGGTTGATATTTACTGCAGAAAAATAAAAATATTGCCGCCTGTTTTGCTTGGACAAACCAATATAGCGGCAGGCCAATAATCAGCCAGCCTGATAAAAATAGTCTGGCTCTTTGACGACTTGACTTATTAGTCTTAAGCCACCATTGAAAGCCAAACCCAGCTAAAATAGCCAGCGCAAATATTGCCAAGCTAATAAATTTAACCGGATAACGGACAAAAGAAAGGCCTGGCCAATACTTAAAAAGGAAAGGGTAAATCGGCGTAAACCGCCCCAGCGCTAAAAATAGTGAGAAAATTGCCGCCCCCCAAAGGGCTAAAACTCTTTTATCTTGACAGCGCCAGGAAGAAAAGGCAAAAAAGAGTGGGAAGAACCCACAATAGCTGGAGATTAACCAAATCTGGTGTTGATCTCCCAATAACGCCTTCAGGTAGCTCCCATCTTTAATTAGATTACCAAAGAAAAAAGGGAAAAGGAAAGTTAGCAGCTCCCGCGGCGGGAAAGATTTCTCAGCAACAAAGGTGTAATCAGCTACATTGGTTCGCATTGAATGCCAGACTGTTTCCATAAATGGAAAAAGCTGAATGGCCGCTAGCCCACCAGCCAGTAAAAGTGCTCCGCCCAAGAGCGTTATCATCTGTCTTTTATGCTCTCCAACCACCAAGCCGTAAAAAGCCAGGAAAATCAGTGTTAGATATAAAACGGTCGGTTCACCACCGAGGAAAATCATGGCTAGGATAAAGCTCAGCTTAAGCCCCTCACCTTTATCAAAACACAACAGCGCCAGCGGCACCCAGGTCAGCGCCATTAGGGTCGTATTCATATTGGCCATTGATATAAGGTAACCGGAGAAAGCAAATATTATCGCTGATAAAAAAGCGGCCGAGCGCGCCAGATTAAAATGTCTTGTCAGCCAATACATAAATAGCGCCGCTAAAAAATAATGGATAATTGTAAAATAATTAAACGCTAAATTAAACGGCAAAAAATAATAAATAAGACTTAAAGGATAGAAAAAACCTACTTGCAGAGTACCTAAAAGAGGATAACCGCAGAAAATATATGGGTTCCAAAGTGGCAACTGGCCCGCTTTAACCATTTGGACCATTAAAGAGCGAAGCGGGAAAAAATATAGTGCTAAATCACGAAAAGAAAGAATATTCTGCCCATATAAAAATTGATAAAAGAAACCAAGCGCCAAAAAAGCCAAGACGAGACAAATTGCCACCTCTTTTTTATCGATTCTTTTTAAAATAAAATAACCCTCCCGCTACCATTAAAACAATTGTCAACCCGGAAAGCCAAGTCCCCAGATAAAATGATAACGGCTGGTAAGTAAAGGAGACCAGATGCTCTCCGGCCGGTAAATCAACGCCACAAAATAGTTCCTCTGCTGACCGAAGTTTACCCTCTCTACCGTCAATATAAACCCGCCAACCAGGGTAATATGATTCGGCTAAAAACAATCGATTCAGCTGTTTTGTCGCCGTTTGCACAATAATATTTCCCGGCCGATAACTTTTTATTGTACACTCTCCAGGCAAAAGCAGATAAGCTCGTTCACGCACTTTTTGGTTTTCATATAAATAAACATTTAATTGATATTTCTTTTTATGTCGTAATAATCTCAAACCGGGGAGCTTGATGGGCCGTTCGGCGGCAATAAAAGAAACATTATAGCGAGATAATTTTTCCAATTGGATGGTTTTAAAGTTTTGTCGGTAAAAGTTATACATTTTGTATGGCAAAACTGACTCGTACCCGTAGAAATCATAAATCTGCGCTGGGATTCCCCAATTAGCGGTTAAATTATCCTTGGCTTCAAATAAGGCGTCATCATAATTTTTCCCTAGAATTAGACGATTTTCTCGTTCCAGTTCCGGAGTATAAAAAAGCCGGCCCATTTTCTGCTCTTTCTGTAGCAGCTGGTAATTGGTTGGGATTTTATTCATTACCCAGGCCGAAACCGGCACGGCGATGTTGGCTCCATTAGCCAAAAGATCAGCCGCAATTAAACTAATCAACAAAAAGACAAAAAATACTGGTCTAATTAATTGTCGGCTATACATCATTAAAATTACCGCCAACCCAGCAATATAAACAACAACAAAAAAGAAACTTAAGAGATTAAACCCGATCATATCGGCTAACAATTCAAAAAAATAATTTGGCATTCTGGCTGAATAATGGCCGGCCAACCAGGAAAATATTTGTTGACGCAACAAAAACGCCAGCCCAAACGCTATGGCCAGACCACCAGCAACAAACCAAATAATCCTAACTTGTTTTTTTAACCACTCTCTTTCCGCCTGATATAAATGGTCAAACCCAAAGGCGGCTAAAACTGCTAATGAAAAAGTTACTAAAAAGAGATATTTAACCGGATAACGGATCAAGGAAACACCCGGAATTAAAAACACCAATCGATAAAATGGTGTGTAATGGCCAAAAGCCAGCAGCAAACCAATAATTGCTGTCCCTAGAAAAAACATTGTCTGCTTTTTCTTTCTGCCAAAAGCAAATATTATTAAAATTAATGGGATAATCCCAACATAAGGAGAAATCAACCAATCTTGAAAATCTTGGCCAATTAAGACGTCGGTAAAACCACCAAACTGGGCCGGATTACCAAAGAAAAACGGAAAAATAAAATTAATTAACTCTCTTGGGGGAAACGAGCGAAACGTTACCAGGCTATAAACGTTGCGCACCACCCGATCCGATAATTGGGCTAATTCAATGAAAGGCAAAAGCTGGATAGCACTAAGCATTAAAGCGCCAAGAGCACAGACAATTAATCTGCCGATAACTTGGACGGCTTTTTTTATGTCCACGGCAAAAACAAAAGCATAAAAAACCAATAACCAGCTGGAAACGTAAATGATCGTTGGTTCACCGCCTAAAAACATAATTGCGATGAGCATAGTTAAAGCCAGCATGCGCCAATAACTAATTTGTTTTAATAACAAATCAAAAGTAATCACTAACAGCGGCAACCAGATCACCGAGGACAAAGAGGTGTTCATGTTGGAAACTGAAAGAAGATAACCACAAAAGGCAAAAATCAGCCCGCCAACAAAGGCGGCCGGCCGCTGCAGATTAAAATAGCCCAGCATTAAATAGAAAAACCAGGCCGCTAAAAAATAATGTAATATAATGTAATAATTAAAAGCTAAATTAAACGGTAATAAATAGTAAATTAAAGATAATGGGTAGAAAAAACCGACCTGGAGTGTGGCCAGCAGCGGATACCCGCAAAAGATATAGGGATTCCATAAAGGGATAAAACCAGCTTTGACCTGTTCAACCATTAAATAGCGGAGCGGATAAAAGTAGCGTGACAGGTCTTTAAAACCTAAGAGCTGTTGGCCGGATAAAAATGGTAAAAAGAATAATAAGGTTAAGATTAAATAGAGTAGTCCGACTAAAAAATCTTTTTTCGCTAATCGCATCCCAACTAATAACTAGAGTAAGCAGAATGATTTATATAAACACGTCCATTACTGCTATCATAAAACCATCCCCCCGTTGTCCCAGTTGGGGCTCCGGTTCCAATTTCAACAGCATTACTATTGCTATATGGTTCAGTAGGAATTTGGCTATCCTGGAACATGCCGGCTTCTAAACTGGCGGGAAACAGCTCTGCGCCACCATTAGTATTATTACTGGCATAACGGAGCGCTACCGCTGCACGAATACTGGTTACAACCCCTTTGGCAGCGCTCTCTTTTGCTTGAGTTGATAAATTAGCGTACCGTGGCAAGGCAACTACTGCAATAATGCCTAAAATGATAATCACCATCACCAGTTCGATTAAGGTAAAACCTTTTCTCATTTTCATCCTCTAACTACTCTAAATAAAATAAAGGCCTTCCTTGGATCAGGAAGGCCTTTTGACCAAAATAATAATCTAATTAGTAAGCAGAATAAGCAGTATGGTTTATATAGACCCGCCCATTGGCACTGTCATAATACCAGCCACCTGTTGTTCCAGCTGGCGTCCCTGTACCAAGCTCAATAGCATTACTATTGCTATATGGTTCAGTCGGAATTTGGCTATCCTGGAACATGCTAGCTTCAACTGAAGTCGGGATCGAATTATTAGCTGTCACATTATTAGCCGCGTTGCTGGCATAACGAACCGCAACCGCTGCTCGAATGCTCCCTAAAATACCCTTGGCCGCATTTTCTCTCGCTTTTGATGATAAATCAATAAAGCGCGGTAGAGCGGTTGCTGCTAATATGCCTAGGATTACAATCACCATGACTAACTCAATTAAAGTAAAACCTTTTCTCATCTCTTTACCTCCTTTTGCCGTTAATTCTAACACCTGAAACCAACTTGTCAAGCCTTATTAGTTTCTTTCACCTCCTTTAATCAATTTACGGTTTACCTACCCAACCAACAGATATAATGAGTAAGCAATATAGAACGAAGCCAAGAGGAGAATTATGCCTGTCGTTTTTTTCACCTTAATCAATAATTCATCTGTTGAAAAAATTATTTGATCTGAAAAACTGGCAAGGGGGATTAACCAATCTGGCACGAATAAATAAAGCAGACCAAAAATAAGCGTAGTAAGACCACTAAAATGCAGGAACTTAATTTGTGGGTAATAAAAAGCGATAACAAGATTCCAAATACCAACGATTAACAATAAAATACCGAGAGGAATTCTGATCGCTTTCATCTTTTGTTCAGGAAAAGGAATCGACAAGTTTAGCTTATCGCTTCGTTTAAAAAAGATTTCTCCAGGTAATAATAACAAAAGCCCAAAAAGAAACGCTACCACCCCAGCAAAAATCATAAACTCCATACCCGCTATTATATTTCGCCTAGCTTAATTGTCAAGCTAAAAGTTTTGATAAACTCGCACCAGATCCCACATCGGCAAAAAAATCCCCAGGGCAAAAAGCATCACAATTAAGCCTAAACCAAAAATCATAATTGGTTCCATGAGCGGAGTTAAATTGTTAATCGTATAATCAGCTTCTCGATCAAAATAATCGGAGATTTTGTTTAGCATGCTCTCTAATGAACCAGCTTTTTCACCAATCGCTACCATTGAAATGGCAATGGGGGGGAAAATCAAACTGTTCCGCATCGGCTCAACCAAACTCTTTCCTTCTGCTACTTTATCCCGGATCTCAATTGTTACCTTGGCAATCACCTTATTACTAACCGACGCTGCCGTAATCATCAAAGCTTCTAAAATTGGGATCCCGCTTTTAAGCATCGCTGATAACATTCGGGCAAAGCGGGAAAGAAATATCTTAGTAAATAGCGGCCCAAAAATTGGTAAAGATAATATCAATTGATCCCAGGCATACCGCCCCTGCTCAGTTGCCAAATATTTTTTTAAGCAAAAAAACAAAATACTTAAGCTGCCTAATAGTACATACCAATAACCTTGAATAATATTATTCATCCCAATTAATATTCTCGTCGGCAGTGGTAATTCAGCTTTAAAAGCACTAAAAAAAGTAACAAATTTGGGGATAACAAAAATCATCAATACCGTAAAAGCAATAACTAAAGAGCCAACAACAATGATGGGATAACGGGTAGCTGTTTTGATTTTATCAATTGTCTGCTGATCTTTTTCCATCAACGCCGAAATCCGATCTAGCTCCTCGCCTAAAATTCCCGCCTTTTCTCCGGCTCTAACCATATTGATAATTAGAGGAGAAAAGACCGCTTGATGTTTTTCTAGTGCATCAGAAAATGTCGCGCCGTTTTCAATGTCTTGCCTGACGGCAATCACAACGTTACAAAATTTTTTATTGCGAATCTGCTCGCTAACCGCGTTTAAACCCTCTGTCAGAGGGACTCCGGCATCAATAATTGACGCTAATTGACGGGTAAAAACAATTAAATCTTCTGCTTTGATTGAAGAAAGTGAGGTAAATAAATCAGCCAGTTCTGCCAAAACACCTTTGCTGCCAGCTTCAGCAATTGAAATAGGAGTATAGTTAAGCTTACCTAATTGATGAGCAACCTCTTTTGCGTCAGCCGCCTCCATCGTGCCAGCTGTTGGGGCGCCATAGCGATCACGCGCCTTATAGGAAAAATTAGTCAAGCTGCGTAACCCTCATTACTTCGTCAATGGTGGTCTTTCCCTCTAGCGCTTTTTGCATCCCGTCGTCACGCAGGGTCTTCATCCCCGCTTTGATCGCTACCTGTTTTATCTCAGCGTCAGAGGCTTTTTTTAAAATCAATTCGCGAATTTCATTATTGATCGCCAGGATTTCAAAGATACCCAGTCGTCCTTTGTAGCCAGTATTGCGGCAGCTTTTGCAACCTTTGCCGATAAAAAAGTTGTGCGCTTTCCTGGGGTCTAAACCGTAGCGGGCAACAACTTCCGGGGGGAGTTTATACGGTTCTTTACACTTGGGACAAATCATCCGCACTAAACGCTGAGCAATTGCCGCGGCAACTGAAGAAGCGGCTAAAAACGGTTCTATCCCCATATCCAATAACCTAGTTAAAGTTCCGGCGGCATCATTAGTATGCAAGGTGGAGAATACCAAATGGCCAGTTAGTGCCGCCTGGATCGCCACCCGAGCGGTTTCTAAATCACGAATTTCACCAACCAGAATGACATTGGGATCTTGCCGAAGCATTGCCCTAAGGGCGGTTGCATATTCCATCCCTGCCTTTGAATTGATTTGCGATTGCCTTACTCCGGCCAACTCATATTCCACCGGATCTTCAATAGTCATAACATTAATTTCCGGCGTTAAAATATGATTTAAAGTAGCGTAAAGTGTCGTCGTCTTTCCGGAGCCGGTGGGCCCGGTAACCAGGACAATTCCGTAAGGCCTTTTAATTGCCTGCTCAAATTTCTTTTGATTTTCTTCACCAAAACCCAGATCCTTTAAACCATAAAGAACGCTACTTTTATCAAGCAGGCGCATCACGACACATTCGCCATAAATTGTCGGGTAAGATGAAACCCGAACATCAAGATTTTTATCGTCAGTTTTTAATTCTAAGCGGCCATCTTGAGGCACCCGTGATTCCGCAATATCAAGCCGGGCCAGCACTTTTATTCTAGTAATGATAGCGGAATGTAAAAAAGCTGGAGCAGAGGAAACATCACGTAAAATACCATCAACCCGGTAGCGGACACGAACTGTTGTTTCGGTTGGTTCGATGTGGATATCAGAAGCCCGTTCATTAGCCGCCCGCAGTAACAGTAAATTAACCAATTTAACAATCGGCGCTTCTTCTTGCGAAACGCCGGCCGGGATTGGTGGCGCCGTTCCCTCAATGGGCCCCATATTGCGCAGCAATTCGTCAACTGAACCCGTCACGCCAAAATATTGATTGAGGGCGGTGTCAATATCTTTGGTTGTGGCCACCATTGGCTCGATATCACATTTGCTTTTAGTGCGAATTTCATCCAGTGCCATCACATCAAATGGATCAACGGTGGCAATCGTTAAGACTTCTCCAACTTTAAATAGGGGCATTATCTTATATTTCTTCAGGGTGTTAAAAGGGATAACATTGAGAACTTTTTTATCCACCAAATAGGTTGAGAGATCAACCTTGGGGATATCCATTTCTTTTTCGAGGAAATCAATCAGGTCTTTTTCGTCGACTAAATTCTGTTTCAGGATACTTTTCAAAAGCGTACTGCCAGATTCGCGCCCCTCTTCAATAGCAATCTTGATCTGGTCTTCGGTCAGCAGCTTGCTTTTGACCAGCATTTCTCTAAGAGATTTGCTCTTGTCTACCATATTTTACCGCTGATTATAGCACACGTGTTATAATAGTCTAATGTTATTTCCTCCGGAAAAGGCGTTCCTGGTCGGCGTTGAGATAACGACCGGCCAACAACTCTCTCTTGACGAAACTTTAACCGAACTCGCCCGCCTGGCGGAAACCGCCAAAGCCGCTGTCGTTGGCCAGATCAGGCAGAAAAGAGAACGCCCCGATCCCCGTTTTTTTATCGGCAGTGGTAAGTTAGTAGAATTAAAAAATGCTGCTTTGTCCGCTGACGCGAATCTAATCATTTTTGACAATTCCCTCTCCCCTGCCCAGGAAAGAAATTTGGAGGAAGCCCTGGGAATTAAAGTCATTGATCGGACTGAATTAATCCTTGATATTTTTGCCCAGCACGCCAAAAGCCATGAAGGGAAACTGCAAGTTGAACTCGCCCAGGCCAATTTTCAGATGACCCGGCTCTCTGGTCATGGGGTTTTGATGTCACGCCTTGGCGGTGGGATTGGGACTCGCGGTCCAGGTGAGACAAAGCTTGAATCTGACCGACGCCTGATCAAACAGCGGATTGCCGAATTGAACCGAGAGATTGAAAAGATCCGCTCCGATCGGGCAGTGCGGCGGGATAAAAGAAAATCGAGCCGCCTCCCGCTGGTCACTTTAGTTGGTTACACTAATGCTGGGAAATCAACACTCCTTAAAACTTTAACCAAGGCCGAAGTTTTGGTCGCAGATAAACTGTTTGCAACTTTAGACACAACGATTCGTCGCCTTTATCTACCCAACGGCAATCATATCCTTTTAACCGATACCGTTGGCTTTATTCAAAAACTGCCGCACCAGCTGGTCGCGGCTTTTCGCGCTACCCTGGAAGAAGTAACCGAAGCTGACCTTTTACTTCATGTTGTTGACGCCGCCAATCCTTATTTTGAAGACCAGATTGCTGCGGTTTACACTGTGCTTGAAGAATTAAATGCCGTGACCAAACCGATCATTACAATTTTTAACAAAAGTGATCTATTGGAGAAGAAATTTAGCCGGCAATTACTAAAGAAATACGAGCCAGCCGTCGCCCTCTCGGCTTTACAATTCCCGTCCGACGGCTTTAGCCACCTTTTTCAACTCATTCAGCAAAAGTTGGAAGGTCTCCGGTTTTAGCGACTGGGCCCCGTCTGACAGCGCCTGTTCGGGCCTGGGGTGAACTTCTAAAATTAACCCATCAGCGCCGGCGGCAATACTAGCTTTAGCCATCGCCGGGACATAATCCCATTCCCCTGTCCCGTGGCTGGGATCAATAATAACTGGGAGATGTGACAGTTTTTTTATAACCGGGATCGCATTTAAATCCAAAGTATTGCGCGTCGCGGTTTCAAAAGTCCGAATGCCCCGTTCGCATAAGATGACATTGCGATTGCCTTCGGCAAAAATATATTCGGCCGACATTAACAGCTCTTGAATCGTTGAGCCGGGCCCTCTTTTGAGCAGTATCGGGATTTTGCTTTTGCCAACCTCACGCAACAAATTAAAATTGGCCATATTGCGGGCCCCAATTTGCAAAACATCGGCGTATTTAGCAACGAGAGCAACATCTCGAGTATCCATTACTTCGGTCACGATCGGTAAACCGGTTTTTTTTCTGGCTTCGGCTAAATATTTTAACCCTTCCTCACCCAAACCTTGAAAAGCATAAGGTGAGGTCCGCGGCTTAAACGCCCCGCCACGCAACGCCTTGGCCCCCGCTCTTTTAACAATCTCGGCTGTCTCCAGTAGACTCTCCCGGCTCTCAACTGAACAAGGTCCAGCAATTATTAATAGCGGCGCAGTTGCGCCAATGACACAATCTTTACTAATTTTAACAACGGTATCTTTATCCTTAAACTCGCGGCTGACCAGTTTATAAGGTTTACGGATGGGGACAATTTCAGAAACTCCCGGCATCATCTGGATCGTCGCCAGCTCAATTGAACTCTTGTCACCAATCGCGCCAATAACGGTCCGCTCTACCCCTTTTGAAAGATGGACACCAAACCCATGGGTTTTGAGCTTTTCCATAACCGCATTGATCTGTTCTTCGGTCGCGGCCGGTTTCATTATAATAATCATTGGGGATTATCTCCTTAAGTTGACAGCGTCTTTTAGATATACGTGGTTGATTTCCGTCTGCTGGCAGTCACTATTAACGGTTAACAAAACTCGGATGCACTTAGCCAAACTGCCAGGCACATTGATCTCGCCGGCACAAAGCAGTGGGGTGTCGTGCCATCCAATTTCACGAGCAGCCACCGCCGGGAATTCGGCGTTAAGGTCTAAAGTGACAGTAAAAATCGCGGCGGCAATATCGGCAACCAATAAATTGTTGGTTTTTACTATCTCGGTCAAGAGTTCACGCGTAGCAGTAACAATTTCAGTCTTGTCGTTTTTGGAGACGGTCGTAGCGCCCCTAATTCCTCTCACTGGCATAAATAGATCTTAGCAAATTCCTCTTAAATAAGCAAGGTAACCACTCTCAATTAACTCAATTAAACGTTTTGTCAGCCCTTTAACCGGCCACGGCTTATTACTGGCGATCATTAGCGAAGTCGCCGTTTCCAATAGTTCAGTCGGAAAAGAACCAACTGGATTATTAACATTCATCCCAATTCCCATAATAATTTCACCGGTCATTAATCTCTCTGTTAAGACGCCGCCAATCTTTTTCCCGTCAACTAAAACATCGTTCGGTTCTTTAATCATCGCTACTAAACCAGCTTGTTCTTTAATTAATTCGACTACCGCTTGCGCTCCCAGTTTGGTAATAGAAGGCAAATCATTCGGATTTTTGCGCGGTTTTAATATTATGGAGAGATAAATCCCTAATCCAGGAGGAGAAAACCAGCTGTTGCCCGGTTTCCCTCGTCCTGCACTCTGGGTATCAGTGATGACAACAACACCTTCGTCTACCCCTTGCACAATCAGCCGACGAGCTTCATCACTGGTAGAATCAAGAGTTTGGTAGAAGCGCGGTTTTAAAATTGGTACTGTAACCCTAAGCCAGCGACATCGGTTGTGTCAGCCAGCCCTTTATCGTGGTTAATGCGATAATAAGCATCAAGCATGGTATTGGGCGCAACATTATAGGTAACGCCGCCTTGAGCGGTAATGCGCCCTTTGGGTGATTGATATTTGTAATTTGGATCAAGCCGGATATCTCCCTGCCCAACCAAGCTAATGTCATCAGAAACTTTCTGGACCAACTCACCACCAAAGTTAACGGTCCCATTTTCCAATGGGCGGTCAAACGTATCTAAACCAGCAAAATAAAATTCTGCAGCGGCAAACCGGCTATCGATAAACTCGGAACCAACCTTGGCCCCTTTTATCACCGCTACTGTCCCGGTATCCCAAAGATCATTTAAAGCCAGTGAACCAGCCACTAACCATTTTTTTCGCTCATTGCCACCCAGATCAAGATTTCCGTAGGCTTCGATTTTGTTTCCTAGTGGAGCAAGTAAACTGATCCCGGCTCTCATATTGCGATCATCAGCTGAATAAATACCCGAAGAGACATATTGCCCGGTTGCTTTTAAACCCAAACTGTTAATTAGAGGAACACCTTGAAAGGTATATCCAAGTTGGCCGGAAAGATTACTGGTATCAATTAAACCCGCAACTTCCTGGCTGATGGCCTGATAACTTCCTGTAACATCAATTCCCCAGACTTTTGTATTTGCCGCCAAACCGGTCGTTGGCCGCAGATAAGTTTTTCCTATTTCACTGGGAATTACACCAGTTGGATCAGCCGCATGCTGTTGTGGCCCTGGTCCGTAAGTAACTTTGAGCCCAACCGGATCAGCAAAACCCAGGGCGTTCAGATCCAACGTTAAATCCCCTTCAAGATCAAGAAATTTCGTCGCCAAGATATCACCGGCAACCGTCAACCCGCTATCGTTATAACCGTAATCCATAGTATCAAGATTTATTTTCACTTGGGCATTCTTACCAAGATTGTGCGAACTTGATAGTCTTAAACGATAATCGGCAATCGCTCCTCTTTTGCTCCCGGCCACCGCTAACAAATTACAGAATTTCCAGTTGGCTTCAACTTTGCCGCTAATCGGATTAGGCGACGGGGTTTCTTTTAAGGTTTTGACGTCCGCACGAAGTGCAGCCAGCTCATTTTTTAAATCGGCACCGCCAATTGATTGAGAAAATTTAGAGAGAAAAATGGCTGTTTCATAACGAGTAATTGGTTTATTGCCGCGGTAGGTCCCATCAGGATAACCCTTGGTAACCCCAAGCTTCACTAAATCATAAACTGAAGAAGCCGCCCAATGAGTGTCTTTGACGTCCTTAAACTTGACAACCTTCGTCTCAGCCAACGAGCCAACAGCTAAGACCATAACCACGATAAATATTATCGCAATAGTGCGCTTCATCTCGACAATAATTCTAACATTACCCGACGATTTGTCAAGCTAGGATGCTATAATATTAGTATGTTTAAAGAATTTATGGAAAGATTGAAGAGCTTAGGGGTTAAACCGGCAGACATCATTGAAAAATTTATCCGCTCTGGTGGCCCAGGGGGACAGAATATTAATAAAACCTCAACCTGTGTCTATTTAAAACACCTTCCCTCAGGATTAGAGATAAAAATGTCCCGGGAGAGGTCTCAAGCGCTAAACCGCTTTCTAGCCTGGCGCACACTGACAGAAAAGCTGGAAGCACAAGTCTTAAAAATCAAAACTGAACGGCAAAAAGAGATTGCCAAAATCAAACGGCAGAAGCGGAAACGCTCTAAACGGGCGCAGGAGAAAATCCTCCAGGCCAAAAAATATCAGGCCGAAAAAAAGAAATTACGCAGTAACAGATTGGAGCCGTTTTAGGATCTCGATCATGCCCAAGGTATCAAGGTCACAATAGGTTTCGAGTGCCTGGCGGATCCTAGCTTTGTCTTCACCGCTAACGTTTGGTTCAAACGTTGCTTTATAATAACGAGCAGACGCCGTCCCCCCTTCGGCAATCTCTAAGCCGGTATATTTATGGGTGGTTAAGGCCGGCATTACATACTTTAATGATGCGCGCCCCTGCTGGTCAGGATGATAAAAATTAAATTTAGTAAACGGGTCCAACAGATCAATAAATCGTTTATTAAGTTGTTTAATCCATGGAAGATATTCAGGATAGGCGGCGGCAGCAGAGTTAAGACAGTTCTGTTCAAATTGGGCATTATAGGCAATAACGGAACCTTGTTCACCAAGCAACTCTTTTAACCGGCGCAAAACTTCTAGCCGGGGGTCAACCTCCCCCGGCGCTAAATAGCCATGATGAAGTGGAGAAGAATCCGGCCGCTCAACGATATAAAGGGAAAATTGAAACGGCACACTTTGATAAGGATGTAAATTATTATACAGCGGTAAAGCGGTCGCCAATGTTTCAAAATCAAGAAAATAAAGTGGATATTTAATTTTTTGCAAAAACTCAGCGATTGCCTCTTTATCAATGTAGGGTTTACCCAGCCGGTGCGCTTGAATTTGGATCACCTGTTTATAGTTTAATTTTGTGTCAGCCGGAATATCAACCAGTTTGACAATCCCCTGACCAAACAGATCAAAACTTTTTTTACCGCCGCTGTGCAGGTCAAAAACTGAATCTTTCTCCGGGATGTGCGCCCAGCAAAGCGGCTGCAGGGGGCACTCGTGCGGTGAAAAACAGTGAGGACCGATCTCAACCTTGGGCGGCTCCTTTCCGGTAACGATCGCGTTGAAACTGAGCAAGGACTTTTCAATTGTCCCAGCTAAAATTGTCGCTTCTTTGGTAATCTCTTCTTTAGTTAAAAGTAAGGCTGGGTCAATTTCTCCCTGACGGAGGTATTCCCGATTAACATACATTATGTAAACTTTGCGGATCTTGACCCCCGCCCCTTCGTAAGTGTACTTTTGAAACGCGGCATCAAGATAATGCTCTTCTTTAACAGAAGTTGTACTTTTTACTTCAATTAAATCCCAGGCGTCATTATCAACCGGAACCAGAATATCGGCCCGGGCATAAGCGGCGCCAAAAGTATAGCCAGCTTCAAATAAGGCGTGCCGTGGAGCCAAATCGGAAAAAAGTTTTTGCGCCACTAAACCTAATCGATGCCCCTCAGCAAAAGAGAAAGCAACCGCCGGACTGGGAGGAGGGATTTGCTCTTTAGCGTTAACCTCGTACCAGAGAAGTTTGGAACATTGTAAACCGTGGAGATATTTACTTTTGGAGATCAGGGTCATTCAACAATCCGGATAACATTAGAGACTTTTCTAACTAAAGAGAGTTTTTTGATCTGGCTTAGCGCCGCTTGTAAATTTTTCTCAACAGTTTGATGGAGCATAATTATTATGGTGGCGGTTTTGCCAACGGTTTCTTTTTGCGTTACCGCGGCAATGCTGACTTTTTTATCGGCAAATGCTTTGGCAATCCCCGCCAGCACCCCGTGTTGATCCTGCGCCTGCATTCTAATATAGTAGCGGCTCTCTAAGTCATCAATCTTTCTAATAGTCGCATTCATTAATTTTTCATTTTTAATTTTTAATTTTTCATTTGCTATGGCTAAAACATCGTTAATGACCGCCGAAGAAGTCGGGTCTCCCCCCGCCCCTCGCCCATAAAACATTAATTCACCAACCGGCTCACCTTTAACATAAATCGCGTTAAAGTTATCGCTGACACTGGCTAATGGGTGAGAAAATGGAATTAAGGCTGGATGGACTCGGACCTCAAGTTGGCCTCCGGCGCGCCGGGCAATGGCCAACAATTTGATAACATAGCCACTTTCATAAGCATAATTAATATCTTCAACGCCGATCTTTTCGATCCCTTCACGATAAACATCCAGCAATTTAACCTGGGCGCCAAACGCCGCCGCTGCTAAAATTACCGCTTTGTAAGCGGCGTCATAACCTTCCACATCAGCTTTTGGATCAGCTTCGGCAAAGCCAAGTTCCTGTGCTTTCTTTAATGCGTTAGCAAATTCCCGCCCCTCCTGCGTCATTTTGGAAAGGATATAATTGGTTGTCCCATTAACAATCCCATAAAGCTCGTTAATTCTGTTGCCTGACAATTCGTAACGTAAAGTATTAATGATCGGAATCCCTCCCCCAACCGCCGCTTCATATAATAAAGAGACGTTATTCTTTTCAGCAACTGTTAACAATTCGGGTAAGTGATGGGCTAGTAGTTCTTTGTTCGCAGTAACCACATGTTTCTTGGCATTTAGTGCAGCTAAAATAAATTTCTTCGCCGGTTCAATGCCACCGATTGTTTCAATAACCACGTCGATGTCGGGGTTATGGATAAGAGCCATCGGGTCATGGGTTAATGGGCAAGGAGCTTTCACCTGACGGAGATCAGCCGCTATCTTTAATTGAATACCCGGAACACCCTGCAAATTATGGGCGACAGCGGAACCAACTGTCCCCAGACCAATAATGCCAACTTTAATCGAAGAGTGAGGTGATTGATTGGTTTTCATAATTTCTCCTGATTGCTTCGCCGAGCAATTCGGCCGACGAGAGGATTTTTAACCCTTTAAATTGCTTCTCTTTCGGAATCGGAACCGAATCAGTCACGACCACTTCAGCAAAGCCCGCTTTGTTCATCCGCTCAACCGCTGGGCCGGAGAAAAGGCCGTGAGTTGCTACCACGTAAATATTAGGATTGCAACCGTGCGCTTTAAGCGCTTCTACTCCATTACAAATCGTCCCGGCGGTATCGATCATATCGTCGGTAATAACGACGGTTTTCCCTTTCACATCACCAACCACGTGGGTCACTTCGGACTGATGATGTTCGCCGCGGACTTTATGCAGTATCGCCAGTCTCGCTCCAATCCGGTCGGCTAATTTTTTGGCTACTTTAGCGCGACCGGTATCTGGGGCCACCACTACTAAATCTTTTAATTTTTTCTCATCAATATAATTCGCTAAAATTGGCAACGCCGTCAACGTATCAACTGGAATATTAAAAAATCCCTGAATCTGGTCAGAATGTAGATCCATGGCCACCACGCGATCCGCTCCGGCAGTTTCAATTAGATTAGCAATTAAGCGAGCGGAAATTGGCTCTCGCGAAGCTGCTTTCCGATCCTGCCTGGCATAACCAAAGTGTGGGATAACTGCGGTAATAGACTTGGCTGACGCTCGCTTCATCGCATCAATAATAATAAATAATTCTATCAGGTCGCTGTTCACCTGGTCAGTGCAGGTCTGAATAATTACACAGCTGGCGCCGCGGACATTTTCATTTATCCGGGCATAGATTTCTCCGCCGGAAAAACGGGAAACTTTAATATTCCCCGATTTAATTTTTAATTGCTTGATAATTTTTTCGCCAAGTTCGGGATGAGATGTGCCATAAAAAACTCTTAATTCCGAATTTGCCACTGCGCTTCCTCCTTTTGAACACAAAAAGACTTGGGGATATTATAACATATCTAAAACAGGTAGTAGCGGACGAATGCCAGATTATACCAGCGTTGACCGTAGTTGGTAAAAGTCATTAACTCACCGGACAAGCCGATTAGCACTGGGCAATAAAATATATTAGAGTCAATTGAGGCTTCGTAATCAAACAACTGTGCCGGCTGGCCCAGGACCGAAGGAGAAACCGCCGCCCGTACTAATGGCAGTGACCAGAAACCACGCAGGAGAATATTGCGGCCAAAAGCTTGCGCTGCTGTAACGACACCAGCGTTAAAACCGGTAAAGTTGGTTGGTGCGGTCGGATTGCTTAGGGTTAAATATTTGAGGCCCAACAATACTTTGCCGCTGACTCCCCACCAATCAACCACCGGATAGATTGTATTAACTTCAAATTCGTACCGATTCTCACTAACAACACTCCCCTTGATGGCACTACCACTCGGAACCATATAAATAATCTGATCAAAACCATATTTACCTGTTAGTTCGTAATTGCCCGCTAATGACCAGAGTTTAAAAGTATCTCCGTAGGTAGCAGTAGCATTAAAGTTGCTCCAATTATTGGTCCCCGAAGCCCCTTCATAAACATTACCAAAGGCGCCAGAGATTGACGCTTGCGGCTTGGAGGTTATTTGCACTGCTTTAGCAACTGGAGAAACTAGAACTGGCGGTGGTGGTGGCAAGGGGACAATTGCGGCTGCTGCTCGACCAATCAACCGTGCTCCGGTTGTCGCCACAGTAAAACGATCTGCCCCTTTGTTGCCAAAAAAGGACACCCCTTTCCCCTTTTTATTTTTGCTCCCCTGCATTACCCCAAGTTTCATGAGTAAGGCAATATCTTTATTAGCCCAATGGTTCTGTTTGACATCGCTAAGTGCAACAGTTTCTATCGATACAGCTGGGAGGTTACAGCGCGTTTCGACTAAGCACCAGGTTTTGGCCAGGACGGTGGCTAACTCAAAGCGAGTAATCGTTTTCTTGGGGCGGAAACTGCCATCTGGATAACCGGAAAGGAGTTTATACTGCGCCGCCATTTTGGTAACTGCCGGATAAGCCCAGTGGGTTTGGGGAAGGTCTTTAAAAGTGACTTCGACACTAGTAGTATCAGCTAACGGTTGACCGTACTTCTTTTCCAGGTAGGCAACAGTACTATCTAAAACCTTAGCAAACTCTGCCCGAGTGATTGTCTTTTTTCCCCTAAAAGTCTTATCCGGATAGCCAGACATCACCTCATAAGAAGCAACCATCTGGATAACATAAGAGTATGCAGGATCTTTGGCTTTGAGATCTTTAAACGAAACAACTTCCGGTGTGACGGCAGCCTGGGCCGCTGCCGCCAAACCAAAAATAGCTAAAGTAAGAAAAAGTTTTTTCACACCTTTACGGGATAGCTACAGAATATTGTGCTGTCGTTACCGTATTACCAGCTAAATCCTTAATCCCGCCAGAAGAGACCTCAACATCTAATGTCCCACCAGTTATTGCCGCGTCTGCAACTATTTTGATAATGGACCTAGCAATTGTAACCCCTGTTACACCAAGCTCACCACTCGAATTTGTTAACAATGTTGCCGACAAGACATTAATACCCGAAGCCGCATGAGCACCATCGGTTACAATTTTAAAATTTCCAGCAGTTACTGAGCTCGCATCCAATGGCTCCTCAACAAAAATGTAAGCCGTATCAGTTGTGGATATGGGCGCTAGGTAATAATTATTATTAGCTAATAATTGTCCTGCATAGCCGTTTGATTTTACAGGAGAAGCACCTGCTGTCTCTAAAATCGGCGGTACTAACTCCTTCGCATTGGTAGTCCCCGCCGCTGACTCACCATCACCATTGTAAGCGATAACTTTAATGTATAACGGTAAGTTAATCATTGGATAATTTGCACCGGTGCTGACTGGATTAATATCTATTGTACCATACAAAGCTGTCAGAATATTTGCTACCGTTACATCAACATAATTAGTGGTTGAAGAAGCAGCACTAATTAAATGGTAGTTACCGCTAGCACTATTAGCGGCATAGACTTTGTAACCAGAAACTTCACCGGTAGATGGAGCCCAATAAATCGCCACTGTTCCAACCAAAACTCCCGCAAAATTAACCCCTGCTGCTTCACTGGTAAAAATCGCTCCTCCAACTGAGAGAAAGACATTTGAAGGGGCGCTTGGTACTCCACCGCTGGCCACCCTGTATGTTTGTGTGCTGGCTAAAGCCAGGTCACCAGTCACCTCTAAAGCATAACCCGCAGAGTCTTTCGCCCCACTATTTGGATTAATATTCAAAGTATAAGTATTATTTGCCACTAAGGCTGATTCCGGGGTAACAACCAAAGTTTTAGCATCGGTCCAACTGGCTAAAAGTGAGACTGACCCACCCGAAATAGCATAAGTTCGAATCCCGCTTGGAATCAAAGTCGGAACAACTGTTGATTGATCCATAGCCTCATTAAAAGAGACAATAAAAGTTGGTGTCCGGCTAATGACCAAATTCGGTGTTGGAGAATAGCTAACAATAATGGGGTTAGAATCAAGCTGAATATCACTTACAGTGATGGTGTTATCTGCTGGAACATTGGTACTAGGTTTGATCGTAACCGAGGTCAAAGAGCTTCGTTTATGCCCTTCTGCCGTCACAATTAAAATATAACAACCATCAGGAATATTTGCAAAACGATATTCTCCCCGATCATTGGTTAAGCTGGTTTCGGTTGAACTAGCACCACTTAAGGCAACTACCGCTCCCTGAATCGGTGCTCCTAGAGTGCCCCCCAAGGTTGTGGTATAGACCGTCCCCTTGATTGCCAAGCCGCTCGGTTGTGAATTGGTGGTAGTAATACTCGGTGTCTGTTGCCCACAACCGACAATTACAATTCCCAATCCCATTACAAAAACAATTCCTAATATCATCAGTACTATTCTCATTTTATTTTCCTCCCTTTTCTATTTTTAATTTATTCACTTTTAAAAACAATCAATTCAAGCTCTTATTCTCACCTCCTATGTTTTAGGGGACCACAAACGGTCCCCAGGTGTTACTAGTACTGCGAGCCGCGTTGCCAGACAGATCTTTCACTCCTGTCAACATTGTTAGGGTCCGACCATTAAGGTTACCACTCGCTTTAATTTCGACCACGCAGAGTTGAGCGTTAAGTAGAAAATTAGCGGACAAAACTGTTAAGCCACCATCTAGAGAAAAATTGCTCGCAGTGACGGTGGTTGAGTCCAGCGGTTCGCTCATAACAATGTATGCCCGGTCTTTCTCCGCCGCGGTGATGGGCGGCAAATAATAATAAGTGGTTGGGTCAACCATTCCGGCAAAAGGTTCAACCATATAGGCATCGGGAGCCTGCGCCCTTGGGCCAACCGCATCCCGCACCGGAACCACCCCTCCACCACTCTCCCCATCACCATTGTAGGCTACCACCTTGAAATAGACACTATTATTAACCATTGGATAATTTCCTGTCGACACAGGATCAACCTCTGCTCCATCCCCATAAAGAGCTTTAATGACTTTACTAATATCCGACGTGAAATAATTATCGGTTGTTGTGGTCTCAGTTGAGATATCTGACTCCAGCGGAATATAATTTAAAATCGAGCCTGATTTTGCCGCATAGATCTTATAACCGGTCACACTCCCAGAAGTTGAGGCGGACCAATTTAGCTTGATCTTATTAGTCGTTGTTATAACATCGGCAAAATCAACTTCATTGGTCGGTTTATCGTTCACAGTAACTTGCAGAGCAGTGGGCGCACCTGGTATCCCACCAGCCGCAGTCCGATAATCAGCATAATAGCGCAACTCTTCGTCAAAGATAGCAAACATCCACCAATTAAAAAAAAGCAAAGGATTTCCTTTTGAGTCATAAGGGGGGTCATTTCCGGTGGGGAATCCGGTAGGTGGGACAAGTTGCAGTCGGTAAACTTCGTTAGATATTAAACTGCCATTGGGCGTGACGGTTACTTCTCGACTATCAGCTGACCAGGTCAAAGTGGCTTGGACCGTATCACCAATTGAGCTGGCCCTAAGCCCTTGCGCAACCAAAGCAATCCTGACAGAAGAAATATCCATCGACCTGTCAAAAGTAAGAGTAAAAACCTGATTATTAGCAATAACCGAACCAGGTACAGGAGCAAAATTTTTAATTATTGGAAAAACAAACAGATATATATTCCGGGTGCTGATGGTATTATCTGCTGCTTTAAGCTCAACCGACTTGATTGGTTGTGCTGACAGACCTAAAGAAAAACCTGCGTATCCTTCAGCAGTCGCTTTAACAATATAAGTGCCATCAGGAATTCCGGAAAAAGAATACTCCCCTTTCGCATTAGTAAGAGTTGTGTAGTTCCCTCTGTCGCCACTAAGGTGAACACGGGCATTAGGCACGGATTGCCCTATCTCAATATTACTCATATATCCATAAACCGTTCCTTGTAAGGTCACACCTTGCGGTTGAGAAGAGGCTGAAGTAAAAGATGGCGCCTGTTGGCCGCAACCTGAAGTTAAAGCTAAAATCCCGACTGTAACAAATCCAAGAATTATTTGCCGGATCATCACTTGAATTATACGTCTGGAGAAAACTCTGTCAAGCGCTTTTTTCCTTTTACTAAAACAGGTAGTAGCGGACGAATGCCAGATTATACCAGCGTTGACCGTAGTTGGTAAAGGTCATTAATTCGCCGCTGAGACCTAATAAAACAGGATAGGAAAATAGTTGATGGTCAACCGAAACTTCATAATCAAATAACTGAGCTGGTTGGCCAAGGATAGAAGGAGAAACCTGGGCCCGGACTATAGGGAGCGACCAAAAGCCGCGCAGTAAAATATTGCGGCCATACGCTTTGATTGTCGTCACCAGCCCGGCATTAAAACCGAGAAAAGTTGATGGTGCTACCCGATTGCTTAGACTAAGATATTTTACCCCTAAAAGAAGCTTGCCATTAATCCCCTTAAAATCAACGACCGGATTGATGGTATTAACTTCAAATTCCAAACGATTTTCATCCACCAGACTGCCGCCAGACGAAACCAGATAGTGAATCTGATCCAGCCAATATTTACCAGTTACTTCACAATTGCCGGTAAAAGATCCAACCTTAAAAGGGGCATCATAAGTTAACACTAAATTAAAGTTTCGCCAATTATTAGTCCCCGATGCTCCTTCGTAAACATTGCCAAAAGCTCCCGAAACTGAAGTTTGGGGCTGGGGAGAAATTTCTACGGCCTTTGCAACGTTGGAACTGCTTACCGGTTTAACTGTTATCCGCAAAGCCAAAACGGCTTCGGCGCTGACGATAAATTTGGCGACCGCGATTGCGGCGGTAAAACGACTGGCTTTGGATTTAGGTTCGATCCTGGGATCAATAAAAGATAATGTTTCGGTTGAATTACCAGTAGTTTGCACCAGCCCCCAGGTTTTCTTTAGCAGAATGGCTAATTCACCTTGAGTGAGGGTTTTAGTCGGCCGAAAAGTCCCATCCGGATAACCGGCAATAATTTTATATTGCACCAAGTTATTGACTACCGGGTAAGCCCAATGTTCTTTTGGTAAGTCTTTAAAAGTAGCTTCAATTGAGGTTGGGACTGCCAATTGAAGGTGATATTTATTTTCCAAATAACCAACTGTTTTTACCAATACCTTGGAAAACTCAGCCCGGGTAATAGTCTTCTCTCCGCGAAAAGTTCCATCCGGATAACCGGCCATTACCTCATAAGAAGAGACCAATTGAACAACATATGGATAAGCAGGGTCTTTAATAGATAAGTCTTTAAACAACTCCGCTTCAGGTGGAGCAACTGCCCAAGCAACCGCTGCTAGACCAACAATAACAAAAATTAGAAAAGATTTTTTCACACTTACGCCAAAATATCCAGCTTACCAGTGCGCATGGTTAGCAGATGCGTCAACTATATTACTAGATAGGTCAGTAACTCCCGATTGGACCGTAACAGTGCCAGCCGGTGCTGCAGGATTCAGGGTCAGCCGGACAGTTGTTAAGGCTGGCGTACTATAATTATTTACCAGAACAGCGCTCGTCACTGTTGAAGCAGCTGCTCCATCTGATAATACGTAGTTAGCGGCATTTTCCGCCACAGCTCGATTTAACGGTTCTGAGAAGGTTACAGTTACTATCGTACCTGAAACTGTTGCTGTCCCCACCGTCGGTTTCACATTGTCTTTGGCTGTAATCGGATCCGATCTGGTTTCACCAAAGGCGCTAACTGCCGCTACTTCCAAGCTAATACCTGAACCAAGAAATGGCCAAGGAGTTCCAGGATCTACAGGATTAATTAAACTTGTCTCATTGCCTACTCGGGTCAGATTAGCAATTGAATTGTCCGTTGCATAGACATATAAGCTGCCTCCAGTCGCATTAAACGGCATATAACCATAACCAGCCACGTAAAGTTGCTGGTATGGCCCTTCGGCATAACTTCCATATACTTTATACGCAGTAGCATCAGTTGTCGCATTCCAGGTTAAAACTAAATAATCAGTGTTATAGGTTTTGACATCTGGATAATCAATATCTCCTGATCCATTTTTATCAAAAATCCGCAGACCGGTCGGTTTTCCAGGTGTTATTGCCGGGAGAGTTGAGGTAAAAAAGTTGGTTACGATCGCCGTGCCGTTCCCCTGCGGGGTCGAAATTGATCCAGTAGTATTAAACATTGCACCCGATGAATAGGTCGTAGTTAAAACATTTTTACTGGCATCTCTAATCGTAGTATAATTGCCATCCGGTCCGACTAAATAAAAATTATACATCCCCTCTTTTGTTAATGGTTCACTTAACGTTATAGTTAAGGTCCTATTATTGTTTGACCAACTATTGGTCGTCCCGCTTAAACCAGCGGCCGAGAGTCCAGCCGCACTAATCCGGTTAAAATTAACATAGCCATACGCACTGGTCGGATCCATCGGTTCATTAAATTCAACTATGATTGTTGATAGGTTTGCCGGCACAATCGCCCCATTGCTGGGGGTAATCGATAAAATTATCGGTTGATTAACTAAATTAATATTTTGATTACAAGTATAATTATCATAAGTTGTGGCAATGCTGTAACTGCTATAAAAGTATGTCTGATAACCTTCCTTGGTAACAATTATAGTGTATACCCCCGTGGTTATTCCAGAAACATTGTAGCGACCATCACTGCCTGACGTAGTTGTTTTCGTCTCTTTCCCCACCAGCGAAATAATCGCTCCGGCAACCGGCTTTTGGGTCAAATCCATATTGTATTCGTAAACTGTACCGACTAAAGTTAAATTATTATTGGCCCAATTAATACTTTTTACCTCTGGCACACTCTGGCCGCAACCAATTAACCCTACACCTAAAAATACCAATAGTAATACTCCACTCGTCAACAACAGACCGTTTCTCATAAACATTCCCCTCCTTTTACCAACTTGCTGTATCAAAATCAGGATCGACCATATTGCCCGACAAATCAGTCACCCCAGATTGAACCGTAACTGTCCCGTGAGCAACCCCGGGATCAATTGTTAATCTAACTTTGGTAGCAGATGGGGCCATATAATTATTGGTCAAAACAGCTTTTGTCACAATTACCCCGCCAGCAACAACATAGTTAGCAACATTTTCGGCTGCTCCTCTATCTAATGGTTCGGTAAAAGTGATATCAATTAAAGTATTCCCACTGCCAACCACAATCGTTGCACTATTGACATGGGGCATCACATTATCTTTGGCTGTAATCGGATCTGATCTGGTTTCACCAAAAGCAGTGACGGCGGCAACTTCTAAACTGATCCCTGAACCAAGAAATGGCCAAGGGGTCCCCGGATCAATCGGATAAGAACCATCAGTCACCCAGTTCATGTTGGTAATTGAGCTCTTGATATCGCCAACAACCAGGGATGCTCCGGTGGCATTAATTGGATTATAACCATAACCCGTAATGTAAAGTTGTTGGTAAGGCCCTCCATCGCAACTGCCATAAACCTTATACATCGTCGCTTCGGCTGTCCCCTCCCAATTTAAAATTATGCTTTTAGAATCAGCAGCATAAACATCACTGTAATCAATATCTTCAGAGCCATTCTGATCAAATACTCGCAACCCGGTCGGTTTTCCGGGTATTACCACCGGCACTGTTGAAGTAAAAAAGTTGGTGATAATAGCAACATTGTCCCCTTGTGGTGTTGAGACGTATCCACAAGTAAATATAGCATCAGACGAGTAAGTAGTACTATCCAATGTATTCTTACTCGCATCTCTAATCGTAGAATAACCACCATCTGGTCCAACTAAATATAAATTATACATTCCCTCTTTTGTTAATGGCTCACTTAACGTAATAGTTAAGGTCCTATTATTGTTTGACCAACTATTGGTCGTCCCGCTTAAGCCAGCGGCCGAGAGTCCAGCCGCACTAATCCGGTTATAGTTAACATACCCATAAACACTGGTCGTATCCATTGGCTCATTAAATTCAACCGTGATTGTTGCTAAACTTGCCGGGACAATTGCGCCATTGCTGGGTGTAATTGATAATATAATCGGCTGATTCTTCATATTAATATTTTGCATGTAAGCATAAGTTTCATAACTAGTTACATAGGAATATGGACCATTCCAATATGTTTGATATCCTTCCTTTGTTACTACAAAGGTATACTGGCCAGAAGCAATCCCAGAGAAGCTATAACTCCCATCACTGATTGAAGTTACGGTCTTTGTATCTTTACCAATCAAGGAAACAATTGCTCCAGTAATTGGTTTTTGGGTCAAGTCCATCCCTGTTTCATACACTCTGCCAACAACAGTTATGTTATTGTTTGCAGCGCTAACATATTGCGTATCAGTCGCATTTTGGCCACAGCCAGTAATGATTATCCCAACAACAACCATCATTAAATAAAGAAAAATGTTGCGCTTCATAAACACCAATATTCTAGCATAAAAGCTCGCGATTAGCTTGAATTAGCCTTTGCAATCGTTCCTGTTTAACTTCTTCCGGCACTTGATTGGGTAGTTTGGCCGCTGCAATCATCGGGCGTTCGGAGTAAACGAACATATGAACATCATTAAAGCGGCAAAGTTCAAGCGCTTGAATCGTTTTCTCAAATTGTTCTTCAGTTTCACCAGGGAAACCAACTATTAGATCAGTAATAAGGTGCGCGTCAGGCATCAATTGGCGGATTTTTTTGACTCTGTTTAAATAATAATCAAATGTATAACCGCGATTCATCGCTCTAAGAATTTCATCATCCCCTGATTGGAGTGGCATGACAAATTCCTTGACAACAAAGGGGAGCTCGGCCACGGTTTCGATAATCTCGTCGGACATGTCTTTGGGATGAGAGGTGAGAAATTTAATTAAAAATGAAAAATTAAAAATTGAAAATGAATGTATTTCACGGAGGAGCAAGGCTAAGTTATATTTATATGAATTGACATTTTGGCCAAGGAGAGTAATATCGGTAATGCCCTGCTCTAATAGCCCTTTTATTTCTGCCAGCACTTCAGGCATTGGGCGGCTCTGTTCTCGCCCCCTCACGTAAGGAACAACACAGTAGGAACAGTAGTTGTCACAGCCGGTCATGATGGTGACGAAAGACGAGGGACGTGGGACGAAAGACGTGGGACGTGGGACGTAGGACGAATTAAGGTATTGCGCTAATTCCTTACTACTATTTGGGGGGAGAAAGAGGTCAACGTGTGGGAATTGTTTTTTCACATCTCGCCCTGGTTCAGAAACAAGACAACCGCATAAAATAATTTTGAGTTTAGGATTTTCCTGCTTAGCATTCTTAAGTGAAGTGATGTACCAGGCCGCCCGATCTTCCGCCGTTTGGCGGACAACACAGGTGTTTACTAATATAAGATCTAATTGTTGAATTGTTGAGTTGTTGAATTGTTGAATCGGGACATAACCAGCCGCTGCCAGCACCGCTTCAAGCTTGGCGGAGTCGGCGACATTCATTTGGCAACCGTAGGTTTTGAGGAAATAAGTTTTCACGTCTATATTATAACAGGTTTAGTGGCTTTATTCAGCAAGAGGTGAAAAGATAGGTTATAATATCCCCTATGAAAAGATTGATTATTATTACTTTTCTGTTGCTGATAATAATCCCATTATTTATCATCAATAGCTGTGGCACAAACCAGGCAGGGCCCACAACTACCTCAACTTCGACCAGTTCATCAACCACTATCACCACCAGCTCAATGACAACAACTACCACCACCACTTTGCCACCGCCGGTATTTTCTTTTACGCCCTTTACCAGCAGTCCCGAAGTTTTTATCCGTGGCCAATATTCACCAACTCACAATGGGATAGATATCTTTAGTTCAGTAGAAGCTGAATTTAGGGCAGTTTGCAGCGGTACTTTTACTAAAGTCAAATTTCATAACGGAGTCGGCCGCTGGCAGGTAAATTGCATGATTCAATATGGCAACAACTATATAGCAATGTATGCATTCGAACCTTTTGGAGCAGATAATGACGAAGCGCCGGCAGAGACCCAATTTGGTATGCTGATCGTGGATGGCACAACTGTCGAAAGCGGCGATTCGCTCGGCCGTCTCTTTTATGTCGGTGACGGCGCTCATGTCCATTTTGGGATCACTCACAATTCTTCGTGGGAGTGCCCTATGCCCTATTTTACAGTTACTGCCTCAGAAGAGATGTTGGCTGTCCATCGATTAACCGAAACCGTGATTCCGATCTGTACAGACCACAATTTGTATTAGATTCTCTATAAAAAAGCACTACAATAATATATTTCAAAAGTGGCCTGAATCGGACTAGCTATAAGTTTTGTTAACCCTGTGTGGACTACTCTCTTTTCTGTCAGTCGAGCACCGATTTGTCTTAAATAATAGCCCAGTTTAAAAATATTTGTAAATTCCAATTTAATTATTTTGGCCTTAAATGTTTTGATCAAAAAATATTGGTTTAGCACTGCTAGTAAATCTTCTTTACTAGAAAACGTATTCACTGTTAAGCCGGTTTGTTTAATTTCCGCTAAAGTGGCCGGACCAAAAGTGGTGAAAAAAAATGCTCCGCCTGGCTTTAGGACTCTTCTTATTTCTTTAAAAACCTGTTGACAATCCATCCAGTGCAGCGAGGATGTAGAAACCACCAAATCAAACGATCCCGCCTTAAAATCAAGCGCCTCTCCATCACCGATCAAAAAAGCAACCTCAGGAGTATTAACTTTTGCTTTGGCCTGCTCAATCATCCCCGGTGCCAGGTCTATACCGATTATCTCTGCCTGCGGAAATTTATCTACCAGCTTGGCAACTAGCGTACCTGTCCCACAGCCGATGTCCAGTATTTTTTGGTAATTGCCGTTAATTGAAGCCAAAAGCTCATTAATAATTTGCTCGTGCATAACCGCGTGTTGGTCATAGGTTGCAGCACTTTTAGAAAAACTCGCTTTAACTTGCTCTTTCATTGATAAAATCCTCAAGCAGGCAATTGAACTGTTCTGGCTCCTCTAAAAACGGCGCATGCCCTGCCCCTTCAAAAATCATCAATTCTGAATCCTTAATCCTATCCCTTAAATACTCAGCCGCTCCCAGCGGAACAATCGGGTCATGGTCGCCATGCAGAATTAAAGTCGGCACTTTAATCTGCGGTAAAAGCGGCCGCAAGTCATCCTGTTCCAGGCGTTCAAACCACTTTTCAATATCAATCTTCTCCGGCACCGGCAGTTCTTCTATTAAATGATGCTGGCTTTTATCTTTAAAAATCAGGTCATAAAAATAGGTCATGCCCACCTTGTAATCGGCCTTAAAGCGTTTCTTTAATCTATGCAGGAGTGATAAGGGCGTGCCGCAAGGATAATCATCGCTTTTTACATATTTGGCAAAGCTGGAGACCAAAACCAGGCCTTTTACTTTTTGAGGATGCTCGAGGCAAAGCTCAATCGCTTTCCATCCCCCCATGGACCAGCCGACAACGATGGCCTCATCTACCTGCTCTAGGTCAGAAACCTGGCCAAAAACTTGGACTTGCCCGCACCAGATTTGCGGACCGGTGGCAAAGCCGTGAATGAAAAGGGTTTGCACCATACAGCCATTATAGCATCCATGTTATAATTTAAGTATGGATCAAAAAGAAGCCTTGGACTATAATTGCACACGCTTCGTACTTCCCTGGAAATACAAACTCCGGCAGTTTATAGTATTCGACAACACGGAAGCCGTTGTTGTTGTAGTGATTCTCGGGATGATTGTTGTTCCGGTTCGCACTGCGCAAGTTGTCGGGATTGTTGTTGTTCCACGAACCGCCGCGAAGCACTTTGCGGGCTTATCCCCAGATTGATTATAGTTTTTGTTAACATCATTTTCAGATTATAAGAATCTGCATGGCTAGCAAACCCAAGCCAGCTCTGTATCGATGGAATTCCCACTATCTGACATAAAATTTATCTCCCACCCCTCACAAAAGGTGTAAGGGAAAAAAGACCCAAGGCATAATTATCATAGTCCTCGACAACACGGAAGCCGTAGTGGGAGTAGTGACGCTCGGGATGAAGGAGGTGCCGGAACGCACTGCGCAAGTAGGCGGGAGCGTCGTTGTACCACGAACCGCCGCGAAGCACCCGAGAACTACCTTGGTCTGGCCCGGCAGGATTATCTACATCCTCCGGATTATAACGGCCCGCATACCTATCCCAGCACCATTCCCATACATTTCCCGCCAGTCCCCTTATTCCTTCTTTCGTCACCTGATTCAAGCGATCACTCACCGGAACCGTCCCTTGAGCTTCAAAATTCGCCCGAGGATTCTTGGGATCGTAAGACTCATTTCCCCAGGGATATTCTCTCCCTTCCTCTCCCCTGGCCGCGTACTCCCATTCCGCTTCGGTCGGCAAACGAAATCCTTTTTTATTCCTGTTCCAGGTTACAGATTTTCCATCCTTGCTTATTTCATAAACTTCTTCTTTTCCTTCTTTCCTGCTTAACCAGTTACAGAATTTAATCGCATCATACCAGCTTACATTTACCACCGGATGGTCTGCTTTTGCTGAATCCTCCTCATCTTCTGACGACCCTGCTTGTTTTGTATTTTCTAAAGAAGCTCGGTATTGTGCCCTAGTTATCGGATCTTTTGACATCCTGAAAGCAGAAAGTTTAACGTTATTTCTTTCCGGTTGTTCGTCCGGATATTTTGCAGACCCCATTTTAAAACTTACCGTCGCCCGCAGATAAACCATTTCTATCCCGGCGGTTATTGTAACAACTGCTTGCGCAATCTGTATGGCAACAGCAACCGGGTTCCGGTATGGCCCGACTTGCCCCTCCGCAAGCATTCCTCCATTTCCATTTACCGCTTTCACCCGGGGTGGTGGTTCTGGAACCGGTTTAACCAATTTCCTCTTTCCAAGCGCTCTTCTTATTAATGTTAATGTTAATGTACCAACAGGTGTACTCAATATGCTCTTAACGCTCATTTTTATTCTTCCGCCTTCATGTGCCTCTTGCCTTCTTCTCCCTTCCTTTGCCTTCCTCACCCCTCTGTCTCCATATATTCATCGTCAAATTCCGGCAAAAATTTCATGATTTTCCGATTACCTCCGTTACCAAAGCCATGGCTAATCCATGTTATAATAAAGTGAAAATAAAACGAGGAAGATGAAAATATGAAAAAAGATAATCATCAGGAGGTAAAAATCGCGGTATTCAGAGGAAAAAATATCAGAAGGTTGAAGAAGAAAAGCCACTAACTATGAACCAACTCTCACAAAAAGAAGCCCTAAAACTGATTTCAACCCCCGATGACGCAACTTTTGAGCTTTTGGTAGAAGCCTATCGCGTCAGAAAGAAGCATAAAGGAAACAGAATCAAGCTTTGTGCGATTGTGAATGCGAAATCAGGTAAATGCTCGGAAAATTGCTCCTTTTGCGCTCAATCTGCCCATCATCAAACGCATACCCCTAGCTACCCTCTTCTCTCCAGCGCAGAAATCATCGCCGCCGCCAAAGCCGCCGAAAAAAATATGCAAGCCACCTGCTTCAGCATTGTTACCTCCGGTAAAGCTACGAAAACTGAAGCGGAAATTGAAGCCATCGGGACCAGCCTGGAAGCTATCAGCCGGGAAACCCAACTGAACCGCTGCGTTTCGATCGGGATATTAACCAAAGCGGAATTGCTGGCATTGAAAAAGAAAGGGTTAAAAAGATTACATCATAATCTGGAAACGGCCAAAAGCTTTTTTGACCAAATCTGCACTACCCACACTTATGAAGAACGCCTGGCAACCATTAAAGCCGCCAAAGAAATCGGGCTTGAAGTTTGTTGCGGTGGGATTTTTGGATTAGGCGAAAGTTTAGAGCAAAGAATTGAACTCGCTTTTACCTTAAAGGAATTAGCAGTCGAGTCGGTCCCCATCAATATTTTAAATCCGATCCCCGGCACTCCAGCAGCAGAAAATTACCAGCCGATGTCGCCGCTGGAAGTTTTACGATTGATAGCCACCTATCGTCTTATCCTGCCAGAAGCAGATATTGGCGTTTTTGGCGGGCGGGAAAAAGCGCTGGGATCGCTGCAGCCTTTAATGTTTCTGGCCGGTGCCAATGTTACTTTGGTCGGTGATTATTTGACCACCCAAGGCCAGGCACCGGAGAAGGATCTACAAATGATTAAGGATTTGGGGTTGGAGATTGATCGATAATGCTTGAATTCATTAACGAAGAACTGGAACAGCTCAAAAAATCCGGCCTCTATCGTAAATTAAGAACGATTGAAAAGGTTAATGGCTCCCGCATCACCATGGGTGGCAAAGAATACGTAAATTTTTGCTCCAACGATTACCTGGGATTAGCGCAACATCCAAAAGTCAAAGAAAAAGCTATCGCTATTATTAAAGATTTCGGTTTTGGCGCCGGAGCATCACGCTTAATTTCCGGTAATACTATTATTCATGAAGAATTGGAAAAGCGCATTGCAAAATTTAAAGGCACAGAGGCCGCCCTTATTTTCCCCACCGGCTACATGGCTAACCTAGGGACAATCACTGCTTTAGTTGATGAAAACGACACGGTCATCATTGACCGCTTGAATCACGCGTCCATTATCGACGCCTGCAAACTCTCAAAAGCCAAATTGCAAGTGTATCCGCACAAAGACATGCCAGCTTTGGAAAAGATTTTGGCCCGGTCGGAAAAATATCGCCGACGCTTAATTATAACCGATGCTGTTTTCAGCATGGATGGGGACATCTCTCCAGTAGCTGAAATCGCCAAACTTGGCAAAGCTTATCGGGCCATAACCATGACGGATGACGCTCATGCTACCGGCGTGGTTGAAATAGAAGGAAAAGCGGATATTGTTATGGGAACATTGTCGAAAGCGGTTGGCAGTCTTGGGGGATTTATTGCCGGCAGTGCCGAGCTGATTGATTATCTGCGGAACAAAGCGCGCAGTTTTATTTATTCGACCGCCCTGCCGCCCGCCGCCTGCGCCGCTTCACTGGCCGCGCTGGAAATTATGGAAAGTGAGCCGGAACTGCGACAAAAGCTCCGGGAAAATATTCGCTTGATTCGTCAGGATGCCGAAAGCGCGATTATTCCGATCATTATCGGTGATGCGACTGAAACCATGCGCATTTCGCAAAAACTGTTCGAACAAGGCATTTTTGTCTCCGCCATCCGTCCGCCGACGGTAGCAAAAGGCGAGAGTCGGTTAAGAATAACGGTTTCAGCCCTTCATAGCCGGGTAGAGGTAGAACAGCTAAGTTTGTTGATCAAAAAGATAACGAAAGACGCATAAGCACAGTGAAAATTATTGAAATCTTTTTCATCCAAATTCTGTTAGATTTTTATCCCTTGCCCCCTGACCCCTCAGAGTTGTGGGTAAATGTCAGTAACTTAGTCTTTCCATTCTGCACAAGGAAGCAACCATTGAAACATAATCAAAAGCTTCAGCTTCACCATCGCGGGTTAAAGCGCCGCCATTTTGGTCCGAAAGAGAATAAGCGCCATCAAATAGTCGATCCTCCCTCGTTTCTAGCACAGAAAGGTGCCTCGTTGCCCACAACAAGCTATACCCCAATTTGACAGTAAAAACCGTCGAGAAATCTAATAATTTTGGCCTTCGTTCTTGCTTCAATCCTGTCCTTGTGCCTATGCGGCGTCGTTCACTTCCATGCCACCCGGCATCTTTCCCCGATGGTACAATTTCTGCGATTAATACACCTGTTACCATAGGGGCAGTCTTTCCTACAAGGAAAGAACAATTAGTAGCCGTGTCAATACTGTCACTTCCCGCAACAGTGCTTGCCCAGCACACTAATTTTCTTGCTCCTTCTTCGCCGAGAGCAGGGGGCCTGATCTCTCCTAGCTTCAATGTTACGGATGTTTCCGCCTCCACAACTTCAATTCTCAACATAGCTCTTTGTCCCTGCCCTATATCACCAGCAGTAAAACTAATGTTTCTAATATCAGCTCCAAAAGGTTTTGTTTTATCTTTTTCCGGTGACTCATAAAGGATCCCCGTCTGCTCATACTTTACACCGCCTCTAGGAATCTGCCCTAAAGTTCTCCCTATCAGATCACTGGTAAATCTTCCGCTGTAATTTTCACGCCGTAGTACTCCTGTCATTTTTTATCCTCCTTCTAATAAATATTCTAGCCAATTCCAGTTAATCTCCTTGCTCTTCACGGGCTCGTCGAACTTTACCGAAAATCAATCGTGCGGGCGCTGGTTATGCCCCCCACAATATATTATCGTCACCTCCTTTGAAAAATTTCAGGTTATTTTCCTCCCCCCAGAGAAATTGAAAGTAAGAGGGGCTTTAGATTTATCGTCGGTAAATGGGGGAGAGAATTGCCATTTTCTAAACCAGCAATTTTTATGTTTTTGTGAAGTTTAAGGGGTTTTGGCGGTGGAATGCCGCCTTTCCACCCACAACATCGAAATACGGAAAGTTGTAATCATTGGTTATAAAATGCTATAATAACCAAAAGAAGGCTTAAAAATGCCAATAATATCCAGATTTTTTGGGATTGTTATAAGATTATTTTATGATGAACATAATCCACCGCATCTGCATGCGGAATATCAGGGTAAAAAAGCAGTTTTCGATTTTCAGGGAAATATTATTAAGGGTAGGTTATTTTCAAAAACAGCCATTAAACTTATCAGGGAATGGATCGATTTACATTCTACCGAGCTAAAGATAAATTGGAATCTAGCCAAATCCGGAAAACAGGTAAAAGCAATTGCCCCATTAATATAAAGGTGGATTATGTGGAATATGAATGAAGTAAAAAAAGTCACATATAAAAACAATTATATTTATCATATTGTTTTTGATGATGGAACTGAAGGAGATATAGATTTTTCGACTTATTTGCATAAAGGGCCCATATTCAAAATTTTAAAAAATATGCGCATTTTTAAAAAAGCAACGATTGAAGGTGGTACAATTACCTGGCCCAATGGTGCGGATATTGCACCGGAAACACTCTATCAAAAACTAGCCGGGCATTAATATGCCTGGCATCTTTATTACCGCTACCGATACCGAAGTTGGCAAGACTGTAATTTCTGCCGCTCTGGTTAATTTTTTCAGGAACCAGGGAATTAATGCCGGTTATATGAAACCGATTTCCTGCGGGAAAGATAATGACGCAGTTTTGGTGAAGAAATTATTAAAACTAAAAGATCCGCTCTCTCTCATCAATCCTATTTCTCTCCCTTATCCGCTTTCTCCTCTAGCCGCCGCCAGAAAAGCTAAACGCAAAATTAATCTTAAGAAAATAACCAAAGCCTATGCCGCCTTGCGAAAAAAATATGATTTAGTGATTGTCGAAGGCGTTGGCGGCGCATTGGTGCCAATTACTAAGAAAACAACTGTGGCTGACCTGATTAAGCAATTGAATCTCCCGGTAATTATCATTGCCCGGGCAGGTTTAGGGACTCTCAATCATACTCTCTTGACTGTTGAAGCCTTAAAACGACGTAAAATTTATATTCATGGTATAATTATGAACGGTTACCGGGGACAAGAATTATCCGAAAAAAATAACGCTGAAATAATCTACCAACTGACTAAAATCCCGATTTTGGCAAAAATAAAAGCGGAGGGAAGATATGCAAATCCGTGTAAATGGGGAAATCCGTGACTTTCCAGAAGCCGGCAAGATAAATCATCTTCTTCAAACATTAGGTCTCACGCTAGAAGGAATCGTCGTTACACTAAACCAAACCATCCTGAAAAAAACCGAATGGGACCAGATAATAATCAAAGAAAATGATGTCATTGAATTAATTTCTTTTGTGGGAGGCGGCTGATGGATGACCCCTTAATTATCGCTGGTAAAAGTTTAAAGAGCAGATTCTTGCTTGGCACCGGTAAATTTAAAAATAAAAGCGAACTAACAGAAACTATTCTAAAATCCGGTGCGGAAATTGTCACCGTCGCGCTAAGACGGATCGACCTGGAACGCCATGCAGACAATATTCTTGCTTTCATTCCAGAAAACATCACTCTAATGACCAACACCTCTGGCGCCAGAAATGCAGCAGAAGCAATTCGCATTGCTCAAATAGCCAGAGCTGCCGGATACGGCAATTGGATCAAAATCGAGGTCATTAATGACAGCAAATATCTCCTGCCGGATAACGCGGAAACAATTAAGGCCGTGGAAAAGTTGGCCAGTGACGGTTTTATTGTTTTACCTTACATGAATCCCGATCTTTACACAGCCAGAGATTTGGTTAAGGCAGGCGCGGCGGCGGTTATGCCGCTTGGTTCTCTGATTGGCTCCAACCAGGGGTTAAAAACCAAAACTATGCTGGAAATACTAATTGAAGAAATTGATGAGGTACCAATTATTGTCGATGCCGGCATTGGCCGGCCATCACAGGCAGCGCAAGCGCTGGAAATGGGGGTTGCTGCCGTCCTCGTTAATACCGCAGTTGCCACCGCCGATCAGCCTGTATTGATGGCTCAGGCTTTTTCTAAAAGTATCGAAGCCGGCAGAATGGCGTACCTGGCAAAACTCGCTAGTGCCAGTGATTTGGCCAGCGCCTCTTCTCCGCTGTCAGGAGCTTTATTTGAATAAAGATGCGGCCCGCACTTTAACCCGCCAACATTTTGGCCGCACTATTGGCCTGTACACCCCTTTGTATATTTCAAACTATTGTGACAATCACTGTGTTTACTGCGGTTTTCACTCACAGCGGGAGATTAAAAGAAAAAAGCTCTCTAGTGCAGAAATCGAAAAAGAATGTCAAATCCTGCATGCTTCCGGCATCCAAAACATTTTAATTTTGACCGGAGAATCACGCCTTCACTCTCCAGTAAGCTACATTAAAGAGGCAGTGGAGATCGCCAAAAAATATTTTCCCAATATTGCGCTTGAGGTTTACCCGTTAGAAACAGAGGAATATCATGAGCTTTTCCTGGCAGGAGTTGATGGTATAACCCTTTACCAAGAAACTTATGACCAGGCAATTTATCAAAAATTGCACCTGGCCGGGGAAAAGAAAAACTTTACTTTCCGCTACGAAGCCCCTTTCAGAATGGCACAGGCCGGCATTCGGCACATCACATTAGGTATTTTGCTCGGTTTAGCTGATTGGGAAAAAGATATCCAAGCATTATTCGTTCATTTAAAGAAGCTTTGGAAAACCTATCCGGGGGTTGAATACGCGCTATCTTTCCCCAGATTACAAAAAATTGAGCCTGATCATTCCTCCTCTTTTCCTGTCTCCGATGCTGATTTGTTAAATATCATCGTGACCGCCCGCTCACTTTTCCCCAGAGTAGGCATTAATCTATCTACCAGGGAAAGTGCAGCGTTGAGAGATTCTCTTTTTGAATTTGGGGTCACCAGGATGTCCGCCGGCTCATCTACTGTCGTGGGAGGCTATGCCGGGCCAGAAGAAGCAGAGGGTCAATTCCCCGTTTGCGATCGCCGTTCCTTAAAAGAAATCAAAGAAATGCTGCGGCAAAAAGGGTATGATCCGGTTATCACTGATTGGCGAAGGATTACCAATGAATCCATTTGAAAAATCCATCAGCTCATATTTCTCACCGGAGCAATTTACCCTCATCCAAAAAATCAAAATCGGCATCGCCGGCGCTGGTGGCTTGGGCTCAAATTTGGCGGTTTGCCTCACGCGCTGTGGTTTTAAGAATTTTGAGATTATCGATTCAGATGTCATAGAGACTAAAAATTTGAACCGTCAGTATTATTTTCTCGATGAGGTTGGGCAGGCAAAAGTAACCGCGCTGGCAGAACGCTTAAAGAAAATCAATCCGGATATAAATATTATTACTAAAAGATTGCGCCTCTCTTCTGCAAATATTGGGCAGTATTTCCAAGACAGAGAGGTCCTTTTTGAAGCCTTTGATAATGTTGAGTCAAAATCACTTTTGCTCGAACATTTTGGCTCGACCGATAAACTGTTAATTTTTGGCAACGGGATGGCGGGAATAAGCAATCAACAAGAAATAAAAATTAAGAAAATCAAAGAAAATATTTATTTTGTGGGAGATGGGCAAACTCAAGTAAGCTCGCAAAACCCTCCCCTTGCCCCACGTGTGACGGCTTGCGCTGCGCTTATGGCATCCTGTGCGCTGGAAATAATTACCCAAAAAACATCATGAACAAACAATATCTCTGGCATCCGTTCACGCCAATGCAGGACTGGGTAGAAAATGCCCAGCTTACCATTGAGCGTGGTGACGGTGTTTACCTTTATGATACCAAAGGAAATAAATACCTCGACGGAGTTTCATCCCTCTGGGTTACCGTTCATGGACACCGCAAAAAAGAACTTAATCAGGCTATCAATAAACAATTGGGTAAGATTGCCCACTCTACCCTCTTAGGCCTGGGCAACATCCCTGCTATACAACTAGCCAAAAAGCTGGTTAAGATCACGCCAAAAGGGCTGGCTAAGGTTTTTTATTCAGATAGCGGGTCAACGGCAGTGGAAATTGCCCTTAAAATGGCGTTTCAGTATTGGCAGCAAACCTCTCTACGCAAAAAAACAAAATTCATTACGCTGCAAAATGCTTATCATGGCGATACGATCGGCTCAGTTTCGGTGGGAGGAATTGATTTATTCCATAAAATTTACAAACCACTCCTATTTAAAAGCCTAAAAGTAAAACCTGACGCAAAAGCGATCGAAGCTGTGATGAGAAAACATCATCATGAAATTGCCGCCATTATCATGGAACCACTCATCCAAGCCGCCGCTGGCCTGCTGCTTGAGCCAAAAGGATTGCTTAAGGCCGTCCGCCAGCTGTGTCATAAATACAATATCTTATTGATTGTTGATGAGGTGGCGACCGGCTTCGGCCGCACCGGTAAAATGTTTGCCTGCGAACATGAAAATATTTCTCCTGATATCATGTGCGTAGCCAAAGGGATCACCGGAGGATATCTCCCTTTAGCCGCGACCTTAACCACCAATAAGATCTACCAAGCTTTCCTCGGTCGTCCAGAGGAAAATAGGACTTTCTTTCATGGACACACTTATACTGGTAATCCCCTGGCCTGCGCCGCGGCACTGGCCAACCTTGCTATTTTTCAAAAAGAAAAGACATTGCAAAAACTCCAGCCTAAAATAAAAATATTACAACAGGAATTGTCAAGATTTACGCAGTTATGCAATATCAAAGAGATCAGACAGCTCGGTTTCATGGTCGGAATTGAACTCAAAGGTTATTCTTCCAAAGAGCGGATCGGCCATCGGGTGATTCTTGAAGCCAGAAAACGCGGGGCGATTCTGCGGCCATTAGGCAAGGTTGTTGTCTTGATGCCACCGCTTAGTATTACTACTACAGAATTAAAGAAATTACTAAAGATCACTTACACTTCGATCAACCAGTTCACTTAATCTCCAGAATTTTAAACTTTACCTCGCCGCGGGGAATTTCCACTTCAACAATGTCATCTTTTTGGCGGCCAAAAAGCGCGCCGCCAATGGGCGAATCGGTTGAGATTTTGTTTTCAAAAATATCAGCGTCGCTTTCGTGAACCACTGTATATTCTGCTTCTTCTTCGGTATCTAGGGCGACAATCTTAACCGTTGAGCCGAGCCGGACTTCATTATTACTGCCCATTTCTTTGGCGCTGACAACAATCGCACTCTCCAGTTTTGCTTCCAGCTCTCTGATCCGCATCTCGTTTAGCCCCTGCTCTTCTTTAGCGGCGTGATAAGCCGAGTTTTCCCGTAGGTCACCATGTTCACGCGCTTCTCCAATGGTTTTCGAAATTACTGCGCGGCGCGCTTTAAGCTCATTCAACTTCTTTGCCATTTTTTCATAATTTTCTTTAGTCATTTTTTCTGCCATGATAATTACTCCTTATAACTATTATACCAGTGCTGGCAAGTGGGGTTAGAGAAAATTAACATCTCGGGGATTTATCCCTTCTGACAGTTGCTTAATCGCTCCGGTAATTTGTCTCGCTTGTGCTTTATTCAATTGCAACAAGGGATAAAATAGCAGGTTCAAGAAAGAGAGGACACAAATTGGCGGGCACTTTGCTTGAAAATAATCCCTGTTTAGAGCCGCAATAACACTTCGTCTCCCTTCCCCATACCAAACGCCAGGCCAATTTGTATCTTGTAAACTCCCATAACGGAAGGCCTCCTCACCATTATGCTCATCACAGGTATAAACTCCCCCATCCCACCAAATTGCCGTCCGCCACGGATGAGCGGTACATAGAGGAACTTGTGTTTGTTGTGGCCGTTCTAAACCGGCAAAACGTTCACTAATCAACAGAGGACGAAAACCCTGAAGTCTTCTCAGTTTCTCATAAAATGTCCTCGTCGCTAAAGTTTGCAGATAGCTAATCGATTCAAAAACATCTCTTGGCTGTTGCTCAGCGCGGCCACCGCAAAGAACATTCCGTTCATATTCAACCTGCGGACGGAGCGCCGCATAATCAATTATTCCCACCTGCTGCCCCTGATCAAAGATCAATTGTTCAACAAAGTCGAGTAACTGAAAGAATGAATGAACATTGCTCCCATTAACTAAAAACCCCAGCCCTAATGAACCTTGGAATACCCCTTGTTGGCGCAACTTCGCTAGAAACATAACATTGCTGGCCGCCCGCTGATAATTATTAGGATGAGCGCGATGAAAATCAACATAGGTCTCTTCATCACAGGCGTTAATACTAACGCGGATAAACTGCAATTCCGGCGCCAATTCAGTAACAATGCTGCGCAATAGCTCTTGTCTTGCTAGAACACCATTAGTAAAAATTCCGATCTGGAAGTGTCGCCTCTTTGCCTCCAACATAATTTCAAACAGCGTGTCCTGATGGGAAAAAGGCTCTCCCCCGCCAGTAAAAATTACTGCTTTAACCCCTGCTCGTGATAATTGGTCTAAAATGTGTTTCGCTAAATCTCGATCCATTACCCGAGTTGATGAATCCCGGGGTTCTAATTCACGCTTCCCTTCATGTTGATAGGGACAAGCGCGACAATGCAGATTGCAATCTGGAGTCACCACAAGAGAAGCGGTTACTGGACGAACCTGCCTTTCTTGACCAGTAGTAAATTTTTGTCTTACCCCATATACCAACCCATGTCGCAAAGCTGCAAAATTATCAACCTGCCAAGCAAATTTCAGCTGACTGTATTGAGGATGACTCTTTCCCTGCTCATAAAAATCTTTAATTAACCCTCTCATATATCCATATGCAGTGCGGTTATATTGTGGCTGTAAATGAGACGGCACTGTCCCGGCAAATAATCCCCTAATGGTCATCCATTTTCTCCCGGGCTTTGAGAATTACGTAAAGAATCTCGGCCAGTATTCGGGTCAACTTCGTCAAACATCCCAACATGTTGATAGCGGCCGCCCGGGACAAGTAATAACCCGGTCGAGAAATAAGTCGACAGATGCTCCAAACAATAAGTTAGTTTGAAATGTAGTTTGAAATGATCTCTTGGTCTATCACCAGTTAGATGTAATGGTTTAATACTAGGTGGTGGAAGCAATTCCTCTCTCTTTTTCCTTACCATACGATTCAGATTCAGTAAAAGTGTATTGATAAAAACCGGGACTCCACCATCCTCCTCCGGTTGCCCATTAAGCAATTCGAACGAGGAAGCCAGTCGTTGTTCCCCTCCGATGAAAACCGGCAGCCCAAGTTTAGCTGCCTGCCCATTCCGGACCTCTCTTGGCCAGACCATTTCAGCCTGCATCGCTGGCTGTGTTTCGTTTAAAATAAAATGTCCGAGAATCGCCAGAAACTCATTCGTACTGATTTGCGCTCCAAGATTCCGAATGCCACTAACAAAAGCTAAATCTCTCCCTGAACCAACAAGGGACTGTAACTGCTCACCCAGTGTATACAAAAATTGCCCATGCCCCTGGGCAGTCATCACTAAGGTTCTCTCCCCTTCAATTTCCTCTAACAATAAATTCCCATTTTGATCAACCGCTGGTAAACGCCCTAAATGAGAAAAATAGTGGACTAAGTTCGGATTTAGAAAATTTGCGGGATCGGTCGTGTAACCTTGACAAATCCCTTGCTGAACATAACGCTTAACCTCCTCACCCTTTTCCCCTTCACCAATCATGATATACCAGGGGATTTCGACCCCAAATTCCTGACGGGCTAAGAGGAGATCCGACGCCTGTAATTCCAACATTGTCTTTCCCTTAAGCCGCTTCACGCCGTAAAGCCCAACGTTATCATGCTCATCAGCGATTCGCCCTAAAAAGGTGTGCCCGGAACTTTCCGCGAGAGTAAAACGGACAACCCGGTTTAAGGCGGCTCGTCCTAATTTAACCAATAACTTAAAAGCGGGCTGTTCTTCCGGTGGCAATCGCGGGATTGTCTCTGGACGAAGTAAACCCTCGCCTCTCTTAAATACCACCCGTCCAAATTCTCCTGCGCTAACCTGTCTAGTAAAAGTTTGGAAACCTTTAAGGCTCCCGTCTGGGTCTAAGGGATTCCAATTTTTTATCCTTTGGAGATCTCGCAATAAAGGCCCGGCCTTTCTCTCTGATATATTACGAAAAACTTCTCCTTGTCCTATCCTTACGAATTCATAAATCAAATCTCTTCCATCTGGTCCAATTAGCCCTTCACCACTAGCAATAGATCTTGCCAAAAATGGGTTTATCTGACTAAGAATTTCTTCTGGAGTAAGAACTAGCGGTTGAATCGCTAAATCAGGTAAGACTGTCGCCTCAATCGGCTTAACACCAGGGAAAAAGTAAGGAACAACATATCGGTATTGTTCGATTTCTCGCAGCGACAATTCTCTCACGGCCTCTTTTAATGGTTGATCAGTTAAAGTTGCATATTGATTAACTTCAAAGCCGCGGTAAGTTGGCCAATGGGAGCGAAGCATTCGTCTAATTAACTGCAGCAAGCTGATCCAACCATTATTAGTCAAACCATCTAAATGCAAGGCCGGTAACATTGCCCCTGCTAACTCTTCTAGTCTTTCGATCGGTACCCACCCTTCATTTTTCGGATCATAAAGATAATGGAACAGCCCCCAATTTATATCAGTTGGAGAATCAGCCAATAGTTCTTCACCGCGACTGACCGAATAAACCAACTCTTGATGGACGGTTGGCAAAACTCTAAAGGGATTTTGCCGGCAACGATCACCGTTAATCATCAAGAGTGGGATCAAAGCCGTTGAATAATCATGACAGACCACAACATTAGGTTTTAACTGATTAATGATGCGCATGGCGGCAATGGCAAAAATGTAAAACCGTTCCAGTTGCCCAGTTCCTTGATATGGGTCCGTTTCTCGATCATACAACAGTCTATGCGCCACCGCGTAAACCGGCACACTCCCAATCCTTTCTGTCATATAAACATCAAAAGGTTCTTTTACCCCAGCCATTTGGACTGTGCCGGAAAGTCGCCGCACTTCATTAAAATCTTTAATCTTGTCTTGCGGACCATGAAAGGGGATAACCAAATAAGGCCGCATCTCTTTTTTTCGCAAATGTTGCACAAGTTCAAAAGAGATGCGGGCCGGTCCGGCCGCTTCCCGGCCAAAGTTGCGGGCTTCCCAAGCAAAATGGATAATTCTTAAAGTTGGAAATTCGGTCATGATTCCCCCTATTTTTCTCGTACATAAACAAGGAAAATTTCACTTAAAAAGAGGAAATTTTCAGTTTTCTAGCGGCGGCTGGCAATGGTGGCTTCACGCAGGCGGTTAGCGATAGCAGTCGTTAACTGTTCGGAACCTAAACGCCACTGCCAATTATCGTGGGTTTTAGACGGCAGATTCATCCGCCCTTCTTCGCCCAGACCTAAAATGTCTTGAGCAGGAATCAAGGCAGTGTTGGCTGGAGAATTAAACGCTAAATAAATCAGCGCCCAGTTAATTTCGTCCTCACTAACCTCATAGCCTAGATATTCAAAGAGCCGTTTTTTATCTGTGCCATTTAACTCGTTTAAAAACCACCCTTTGGTCGTATTATTATCGTGGGTGCCAGTGTAAACAACACTATTGTGCGCATAATTGTGCGGCAGATACGGGTGCTTTTCTAAATCCTCACCAAAAGCAAAATGAAGAATCTTCATGCCGGGGAAACCAAAATGCTTCATGATATCTTTGACTTCCTGGGTAATGACACCTAAATCTTCGGCAATGATGGGGAGCGCGGCAAAGCGTTTTTGCGCTGTGTGAAAGAAGTCAACTGCGGGAGCATGGACCCATTTACCATTAACTGCGGTTTTCTCTCCGGCTGGTACTTCCCAAAATCCAACAAAACCACGGAAATGGTCAATCCGGATTAAGTCAAAAAGGGTTAAATTATGTTCGATCCGCTGCAGCCACCAGGAGTATCCCTCCTCTTTTAACTTTTCCCAACGATAAACCGGGTTGCCCCACAGTTGGCCGGTCTGGCTAAAATAATCTGGTGGCACCCCAGCCACATGAGTTGGTTTCTTATCATCATCAAGCTTAAAATATTCACTATTTTGCCAAACATCAACACTGTCAAAGGAAACATAAATTGGAATATCGCCGATTAATTTTATCCCTTTAGCCTTGCAATAAGCGCGTAATTGGTGCCATTGCTTATTAAACAAATATTGTAAAAATATTTCCTTCGCTATTTCTGTTTTAAACTCAGCTTGTAATCGATGTAAGGTCTCCGGTTGGCGATCACGGACTGCCGCCGGCCAGTTACTCCATATCTGCCCATGATAGTAGCGTTTTAAGACAGTAAAAAGAGCAAAATCATCAAGCCAGTAAGCATTAAGCGCCGCAAAACCAGCGCAATTTTCCTGCGCTTCTTTTGACTCCAAGTAACGGTTGAACGCTTGATCAAATAAACTCTCTTTATAATCAATCACCCGTTGAAAATCACAGTGGGCGGCCGGAAAAACTGGAATTCCAGCAATTTCTTCTGGCCGCAGTAAACCAACCTCAATCATCAATTCCGGACTGATCAGTAAAGTGTTGCCGGCAAAAGCCGAGTTGCTGCTGTATGGCGAATTACCAAAAGCCGAATCGGTAGGATTAAGCGGCAGGACCTGCCAATAACTCTGTTTGGTTTCATTTAAAAAATCAGCAAAACGATATGCTTCTGGCCCTAAATCACCGATCCCAAACCGAGAAGGGAGAGAAGTAATGTGCAGGAGTAACCCGCTACCTCGTCTATCAATCATTGCGGCTGCTCCTTACTTGCAAAGAATCACCCAAACTATCAAATAATTCCAACCACTCTTTCGCTTCCGCCAATCCCTGATCTGCCCGGCGTCGCATCTCATTGTATAATTTCTTACCAACTTTAAAATAAAAGTTTTGCGCCTGCCAAAGGTCCAGCTCAAAACAGAGCGGAAAATCCTGAAATGTTTTCAAAGATAAAAGGACCTTGCGTAACCAGTCAATATTTTCCGGAAAAGCAAAAGTCCGAGCCATTAAACGATTGACCACTTTACCGGCGTAGTAAGATAAAGTTTTTTTATCAAGTTTGAGCGGCCAGTCGGCAACCTCATTAACCAGCGCGCGAAAACTGCCGAGATCAAAATCTTCCGCCTCTAAAATCGTCCGGAGAGAATCATTAAAAACAAATCTGGCGGTAGTATAAAGTGCCATCGGCAGCGGCATCCGTAATTTATTCATGCTCCGCATCGTCGCTTGATGTTGGTCAAAGATTTGTCTTAATGAGGCTTTGACCTGACGCAGCCCTGGGGCGGCAACCTGACTTAAGATTTTTCGCTGTTCATCTTTAAATAAATGAAGCAGAGAAAATCGGAATCGGCCAAAATAACGATCTAAATAGGAAATTACGGTATGATAATCCTCTCGCTTAAAAGCTTCTTTTATTGACTGGCGCAAAGATTGAAAATCGTCCCCTTCAACACGCCGCCGTACCCCACCAACAATTTCTTCCCCACCCAAGTGCAAGACCGCGAAATCGACGTCACACTCTTCGGCCGTAATAACGGAGAAAATATGCGACCGACCAATTGATAACGTCTGCTCCTGATTAACCAGCCGCTCAAACATCTGCTGATCAGCCCAAAAACTAAAAAGTTTGGTATTAACCGCATAATCTTCAAAGAGAGAAGAAATAGCATAATGGGCCCCGACCCGCAGCAAATCTAGGGTTTCCGGTTGGACATATTTCTGATAAATAATCGCCCCATTTCCTAGCCCAACCACATTCCCCTGCGCCGCCTCAATTCGTTTAATATATTCTTGTTCCAAATCATAACCGCTGATTTCCTTGGCCAACTGCATTGCCCTGGCGGCGTAAAGCATCACTTGAATCGTTTCAATCCCGGAAATATCGTCAAAAAACCAGCCGCAGCTGGTAAACATCAACAACGAATTACGTTCCATTTCCAGCAATTGTCTGGCTTTAACCTGTTCAGGCCAACTTAATTCCCGACCGGCCTGACGGGACAAAAACTGCCGCAGTTTCTCTTCTGAGCGGTCTAAAATAATCTCGATATACTCATCACGGATCTTCCAGGGATCGCCAACTAACATTTTCATGTGCGGTTCATAAATCTTGATCAACTCATCACGCAGCCAATTCATCGCTTCTCGCAGCGGACCACGCCACTGTTGCCGCCAATTACAATTTAAACCGGAATTACAACCACAATCGGACCGCCACCGCTCGATCCCGTGCGCACAGCTCCAGGAAGAATTTTCATAGATTTCTGCTTCAAAGGTCGGTGGGTATTTTTCCAGATATTCAGCATAATTAGTCAGCGTTGCCAGTCGCTTGTTTTCCAGATGATACAAGCAGTATGAGAGCGCCATCTCGCCGTAGCGATGATGATGGCCATAGGTCTCTCCATCGGTGGCGATCTGCACTAATTGGGCATCATCCGGCTGCTGGACAAAGGCGCCAAGCAGGCGATTGGCAAATTCTTCACCGTTATTAAGCAAACCGCCAAAAGCGATATTTTGCGAGATCGGCCCATCGTAAAAGAAAACCGCGATTGTTTTTCCCGACGGTAAATTTACTTGGTAAGGCATCTTCGGGTCAATTTGCGCGCCGCTGACATCCCGCCAACTTTTTCCACCCAACTTCCTTACTCGCTTGGCCTGGTTGGGTGCTAAGATAGTAAATTTTATCTCGTAAGTTGCTAATAATTCCAAAGTTTCCAAATCAACCGCTGTCTCTGCCAGCCACAGCCCTTCAGGTTGGCGCTTAAAGCGTGATTGAAAATCTTTAATTCCCCAAATTATCTGAGTTTGTTTGTCGCGACTATTAGCCAGGGGCATAATTAAATGATTATAAACCTGCGCCAAAGCGTTGCCGTGGCCAGAAAACTTTTTTTGGCTTTCCAGATCCGCTTCAACAATCGCGTCATGAACATCCGGCTGGTGTTTGGCTAACCAATTAAGCAGCGTTGGTCCAAAGTTAAAACTAATTTTCGCGTAGTTATTGACAATATTAATAATCTGGCGGTCGCGGTCCAAAATCCGCGAGGCGATATTGGGCGCATAACATTCAGCTGTAATTCGTTGGTTCCAATCGTGGTAAGGATAAGCCGAGTCTTGGAGTTCCAACTCCTCCAGCCAGGGATTCTCACGCGGCGGTTGGTAGAAATGACCGTGGATACAAACGTAACGGTTCAAGGTTAATGAATAGTCTTAAAGACCTGGCGCTCACTATCATTCAGGGCAATAAAATTTCTCTCCCCTTTTTTAAAGTAGATGATTTTCCCTTCGTGGGCTAACCAACCGAGCGACTGATACGCCACTTCACTTTTCTCTTTCAAGAATTTTGGGAGCAAAGCCAAATTAACTTCACCTTTCTCTCCCAAGGTCTTCCAGATTTTCCCGGCGACTTCTCCAATTTTCTCTTTCATCGGAATCTCCCTCCTTGTTACGGTCACTGCCCTCACCCACACCATGATTGAACTTTCTCCTAAAATGTAGGGACGACCCTTGTGGTCGTCCGTTTATCCGATAACGGGCTCGCCCGCCGAAGGCGGGCAGGCATAAAGCCTGCCCCTACATTATCAAAAACCAAGTAGATGAGGACGCTGGAAAGTATGATAATCCTGAAAAAATTCTAAGTCAAGCTCTAGTCGCAATTGCCAGCTTATACAAATTTATGTACTCTTTAGCTGAAGCATCCCAAGAGTAATCAAGATTCATAACTTTCTGTTCCAGTTTCTTCCAAGCAACTTTATTTTTAAAAGCTTCTATCCCTCTTTTTACTGCCGCATAAAGCGCGTCACCTGTATAATCAGCAAAAACAAAACCTTCTCCCCCACCGCTCTTTTGGTCAAATTCATGGACCGTATCCGCTAAGCCGCCAGTCTGGCGAACAACGGGAATTGTCCCATACTTAAAACTAATCAATTGCCCTAAACCGCACGGTTCATATTTTGACGGCATTAAGAAGAGATCAGCGCCGGCGTAAATCAACTCGGCAATGAACGCGTTAAAAGTCAAATTGACGCCGATATGTCCCGGATATTTCTGTTTTGCCTGCTCCAGTAATTGATGGTATTTTGGTTCTCCGGTCCCTAAAATAATCAGCTGGCATTTTTCTTTCATGATTTTATCAAGCACGGTGGCTAAGATATCAAAACCTTTCTGGTCAGCTAATCTGGTAATCATCCCAACCACCGGAATATCAACCTGCTGCGGCAATTGATGCTGTTTTTGCAATTCAAGCTTATTGTCACTTTTTAGGGAAATTGTCGCCGCTGAATATCGTTTGATAATCTGCTGATCGGTTGCCGGGTTCCACACCTCATAATCGAGCCCATTCACAATACCGCTGACATCATTACTGCGAAAACGGAGTAACCCGTCAAGTCCAGCGCCATATTCTTCGGTTTGGATCTCCTTGGCGTAAGTTTTAGAGACTGTATTAATTTTATCAGCGTAAACCAAGCCGGCTTTGCACAAAGCAATTTGCCCCCAAAATTCCAATTTTTCTGGCACAAACTGGTCCCAGCCCAGCCCGGTCAGTGGCAGCTTTTCTTTGGGGAAAGACCCGTGATAACCCATATTATGAATGGAATAAATAACTGCAATCCGACGAAAAAACGGATCATCATGATAGTTAACCCGTAGATAAGCGGCAATTAACGCGGTTTGCCAGTCATTTAAGTGGATTATATCGGGTTGCCAATGATAACCTTTAATAAAGCGCGGCACTGCCTGGCAAAACCCAGCAAAACGCTCAAGATTATCCGGAAAATCAACTCCTTTAACCTGATACAAATCATCACGACTCCCAAAATAATTTTCATTTTCATAAAAATAAACAATAATATCAGTCCCTGGTACTTTCCCCTCATAGATATCATCAGCAACTTTCTTTAATTCGTATTTAGCGGGATCGATCATTTTATAGCGGGGCATAATAATCCGAATATCGTGACCAAAATGCTGTAGCGCTTTAGGGAGAGAGCCGGCCACATCAGCTAACCCCCCGGTTTTGGCAAAAGGGACAACCTCAGATGCCACCAACAAAATCTTCATTTAAGCCTCCTTAAATTTTTCCACCTGCCTGACATAACGATCAAGCAATTTTCGGGCTTTGGTTTGAGACTCCGCTTCTGCATAGATGTGAACTTGCGGTAAAATTTGGTCGGGTAAAATCAGCGCCCAGTTATTGCCGTGCCAGAATTTTATGCCATCAATCATTTCATGGCTATCAGCCTGGGTTGCCATTGCCATTGCTCGGCGCATCAGCTTCCCTTTTAAATTGTGAGGACAATCTAGCTGTGTTTTAAGTAACACTATCGGCGGTAATTCTGCTACCAATTGCGATAGTTTCACCTGCTGTTTAGCCAATGCTTCTAGCAATTTGCAGATTGAAAGCATCCCGTCAAAAAACGGAAAACAGTCCGGGAAGATAAAACCACCATTGCTCTCCCCAACTAAAGTTAAACCGTTTTTTTGCGCTACTTCCATCATCTCGCGAAAAGTGTTTTTTACGCGCCTAACCTTCCCACCATATTTTTTCGCTAATTCATCAACTAAGCGCGATTCCACTACTGGGACGGCAATCTTGCTCCCTTTTCTATTTTTAAACGCCAACAAAGCCATGACCCCTAACGCGTCCCGTCCAGCAATCAATTGCCCTTTTTCGTCACACACAAAGATCTTTTCGCCGCCGGTATCAAGCATAACGCCTAAATCAGCTTTAACGCTTTTGACAATGCTCCTCATCTGCTGAAGCGATTTTTCAAAAGTTACCTGGTCTTTAGTGATTTTTGTTTCGTCGATGTAAGCATCTAGCGCGATAACCTCGACTCCTAAATCTCCTAACAAGGTTGGGAAGACTTGTGAAGTAGAGCCAAAAGAGTAATCGACAACTAATTTCAAATTAGCTTCGGCAATTGCTTTTTTATTAATCTGGGCAAAAACCCCTGCTTCATATTCTTCGATTACCCGAAGAGATGGATAATTTAATTCGCCTGATTCCTCAATGGTTGTCTGAGAAAAATTTTCACTAAAAAATATCCGCTCAATTTTTTTCTCTGCTATCGGGGCAAGATCTAGTCCATGGTCATCAAAAAACTTAATATCAATTACTTCCGGATCAAACGGCGATTTTCTGACATGAAAACCACCAAGTGAATTAAGCGATTTAACCCCATAGCGATTAACAGGAATTGGTAACATTTCGAGATTAGAAATATTAACGCCAGCTGACAAAGCCCCGGCCACTAAAGCTCGGTAAATCATTCGAGAGGCTTTATGGCTATCGCGACTACAGGAAATTCGAGCTCCCTTACTCAAACTGGTCCCATAGGCCGCTCCCAGCGCTGCGGCAAATTGCGGGGTAATATCAACACCGCAAACACCGGTCACACCATACTGACCAAAAACTGATTTACTCCAACGCTCTCGCCAAATCATTGATCGGGAAACAATTGCTCCTTCTTCAACTATTTTGCGCGGCCAAATTTTAATAAACGGCTGCACCGTTGCTTTAGCCCCAATTTCTGTCCCAGAACCAATCACTCCCCCCTCTGGCACCACTACCTCTGCGCCGATTTTAACACTTTCACAAATAATTGTCCTGTTTAAGATCGCCCCTTGACCAATTTCGCAGTTATCCCAAACAACACATTCATTCAACTTGGCTTTCGGCCCAATCTGGCAGTTGCGCCCTAGAATAACTTTATTGAGCTGAGCACTGGCGGCAATCTGACAACCAGCTCCAGCTAGGTATGTTTGCTTGGCCAAAAATTCAAAATTTGTCTGGGCATATTCCTCGATCTTACCAATATCTCGCCAATATCCTGCTGCAATATAACCGAAAAGTGGGGCTTTCTTTTTTAATAACCGCGGGAAAAGGTCCAAACTAAAATCATACTTTTTCCCATCCGGAATCTGTTTAATCACTGCTGGTTCTAAAATATAAATTCCAGCATTGATCGTGTCAGAAAATATTTCACCCCAGGATGGTTTCTCTAAAAATTTATTAATCCGTCCGTGCTGATCAGTAATAACTATCCCAAACTGCAGTGGATTATCATGACTAGTTAAAACGAGAGTTGCGGCCGCTCTCCTTTGCTGGTGAAAATCAACGGCCGCCGTCAAATCAAAATCGGTCACCAGATCGGCACTGATGACGATGATTGGTTCAGCTCTCCCCTGGCAAGCATATTTAACCGCCCCTGCAGTGCCGTAATCCTGATCAGCGCAGATATAATTTAATTTAACACCATACTTTTGTCCGTCGCTAAAATAATTGGTTATTATTTGGGGCTGATGAAAAAGTAGAATGTCAATTTCCTTAAACTCATGTTTGGCTAGCAGTTCAATTAAATAACTCATCAGGGGCCGATTAAGGAGCGGCACCATCGGTTTCGGTCGATCAACTGTCAATGGGTGCAATCTTGTCCCCAACCCCCCGGCTAAGACAACTGCTCTCATTGTGGTTCCTTTTTAAAAAAGACGATCCCCAGTGGCGGTAAAGTTAACGAGAGAGAATAAAATCGCCCGTGCATCGGAATCGGAACCGCTTCAACTTTGCCGTAATTTCCCTGCCCGCTCCCGCCGTAAAGGGCCGAATCACTATTTAACAACTCCCGCCAAATCCCCCCACTGCTCACCCCAATCCGATAGTTCTGACGCGGCGTGGGAGTAAAATTACCAACAACTAGAATCTGTTCGTCGCGATTAAAACCGTGTCTAACAAAACTGACGATACTGTTTTCAAAGTCGCTCCCATCAACCCATTCAAACCCTTCGCGGGTAAAATCGATCTGATGAAGCGCTGGCTCCCGTCGATATAAGGCATTCAGGTCTTTGATCCAGTTAAAAACGCCAAGATGAACGGAGAAATTAAAATCATGCCAGTCCAAACTATTTTCGTGCTGCCATTCCGGCCACTGGCCAAACTCATTCCCCATAAAAAGGAGTTTTTTGCCAGGGTGAGCATACATATAGCCGTAAAGGAGGCGGAGATTGGCATATTTTTGCCAGTCATCTCCTGGCATTTTACCAAAAATTGATCCTTTGCCGTGCACAACCTCATCGTGAGAAAGGGGGAGCATAAAATTTTCGGTAAAAGCGTAGATCAGGCTAAAAGTCAGTTCATTATGATGATATTTACGAAAAATCGGGTCTTGTGAAAAATATTCTAAAGTATCATGCATCCAGCCCATATTCCATTTCAGCCCAAAACCAAGACCGCCCAAATAAACTGGGCGGGTTACCATCGGCCAGGCAGTTGATTCTTCAGCCATGGTTTGGACATCAGGAAATTTTTGATAAATAACCGTATTTAATCTTTTAAGGAAATCAAGCGCTTCTAAATTCTCCCGCCCACCAAAATGGTTGGGGATCCATTCACCAGCTTTACGGGAATAATCAAGATAAATCATCGACGCGACAGCATCAATGCGCAGTCCATCAGCGTGATATTGCTCTAACCAAAAAAGGGCGCTGCTGGTTAAAAAGTTTTTCACTTCCGCCCGGCCGTAATTAAAGATATAACTTTTCCAATCCGGATGAAAACCTTTGCGCGGATCGGAGTGTTCATAAAGGTTGGAGCCATCATAATAAGCTAGTCCGTGCAGATCTGAGGGAAAATGCGACGGGACCCAGTCGAGAATTACCCCAATCCCCTGTTGGTGCAAATAATCAATCAGAAACATAAAATCTTGGGGTGTGCCGTAACGGCTGGTCGGGGCAAAATAACCGGTTGTTTGATAGCCCCACGAGCCATAAAAAGGATGTTCCATCACTGGCAAAAATTCGACATGGGTAAAACCGGCCTTGAGAACGTATTCGGCCAGCAGCGGTGCTAATTCTCGATATGATAAAAATTCATCTTTTTTGTCAGACTTTCTGCGCCAGGAACCAAGATGAACTTCGTATATCGACAATGGTGACTCAAGCGAATTATACTTCGCCCGCTCTTTCAACCAAACCGCATCTTGCCACTGATATTCAAGGTCCCAAACAATTGAGGCGGTGCGTGGTGGTTGCTCCCAGTAATAAGCATAAGGATCACCTTTATCAGCTCGATAATTATTTTTAGCAACGATATGATACTTGTAAATTGTCCCCTTGCCTAAACCAGGGATAAAGCCTTCCCAAATACCGGAGCTGTCCCAGCGCACGCCTAATGGATGACTACGCGGATCCCAGCCGTTAAAATCGCCAATAACCGAAACGTGCTGGGCATTAGGCGCCCAGACGGCAAAAAAAGTCCCCTCTTCCCCATTGGCCGTGATCAGGTGCGAGCCGAGTTTGCGAAAAGCTTCAAAGTGGCTCCCTTCGCGGAAAAGGTAAACATCCTGATCGGTTAAAAGGGAGGGGCCATTAATAACGCGTTGTGGTTTTGGGCTAGTTGACATAATAGTCAAAATTATCTTCGCGCCGCATCAATCGATGAAGGCGAAAAATCTGCGCCGGAGAAATCGCTGGATTAAGCGCGACATAATTCCATTCTCCCTGCCAGATAAATTTATCTTCCGTTAACAAGTCATGGACTAAATATGATTGACCCGGCGCAATATCCAGTTCCCAAATGGGGACCTGAATGCGCCCTCCCTGCATATGGAAAGGATCAAGGTTAACAACAATTAACAGGATATTACTAAGATCGTCGGTCCGTTTCATAAAATAAAGGAGCTGGTCATTATCAACCGACTGGAATTTTAAATTCTTAGTTTGCTGGAGCGCTAAATTTTCCCGTCTGATTTTGTTAACCCTAGCGATTAAATCACGCAAATTCCCCGGTTTATCCCAATCCCAGGTTCTTATTTCATATTTTTCCGAATTGGCATACTCTTCTTTTCCCGGCAAGGCCTGATTTTCAACCAGTTCAAAAGCCGGACCATATATTCCGTAGTTAGACGACAACGTCGCGGCTAAGATTAGTCGGGTGATAAAAGCTGGCCGGCCGCCATGCTGAAGAAATTCCGGCAAGATGTCAGGAGTGTTGGGCCAGAAATTAGGTCGAAAATATTCACTAATTCCGGTCTTAACCAATTCATCCAGGTATTGGGTAAATTCAGACTTGGTGTTGCGCCAGGTAAAATAGGTATAGGATTGGTCAAAACCGGCTTTGGCCAGGCGATACATCACTTTTGGCCGGGTGAATGACTCGGCTAAAAATAATGCTGCCGGATATTTGGTTTTAATTTCGGTTAAGAGCCATTCCCAAAAAGCAAACGGTTTAGCATGCGGATTATCGACGCGAAAAGTTTGAACGCCACGCGCCAGCCAGAATTCAACAATACTTTTTAATTCCAGCCAGAGGCTCTCCCACTCTTCACAGCCAAAATTAAATTTCACAATGTCGTCATATTTATGTGGCGGGTTCTCGGCCGGCTGAATTAACCCTTTACTGTCGCGGTGAAACCACTCTGGATGCTCCCGTAAATACGGATGATCCCACGAACAGTGAAAAGAGAGATCAAGTGCTAGCTCCAAACTATTTTGCTGGCATTTAGCGACGAGATGGTCAAAGTCAGCTAAAGTTCCAAGATCGGGATGGACAGCTTTATGACCACCGGCGGCAGACCCTATCGCCCAGGGACTCCCCGGATCTTTCGGTCCGGCGGAAGTTGCATTGTTTTTCCCCCGACGATTTCGCTGGCCAATTGGGTGAATCGGCGGCAGGTAAAGAATATCAAACCCCATCCGGGCAATTTCCGGCAATCGTTTCTCCAGATCAGTAAAGGTGCCGCAGGAGCGCGGGAAGATTTGGTACCAAGTACTAAAATTGGCTTGCGGTCGGTCAACAAATACTTTTAACTCCCGCTCATAATTAGTAACATGTATTTTGTCAGGATACTTGGCCATCATCAAAGATAATTCCTGGCTTAAAGCTAAGGCTGCACTCATTCGCCAATCTTTGGCATTCTGCAATAATCTTGTCCAGGTCCAAAGAGTGCGGGCATCATTTTCGTCCGCTCGTTTCGCCGCTTGCTCAATAAAAACTGCACCGGCCAACAACTCTCCCTTGATCTCTTTGACTGCCGCCATTTTCCTTTTTAATTCAGTCTGCCAGGTTTTAAAATGATCGACCCAGGCTTGAATTGTAAAAGTGTAAGGACCCAGTTCATTAACCGGAAATTCTGCTTGCCAGCGATCGTTAACTAGCTGCTTCATTAAGACAGTTTGATTTTTACTAGTTTGTGGTGGGTGAAAAACTAATAAGGCGGAGATTTGCTCAAAACCGTCGGCAAAAATATCAGCCGAAACCGCAACCGTTTCTCCCTGAACGCGCCGAACCGCAAATTCTCCCTGGTCAGTCTCCGGGCAAACGTTTTCGATCACCACCCGTTTTTTCGCGTTCAGAGTGATCATGAGTTTATTATAACATAAATGCTATAATACCCGGGCAATGAAAAGAATCGTGTTTATTCTATTACTAGTTCTCTTAATTTCCTCGCTGGTTCAGGCGGAATCAATAACTCGTTTTTTCTATGCGGAAATCGGCCGCGAAACTTATCTATTGGAAGTTGCCGACACCTGGAAAAAACGGCAACAAGGCCTATCAAATCGGGAAAGTTTGGGGCGTGATACCGGCATGGTTTTTGTTTTTGACCAACCTGCTAATTATAGTTTTTGGATGCACCAAATGCTCTTTCCGCTTGATTTTATTTACATTAAAGAAGATAAAGTCGTGGCCCTAAAAGAAAAGGTTCCTCCTCCAACAGATACTAAGGGAGTTCCTCGCGCTCTCTCAGTAAAAGAGCCAGCTGACAAAATAATTGAACTCTACGCTGGAGAAATCAAAAACAACGGTATTAAAATTGGCGATCTAATTACTTTTAAACCGGCTAATTAACGCATAAAAGGCGGTAATTCAATATGATCAGTCTGTTCTCTCGCTACCGCCGAAGTTGTGGCACTGGCAACCGGCAGTTTGGTTGCTTTTGGCCGGAGAAATGGTAATTTATCTTTTTCCGATTTTGGCGAAGGGGTGAAGCCGGTCGCGATGACCGTTACCACGACATCCCCTTGCAACTTTTCATCAATCACCGCCCCAAAAATAATATTAGCATCGGGATCAACCGCATTGTAAATAACTTCAGCCGCTTCGTTCACTTCAAAAAGGGTTAAATCTGACCCACCAGTAACGTTAAAAATTACTCCTTTTGCTCCAGTGATTGTCTCCTCAAGCAGCGGTGATTGGATCGCTGCTTCAGCCGCTTCCACCGCTCGATTCTCTCCTGACCCGGTCCCAATCCCCATCATCGCCGAGCCGGCTTCATACATAATAGTTCGCACATCAGCAAAATCAAGATTAATTAAGCCAGGCACGGTAATCAGGTCAGAAATACCCTTAACCCCCTGGCGGAGAACATCATCAGCAATTTTGAACGCTTCAATAATAGAAGTTTTTCGTTCAACGACCTGGAGTAATTTATCATTGGGAATAGTAATCAGCGCGTCAACTTTTTCCTTGAGCATTGCCACCCCAGCTTCTGCCTGTGAAATCCTGACCGGTCCTTCAAAACGGAACGGTTTGGTTACTACTCCAACAGTCAGACAACCCATCTCTTTTGCTGCGGCCGCTATTATGGGGGAAGCACCAGTGCCAGTTCCACCACCCATCCCGGCAGTAATAAAAACCATATCCGATCCTTCAAGTGCTAACTTGATCTCATCAAGCGATTCTTCAGCCGCCTTCTGGCCAACTTCCGGATTCGCCCCGGCACCAAGTCCTTTTGTTAACTTGGCACCAAGCTGCAATCTGTGATCAGCTAAAGAAACATTGAGTGCCTGCTGGTCAGTATTAACTCCCCAAAATTCTACCCCTTTAACACCAGCACCAATCATTCGGTTAACAGCGTTAGTCCCTCCACCGCCAACCCCAAAAACTTTTATCGTCGCAAATTCCTTGACATCACTATTACTGTTTTGTGCCATTTATCCTCTCTCCTTATTCTTCGCTATTGGCAAAGAAATGGACTAGTGACGATTTATTGTAACATAGTCTTAGTGAAAAGCAAATCATCACCCTATTTATATTTAATCACCGGATTATCTGGCCAGCGGATATCAATATATTCAATTTTATCCCATTTACCTTGAACAACTGGTAGAAGGGCAGCCACAACTTCCATCTTGTGCCAGATATCTTCAGCTTTGCCAAGTTTTACCCGCAGCAAATCATCCAATAAAAATGAGATATTTTCCATTTCACCCAATTCTAATTGTAATTTTTTCTTAGCCAGATAAGGAGAGAGTTTTCCGAGAATATTAACGATGACTTCAACAGCCGCAGACTCTATTTTCTCTCCCTGAAGAAATTTTTGCTGACTAATACCAGAAACAACCGGTAAATCAACACTATTCGGCAGATTAAAAGTTAAATTTTGGTTGCGGTTAAGGACCACGCCATCTTTATCAATCAAGGCTGAATAATGCGGAAAAATTACAAAGGCTAATGGTTGGCGCTCCTTAATATTAATTAAAACAGTACCCGGAGGGATTCGATAAAAAGAAAAGCTTTTGATCGCGTTAATCTTTTTTAAATTTTCCCGCGCTTTGCTAAAACTAGTGTAGAAAAGATTGTCACCAAGTGGGACCCCAGCTAATCCTTTAATTTCGTCCGGGGAGAGAAGCCGCGTTCCGTTAACTACTACTTCATTAACAGTCCAAATCGGCAAAGCAGCAATGAGCGCTAAGACAATACCGATAAAAACCAAGAACAAAAGAAAAGGAAATGGTTTGAACCGGCGTTTTCTCTTCTTTTTAGTATGCGCTTTCAAGAATTTTTACCACCAGTTGATCAAATGAGATCCCCGCTTCTTGCGCTTCAGCTGGGAGATCCGATTGCTCGGTCATCCCTGGAATTGAGTTGACTTCGTGGACGTAAGGAATGCCAGCCGCAGTCACAATCAGGTCAATCCGGGAGACACCATAACAACCAAGCGCTTGATGCGCTTTAAGGGCAGTCGCTTGGACTAATTGCGTTAATTCTTTTGACAATCGCGCCGGTAAAATAAATTCGGTTTTCCCCGCCGTATACTTGGCCTCATAATCATAAAACTCATTTTTTGGCACAAGCTCAAGGATTGGCAGGGCTTGGAGCTCTTTTCCCGTCCCAATGATCCCAACCGTTATCTCCTGACCTTTAACATATTCTTCGATAAACACTTCTTTAAATTCACTAACCGCTTGGCTTAATATTGAGGAAAAACCTGTTTCTTTTTTGATTAACGAAACACCGACACTAGAACCTTCGGAGACCGGTTTTAGGATAAAGGGGAGAGTAAAAACGTCTAAAATTCGCGCCGCTTCTTTAGCTGGATCAGCTGTTGGTTCAATCGCTGAATATTTTGGGGTCGGAATGCCAACTGCATCAAAAACTCTTTTGGCCGCCAGTTTATCCATTGCTAAAGCCGAAGCCAGTACTTTGGAGCCAGTGTATGGAATGCCAGCTAGTTCAAGCAATCCTTGCACCGCCCCATCTTCGCCAAACCGCCCATGTAGGATATTATAAACAATCTCAACTTTAGCTGTTTTTAGCTGTTCAACTAAATCATCAACCAGGTCAATAGAAATAACATTAAACCCCTGGCTTTTAAGCGACTCAAAAACTCTTTTGCCGGAGCGCAGAGATACTTCCCGCTCGCTGGAGCGCCCCCCCATCAACACCGCGATTTTCTTACTTTTAAGATTGCTCACAACGCTATTTTAGCATATAATTTATAAACTATGGCTTATAATATAACTTTGATCCCTGGTGACGGCATTGGTCCCGAAGTTTCTGCTGCGGCGCGACGGTGTGTTGATGCCACCGGCGTTAAAGTAAACTGGGAAATTGCCGAAGCCGGTGCCGACATAATTCCTAAATACGGCACCCCCCTCCCCAATTCAACTTTGGCTTCCATAAGAAAAAATAAAGTCGCATTAAAAGGCCCTCTCACCACCCCGATTGGGACAGGTTTTCGTTCGGTCAACGTTGCTATCCGCAAGGAACTCGATCTTTACGCTTGTTTGCGACCAACGAAATCTTACAAAGGCGTACGTTCAAAGTATGAAAACATTGATCTGGTAGTCGTGCGTGAAAACACCGAGGACCTTTATGCCGGGATTGAATTTGAAGAAGGCAAAAGTGAAACTAAAGAACTGATCGGCGCAATTGAAAAACTCTCGCAGAAAAAAATCCGGCCGGACTCGGGCGTTTCCATCAAGCCCGTTTCGATTTCTGGCACAAAAAGAATTGTAAAATTCGCTTTTGATTACGCCGTAAAACACGGCCGCAAAAAAGTGACCGCTATTACCAAGGCCAACATTATGAAATTTACCGATGGGCTCTTTTTTAAAGCCGCACAAGAAGTAGCCAAAGAATATCCTAAAATCGAATATGAAGAGCGGCTGATCGACAACATGTGCATGCAACTAGTTCAGAAACCGGAACTATACGATGTCCTCTGTTTGCCAAACCTTTACGGAGATATCCTCTCCGACCTCTGCGCCGGCTTGATCGGCGGTTTGGGGATTGCTCCGGGAGCAAACCTTGGTAATGGGATCGCCGTGTTTGAAGCAATTCACGGCTCGGCACCCAAATACACTGGCCAAAATAAAGTTAATCCAGTCGCCATGATCCTCTCAGCCGTTTTGATGCTTGATTATCTGGGCGAAAAAGCGGCCGCAAAAAAATTGGACGCTGCCGTAGCCAAAGTTATTGCTGAAGGCAAATCAGTTACTTACGATTTAAAAAATGACCGCAACGACCCAACCGCAGTTGGTACCTCACAGATGGCAGATGCGATTATTAAGGAGTTGAAATAATGTCCGATTTATTTAACAAAATTAATGACGATCTAAAAACCGCGATGAAAAATAAGGCGGAGTTGAAGCTTTCCGTCCTGCGGATGATGAAGAGCAAGGTTTTAAATGTTAACGCTCGCGGAGATCTACCGGAAGCGGAAGTGATTAAAATTATCACCAAATATTCAAAAGAGCTAAAGGAGTCGGCTGAAGAATTTCGCAAAGTTGGACGGGCTACTGATGCTGACCGTGTCGATCAGGAGTTAAAAATCGTCCAGCAATATCTACCCAAAGAGCTCTCCGCTGACGAAGTTAAGGGCCTAGTTCAACAAGCGATTGCCGAAACTGGCGCCTCAACCATTAAAGATATGGGCAATGTTATGAAAGCCGCTTTGGCCAAACAACCAGGAATTGACGGCAAGTTGGTTAGCCAATTCGTTCGGGAATTATTAAAATAATGGCGGTTGCTGGTCTGCTTCTTATCGGAATTGTCGCTGGCGCTCTAAGCGGACTGCTTGGAGTCGGTGGGGCCACCATCATCATCCCCGCCCTTCTCTACTTTTTCAAAGCCAACCAGCATTTGGCCCAGGGGACCTCAATTGCCGCCCTCCTTTTACCAGTTGGCATATTAGCAGCGCTTAAATATTACCAGGCAGGGAACGTTAACGTCACGTTTGCCGTAATTATTGCCCTCGGTTTTTTAATTGGTGGTTTGATTGGCGGCACTATCGCCCAACCATTAAGCGGCGACCTCCTGCGTAAACTTTTTGCCGGCTACATGATCATCATCGCCCTTCAGTTGCTGTTCTGGAAGTAAGTTATGAGTAAATACGATATCATCATAATTGGTGGTGGCCCGGGTGGCTATGTCGCCGCCATCCGCGCGGCCCAGCTTGGGGCCAAAGTCGCCCTGATTGAAAAGGATAAACTCGGCGGGACCTGCCTAAACCGCGGTTGTATCCCGACCAAAGCTCTTCTGGCTTGCACTACTCTTTATGACAAGATACATCGAGCCGAAAGTTTCGGTCTAACCACTAAAAAAGTAACTATTGACTGGCAGAGAGTTGTCGAGCGGAAAGATAAAATTGTTGAGAAACTGGTTAAAGGGGTTGAACTTTTAATCAGAAAAAACAACATTGAATTTATTCACGGTGAAGCAAAGGTTTTAGAACCTGGCAAGGTTGAAGTTCAGATAGCAGATAGTGGAAAGCAGATAGTAGAAAGCAGGAAGCTGATATTGGCGACAGGATCCAGCCCCGCTTCCATCCCAGGTATCACCAGTGACGACCCATTCACCTACTCTCCCATTTCCCCAATCACCAACATTGTCGGCGGCGGTGTGATCGGTTTACATCTGGCGATGATCTATAGCTCAATGGGAAGTGCCGTCACCATTTATGAAGCTCTGCCGGAGATTTTAAGCGGGGTTGACGACGAAATTGTCGCATTAATTAAACGGATTTTAGCCCGACGCAAAGTCCAGATTTTAACCAATGGCCGTTTTGAGGCAGGAAAAGCCAGTGGCAAAACTTTTGTCTGTGTTGGTCGAGTCCCCAACACCAAAGGACTTGAAGCCTTAAATCTAAAACTGGAAGTTAATGAGAGAATGGAAACCTCAATCCCTGGCGTCTTCGCTATCGGCGATCTGATCAGCAAAAAATTGTTTGCTCACGTCGCTTCCGAACAGGGAATTATCGCCGCGGAAAATGCTCTGGGCGGCAACAGAACATTTAATTATGATTGCGTCCCCTACGGAATTTACACCAGCCCGGAAATCGGAGCGGTCGGTTTGACAGAAAAAGAGGCCCGCGTTAAATATCAGAACATTAAGATCGGAAAATTCCCCTTCGGGGCCCTGGGAATTGCCCAAGCCATGGGCGAGATTGAAGGATTCATTAAAGTTGTGACGGACGAAAATGGAGCATTACTTGGGGTTCACATTATTGGACCGGAAGCAACAACTTTGATCGGCTCAGCAACTCTCGCGCTGAAAAACGGCTTAACAGTTGATCAGCTAGCCGGGACGATCCAGGCGCATCCCACCTTTCCGGAAGGTTTACACGAAGCGGCGTTAACTGCCCTTAAACAGTCACTCCATTCTCTATAGCTAAGTCACGCAGCGACTGAGGGATTCTCCCTTTTCTTCCTTTTTGGGCGCTCCGTTCTGCTAAGCTGGCGCTGAATCTGGCTTTTAAGTTATAGGGTGTCTTGGCCGCCAAGACTCGCTGCAATAGGTCAAGGAGCGGTTCGTAGTTTGTTTGGCAATAAAGATTAATGATAGTAGTAAAAAACTCTTTGGTATCAAGTCGATAAACTGCAGCAGGATTCGTCGCCGCCAGCGCCAACATTTCCTCTATCCGCCCGGCAAAATTTTCTACAGCTTGAGCAAAAGCTCCCTCCTGTTCCAACCCTCGTCGCCGCCCGCTTGCCAGGCAATCAATCAAATTAAAATGAGCGGTTAAAAAATATGGTTGCTGCACCAGTGCTCGGCGATAACACTCAACGGCTTCCGCGCTTTGCTCCGCTTCTTCCAGCGCAACCGCAATCGTATTAAGCAGAATTGGATCATCAGGGAAACTTTGCAGCGCGTCGGCAATTAATTCAGTTGGCGGCGGATGCCCACCCCGACGATAAGTTTCAATCATCACACTGTAAGCATTGGCCCTGATCGGAGATAGCCCCTGGAACTCCTGGCAAGCCATCCCGGCCTTACAGGTTTGTGCCTCAACAATCTCCAACAACAATAATCGGGCTGAGACCAATTTCCCGTCGCGTAATTCCTTAAGCGCTAAAGCGTAAATCGCATAATAATATGAATCGCGTCCGCGATTTTCTGGTCGTCGGAAATAATCAAGAATTGCTATCGCCGGCTGGTCAATCTTCGCTTCGATCAGGGAAAGCCCTTCGTCAACTAATGAGGATTCCAACTCTGGAGTGCAATGCTCCGGATCACGTGCTAAATTTAACAATGTGCCATAACAAAACTCCAATAAATCGGCTGGATTATCTCCACGGCGTAAACTACGCCAGACTGCAGAAACTATATCAAACAATTGGGAAGAATTTTCCGGCGATTCGGCAATAAACTCTCGCGCTAATTCCAGGGCTTCAGAATAACGATGCTGCCAAACTCTGACCCTGGCCAGCATAATTTTGGCAATCGGCGGAGCAGCTCTTTCAATCCCCCTGGACAATGTTTCCTCAGCCCGAACTAATTCAGCCTCATTCTGGCTCATTTCAAATATTTTCAAACTGCCAAAGCCAACATGGCAGTAAGCAGCACGTAAAACCCGTTCGTGATGTGTCCGATATAAGGTCCCTTGATAAAGGAACCGGACCCCTTGCGGTTGAGTTTGCTCTTGTGCTTCAAGAAGGTCAATAATTTTTTGACCGTACTCCCTGGCAGTTTGATAATCCTCACGGTAAAATGAAAGGACGGCAACCTTGTCCAATGCTGGAATACAATTTGGGTCAATCTCTAAAGCTCTTCTAGCAAAAGCTAAAGCTTTTTCTTCCATCCCTTCTTCCTGATGAGCCGTCTGGACAGCTTGCATCGCAATTAATTCGGCTTGATTAGGAGCATTATCTCTTAAGGCTTTGTGCATAACGTAATCAAGCGCAATAAAACGAATTTGGTCGTTTATTTTAGGATCGCGTTTACCAGCCAAACTTTCTCTGATCTTTTGCGTTCGCCCAATCAGACCAAACTCTATCCCTTCTAATTTATCTTCTCTAAGCAAATTAAGTAAATAAGCAATACTTTCCGGCATCCGGACAGAAGCAACTCCTGTTATCCTTAATGCACTGACATCAACCCAAGATTCTATTTCATCGCGAAAGGAACGGTCATGGAGCAAATCGTCAAGGATGTTGCTGACCTGAAAATCACTTAGTCTTTCCAGACTATTAGCTAATCTAGTCAATTCTGCGGTCTCCGCTGCCTCAGATAATTTCTCAAGCTTGCGGATTCTTTCCACGCGGCGATCAGAAGATTGAGAAAAATTTGGGGTTAAAATAGCAAGGCCATGAATCGCCAGTAAATGAACCAATTCTATCGGGGCGGTCTCTTCTTTCTGTACCAATCTCCAGAGCCGTTGCACTTTGGCGGCAATTTCTTGTGGCCGTTTCTCTGCTTCTTTTCTAGCTGATTTCTCCATCCTCTCTAAAGCTTTAGCAATTTTAGCCTGCTCTTTTCTTTCTGGAATTAAGGGGAGCGCAGCTTTATAACCTTCCGCCGCTTCTTTAGCCAGACCATGCTGTTCAAAAAGTTTGGCATAAGCTAAATGATACGCTGGTTCCGAGGGAAAGGCTTGGCGCAGTCTGGTTAGGAGTTCAACCGCTAAAGCTGGTTCATGCGCTTTTTCATTCAACATCTCTGTCACAATTTGTCGATTTAATTCTTGATCACCAATTAAAACAACTCCTTCAAGGAGTAGTTCCAAATCATCTGGTTGTCCCTCTACGCGTCTTGGTACTTCAGCTAAATCGCTAAAAAGTCGACCAATGTTTTCTTTTAAACAAAAGAGAAAAGTTTTTTCACCTAACGCTTCTCGAATATCACGCAATAGCGCGCACGCTTCACTTATCGGCAATTTCGCCACTTCCAGTACTAATTCTGCTTCAGTTTTTGGCAAAGTAATTCTAACCGTAACTGAATCAACGACTTCAAGAGATAATTTCATTAAGGCGGGATTACTTAAAGCTTTTTGCAATTGATGAAACGGCAATTCCCCCAATTGCAATTCGACATTTGGCCCAGCCGCTCTAAGTCTTGTTTCCAGGAGGTTGGCTACAGCTTCGGCAACTTGAGCGCCGCGGCAAACTAAATCCTGGCCCGGCTTTAACCGATAACGTAATTGTTGAGCGTCAAGAAATCTAACAAAATCTAGCGACGGCATAAAGGTTTTAGTTCTGCGTTAGATCGTATTTCACAAAACCGCGTTCGATGATTTTTTTGGTGACGTTATTTTCCGGAATTTCGTAAACAATAACGGTTTCGTCCTGGTAGAGGTTCATCGTTTTGCATTTGGGGCACTTAATCTCAACTTTGCTCCCCTCTTCAACCTTGGCTAATAGCCGATGGCAAAATTTACACCGAAAATCTTTCATAATGTTATCTCCTTAAAACAAAAATGCGACATCATTGCATCATAGACGCGACGGGCTAATCCAGCATCAGCTATTTCAGCCGTTCTTTTTTCCCAATCTTCATCTGTTTCTTCTCTCCGTTTCTCGTAGGATATAAGCTTATGAGCTTCGGTAAGTACGACTGGAACCAGGGATTGATCAGTCGCTGCTTCCCGGACAAAAATTGTTCTCAAAGCCGCCGCTGAAGCAAACTCGGCAGAGCAAGCGTTTTCAAGGCCTATGTGTCTCTCTCCTAATGCCGCCGCGGCCATTAACTCGCGAGCCACAACCGCAGTCCGATCCTGTCTTCTTGCCAATACTTCTAATTTACGGGCAATTTGGACCGGTCTTGGTTCGACTCTAGTTACTTCACTCATTTTTACTTTGCTCCTTTCCTTCCTCTTACTTATGTATCGGGTCGGTTTTGGGAAAATTTCACTTTTGGCAGAGATAATATTAAATTTTTTATGGTATCATTAATACAAAATGAATAGTTTGCGCCAAGTTATATTATTACTGTGTTTAGCGGCTAGTCTCTTTTTTCTGTCTGGCTGTAAAGCAACTCTATTGGTCCATGATGCTGCCGTCGAGGGGATTGTCCCCATCCTTAAAGACTATGCTGGGACCCATGGTTATCAAATCAGTTATGCGAATGAACAAACCGGCTCTTTCCGACTCGACCTTGGCAGTGTTTACATTTCTGAAGTCAGCAATACTACTAAATCAAAATACACCATTACCTCACCCCCGTCAAAAGACGGCAACCAGCCAACGACTTCTTACGAAGATACAACGTGGCATACCGTCAGCACCCCAGGCCATTATGTTAAAATGACGGCGATTGTCAGTATTGTGCAACAAGGAAAAGATGTCGTTATTTCGATTGATTCCAACGATCTAGCTGGCTCGGCTCTGGGCGATTTTCGTGACTATCTGGTCGGTTTTGGTTATAAGGTTGATAACAGGTGAAAAGCAAACTTTTATTTATAATAGTTCTACCATCATTTTTAATTTTTCATTTTTCACCTCGTGCCGAGCTTATATCTAATACTCGGTGCGAGGCATTTTTCATTACCCCATGCATTGCTCAAGCCGGAGCTGAGCCCCGCGTTTACCGCCAGATTAAAGATATTGCGACTGAAGCCAACGGAGATGTCAGTCAATCTGATAACAAGGCTAATTTATTTGAATACACTTTTGAGATTGATAAAGAAAAACAGATCATCATCAGAACCAAGGTCCAGCGGCTCGATTGGCCAGCAGCTAAAAACGATGCCACTGTCTATAATATAAGGGAAAAACAAGAATTAATTGGGGATGAACATAATCCTGGTGATAAAGTTTATATCGCTATGCGTAACGATGGAGAAGAGATCTTAGAATTAGGGCATCGGTTCGCTTTTACTATGCGGACCAGCCAATTTTCACAGGTTATTACCGGCGTCTATAAAAGAGTTTACCCTGGTCACTATTTTCGCGATCCCCAGCAACCCCATCATCATCAACTAAAATCGAAAACCGACTAAGGCGTTATAGCCACTATTGGTTGAGACATTATCACCAAATCTGATCTTGCTATAACCAGCTTCAAAAAACAGTTGACCGGAGCTAATAGAGCCAAATTCTAAGCCAAGATAAGCTTGTCCCCCCAGTAAACCATTGTGGCTACCACTGGTATAAACGTTGTAATTAATCCCTCCCCCAAAGTAAGTGTTCAAACCAGAGAGCAAATCCGGATTAATATGAACAATCCCCTCAATCAGTAATAAGCCATGCTTACGAATTACCTCATTGTTATCTTTACCTTGGGCGCAACCAACCCCTAATCGGAGATTAGCTTGCGGAATATGAAAAGGTTCAAAGAGACGAAACTCCGCAATCACCGCCGGCAAACCGGCAAAATAACCACCCATTAAACCAATCTGCGAAATTTTTAGCTTAACTGGCGCCCGATGAATTCCAGGCCTGGCTTCAGGGGTCGTTATTTCATCAGCTAAAACCGGAACAACAAGAACCAGGAGAGCAATAATCAATAACACAACTTTGTTTTTCATCCCCTTAAGTATAACACGCGGCCGACTTAAATTGATTTACTTAACTTAGTAAGCTACAATCTGGGTTTGCGGAGGTAAAAGATGACCTTGTTTTCAATGTTGTTAATTATTACCGGCCTCTGTCTATTTGAGATCATCTCTAGCATCGATAACGCGATCATCAATGCTGAAGTTTTATCAACTATGGGGCAAAGAGCTCGGCGCTGGTTTTTGGTTTGGGGAATTCTAATCGCCGTTTTTGTCATCCGCGGTCTCCTTCCCTGGTTAATTATCTGGGCGGTTAATCCGACCTTGGGCCCGTTGGGTGCTTTGCTGGCAACTTTTTCCAGCAACCCGGAAGTTATCGCGGCGGTTGAGGCTTCCGCCCCGATATTACTGGCCGGTGGCGGGATTTTCCTTGTTTTTCTGTTTCTTCACTGGTTGTTTCTGGAAGAAAAACATTTTGGCCTCCCCCGCACAGAAAAGTTTTTTCTCCGCCAAGGGGTTTGGTTTTTTGCCGTCGTTTCTATTCTCTTGACCACCGTCTCCTGGTTTGCCCTACAACAAAATACGATGATGGCTTTTGGTGCCATTGTTGGCTCTTCGGCCTTTTTTATCACCCACGGTTTTAAACAAAATGCCGAAGAAAACGAAAAGAAATTATTAGCCAGCAATTATTCGGATATCAGTAAGATCTTTTATTTGGAAATCATTGATGCGACATTCTCCATTGACGGAGTGCTGGGGGCCTTTGCCTTTACCCTATCCATCCCCTTAATCTTGATCGGCAACGGTTTAGGCGCCATTGTTGTCCGCCAATTGACCATTAGCGGGATTAGTAAAATAAAAAATTATCGCTATCTAAAAAATGGGGCGATGTATTCGATTTTAGCTTTGGGGCTAATCATGTTATTGCGCGCTTTTGGCATCATGATCCCGGAATGGCTCTCACCAGTTATCACTTTTGTCGTCATCGGCTTTTTCTTCCTCAAATCGAAGAGAGAATTGACTTCTTAAGTTCTGAAAATAAATACGACAACAGTCTTGGGTTCAACTCGCACATTAATTGCTGGTAGTGAATTAGCTCAGCAAACGTCCAGAACCAAAAAAATTCTGACCGATTTGTTAACGGCGTTACAATTAAATGCCAGGACAGGAACTTCTTTCCTGTTTTTTCAGGGAAGAATGTTGCCTTTTGGGACCCTGCCAACACACCATTTCATTAATGATGTTCTTAGAAATAGTGGCTCTTCTCTGAGAGCATTTATTGCAGATAATGCCGGTCATAAATTTTGCGTAGTCGGTGAAGCGTCAGAGACTTTTGTTGAAGGCATTCACCTTTTGGTTTTTGATCGAGAAATTGCATCCTCTAGGAATTTACATTCAGGTTATTCTACCCAAGGTGGTCGGCTTATGGTTTCTCGTCGTGTCTTAGGAGAAATATTTGTTGCTTATCAAGAGATGTCAAGAGGAAGGAATTGCCCTGATTAATTTTTTGCGCAACTTGCTCGTTTTGTCCTTTATAAAACAGCGACCGATAAAGATTTTGTTGCTTCCGCTGTAAAACAAGTTATCGCACATGAGTTGGGCCATATTGAGTTAAAAAGATCGGGACAAAATCATACTGGCCTAACCTACACAATAAATAGAGGCCAAAATACATTATTAATTATAAATGAAATATTGGCTGAACTGCGGACAGTTGAAGTGCTAGCGACCCAACCTTTAGCAACGGCTCGTTGTGATTTGGAAAGGATGATCTTGCAAAAATATCCTCTGCCTCTTCCAGAAAATAATATTGTCCAACCAACTGTATTTGGTTGTATAACTAATTTATTGCTTCATTATGTTAGGCCGGAAACAATGGACCAGACCGGCTTATTGGCTGAGGTCGAAGAGTTGCAAACAACACTGCTTCGCTTAGCTGACGAAGCAGCCGAAAGTATTTATGCCGGGGTCAAACCTCATCTGCCAATTGCTTTAATAGAAGAAATTCAAGAAAGTGTTAGGACCGAAGGTATTCCACCTGAAGTTAGTGAAAATATTACTTGGGAGATTATTTTTGGATCGGTGTTTGAGAAGATCCCAGCACTTGACCAGGCGGTTCAATCAATCCTACCGTCCAGAGCAATTATTACTAAGCTATTTGATTTTGGTCCAGCCGCAAGAGCTGAATGGCAAGGGATTCCTTTCTAGTCAGACATCATCGGCTTTTTCTTCTTTAAATCGCAGAGAGAATTGGCTATAATTCATTAATGATGACTTCGATATTTTTTGGTGAAGTCTTTAAGAAATTACAAGAAAAAAAAGTTAATTACCTAGTCGTTGGCGGCATTGCCGTGGCACTGCATGGTGTTCCCCGTTTTACGGCCGATGCCGATTTTGTCCTTGAGTTAGTTCCGCAAAATATTCAAAAGTTTATTAAAGCAATAACCGAACTTGGTTATGAACCGAAAGTTCCGGTTAATCCTTTAGATTTTGCTGATGCCAAAATCAGAAATAACTGGATCAAGAACAAAAATATGAAGGTTTTCTCTTTTTGGCAAAGTAATGATCCACTGAAATTAATTGACGTTTTTGTCTCGAATCCCATTGATTATAATGAATTAAATAAGGAAAAGATTGTTAAAAAGGCCGCCGGCATTGAAATCCCTATCCCTTCAATAAAACATCTTATCCAATTAAAAAAGATTGCTGGGCGTTCGGAAGATTTAAGAGACATCCAAATGCTGGAGAAACTTCATGATCAAAAAGAAAAATAAACCTGATCACCAAAAAGAACCTTCTGCCGAGAGGATTTTGCAATGGTTAGAAGAAGCTTATCAATTTGTGAAGGCTTTTTTGTCGCCAAAAGAGATTAAAAAATGGAGAACTCTGAAGAATCCTCATTATTAAACAGGATTTTGTAAGGCCTCTCTCAAAGCAAAATAGGCCGGTTTCGGTCTATACTGCTCATCAAACAACAAACCGCAGCCATACGGTTGAGTAGAATGCATTACCTCTCTGGCGAACCAGGGCAACCAAGAATACTTATCTGTCACTCCCCAAGTTAAAAAGGCTGTTACCTGTGGATATCGACGAGCAATCATCATTAATCGTTGATAAATAACGGCTTGCTGTTCCAGTTTCTCTTGATTAACTTCGCCGGCAATAGCGACATCAACTTCTGTAAAATGGATCTCTACTCCCAGGGCAATAAAACGTTGTAAGTTCTGTTCAAAACTATCAAAATCAAAGCCTTGAGCCTGACGAAGATGAAGCTGGAAACCAACTCCATCGATTGGAACTCCTCTCATCTTTAAATCACGCACGAGGGCATATAAGGCATTTGATTTAGCATTAATCTCTTCAGCACTATAATCATTAATGAATAACTTGGCTCCTGGGTCAGCTGTATGCGCTAAAGTAAAAGCTCTAGTAATATAGTCGTCACCAATCATCTCGCGCCAGAAAGTCGGTCTTAGCCCACAACCTAAAAAACCTAACCAACAATCATCTATCACTTCATTAACCACATCCCAACATTGGATCCGGCCGGCATAATGACTGACAACGGTATCAATGTGATCTTCAAGTATGGCGATCAATTCTCTCCTCCCCCAGCGCCGCGCGGTAAGCCAGGGTGGAACTTGATTATGCCAGACAAGCGCATGCCCTCTAACCTGTATTCCATGTGATTCTGCAAAGGCAACGATTCTATCAGCTGGAGCAAAATTATAGCCATCTTCTGTTGGATGAACATGTTCCCATTTTAATTGATTTTCGGGTACAAGCTGGTTAAATTCCCGTCCCAAGGTTTCAGCATAAGCTGTTTCATCAAGACATTCAGGCGCCACTGCTGCTCCGATCTTTATTCCCGCTCTCTCGGCTAGAATACGTAGGGGTGGTCCAGCCGTTTCGCGGGTTGCCAACAATCGTGCTTGAGGCATATTCGCTTGATTACTGCAACCAGTAGACGCAAAGTGCCCAGCAGCCATTAAGATTAATGCCCTAAGTCCCATAGTGCAGATTTGTCTGCGTGTAATTTCTGAATTCGCTGATTCTATAATTGCCACCGCATTCTCTCCTCATATATTTATCGTCATTTTTTTGTTATAATTTCAATGAACATGTTATGCTTAGCCCTCGAAACCTCCTGCGACGAAACTTCAGCGGCCGTTGTTAAAGACGGGAGCGAAGTTCTATCCAATATCATCTCCTCGCAAATCAAATTCCACCAAAAATATGGCGGCATAGTTCCCGAAGTTGCCGCCCGAAAACATATCGAAGTTATTACCCCTGTTATCCAAGAAGCAATGGATAAAGCTAAAGTCTCTTTTAAAGAGCTCGATGCGGTGGCCGTTACTTACGGACCGGGACTGGTCGGCTCCCTTCTCGTCGGCCTCTGCGCGGCTAAAGCGATAGCTTGGGCAATCAATAAACCTTTAATCGGAGTTAATCATCTGGAAGGCCACATTTATGCCAACTTTCTCGTCCCACGTCCCACGTTCCACGTCTCACAATTCCCTTTCATCTGCCTCCTTGTTTCTGGAGGTCACACGATGATTATAAAAGTCAAAGGACATGGGGAATACGAAACATTAGGGAGAACCCGTGATGACGCGGCGGGAGAAGCATATGATAAAGTGGCTCGCTTGTTAAAGCTCGGTTATCCAGGCGGACCAGTTATTGACAAGCTGGCTAAGAGCGGTAACCCCAAAGCGATAAACTTTACCAGGCCGATGTTAAACGATGGGTACGATTTTAGTTTTAGCGGCATCAAAACAGCAGTTGTAAATTATGTCAAGCAGTTGTCAGTTGTTAGTCGTAGTCCCGACGTTAGTCGGGACGAGTTGTTAGTTAATATTGCCGCGAGCTTCCAACAAGCGGTGGTTGATGTTTTGATTGAAAAAACGGTGCGCGCCGCCAAAGAACATGGCTGTCAAACCGTGACTATTGCTGGCGGCGTCTCGGCTAACTCCCAACTCCGAACTCAATTACTCTCCCGCTGCCAAGAAGAAGGGCTCACTGCCTTAATCCCTTCGTTTGAATACTGCACCGACAACGCCGCCATGATCGGCTGCGCAGGTTATTATAAGCTAACAACTAACAACACGTCCCAACGTACGTTGGGACTACAACTAACAACTAGTTATAGTTTGTCCCCAATAGCTTCACTTAAAATCTGAAATTAGCTATCCCTTTAATCTTTCTTAAGCTATAATTAAACTATGAAAATTGACGTCGACCATGTTGCCAAACTGGCCCGCTTGGGCCTGACTGAAGAAGAAAAAAAGCTTTTTGGCGGTCAACTCTCTTCTATTCTTGACTACGCTGCCATCTTGCAAAAGTTAGATACAACCAATGTTTTGCCAACTTCCCACGCTATCCCCATGGAAAATGTGCTCCGGGAAGATAAAGTGATCCCTTGCCAGAATGTTAAACCAATTTTAGCTAACGGACCGGAAGTCACCGATCACATGTTTAAGGTCCCAAAAATAATTGAATAGGAGTCCCTTGCGGACAGGCATAAAGCCTGTCCCTACATTTCAGACATAAACTAATCATATGCATAACAAAAGCGCCCACGAACTTCAAGAATTATTAGCTGCTGGCAAAGTCAGTTCGGTCGAGCTAACCAAAGCGGTTATTCATCGCATTGAGCAAGTTGAAAACAAAGTTCAAGCTTATGTGACAGTAACCAAAGAGGAAGCACTGAAACAGGCTCAAGTTGCCGATGAACGATTAAAAAGAAAAGAAAATATTACTCCTTTGACCGGCATCCCCATCGCTGTCAAAGACAATATGTGTACGGCCGGGTTACTCACCACCTGTTCATCAAAAATTCTGGCCAATTACATCGCTCCTTATGACGCAACTGTAGTAACCAAATTAAAAGAAGCCGGCGCCGTGATTATCGGCAAGACTAATATGGACGAATTCGCGATGGGCTCATCGACGGAAAACTCCGGGCTCCACCCTACTTTCAACCCATGGAAATTAGAAACGGTGCCTGGAGGATCATCTGGAGGATCAGCCGCGGCGGTCGCCGCTGATGAAGCAATCATGGCAACCGGTTCCGACACTGGCGGGTCAATTAGACAACCGGCCTCATTTTGTGGTGTCGTCGGCTTTAAGCCAACTTACGGTCGGGTCTCCCGTTACGGGCTGGTCGCGTTTGCCTCCTCACTTGATCAGATCGGTCCGATAACCAAAGATGTGACCGATAGCGCCCTATTCCTAAATTTGCTCGCTGGTTATGACGCTAAAGATTCAACTTCAGTTAGCCTCCCAGTCCCCGACTACACCAAAGCACTGGTCAATAACGTTAAAGGGATGAAGTTGGGATTTATCAAGGAGCTACTGGGGCAAGGAATTGATTCGGCCATTAAAGAAGCGGTGCAAAAAGCACTAAAAAAGTTTACTGAGCTTGGCGCGGAACTAATTGAGGTTTCGCTCCCCTCTTTTGAATACGCCGTTGCCACTTATTATCTGATCGCGCCGGCAGAAGCCAGTTCCAATCTCGCTCGTTACGACGGAGTTAAATTTGGACATCGCAGTAAAGAAGCTAAAGATTTATTGACAATGTATTATAATACCCGGCGCGAAGGTTTTGGCAACGAAGTCAAACGCCGGATTATGATCGGGACCTACGCCCTCTCCGCTGGCTATTATGACGCATATTATTTAAAAGCTTTAAAGGTTAGGACATTAATTAAACAAGATTTTGCCAAAGCGTTTGCTAAATGTGATCTACTGCTTTCGCCGACTGCGCCATCAGTCGCCTTTAAGACTGGTGAGAAATTGTCTGACCCACTCTCAATGTACCTGTCCGATATCGCCACTATTCCCGTTAACCTAGCCGGCTTGCCGGCGATTTCTCTCCCTTGTGGTCTGCAGAACAGACTGCCAATTGGCCTGCAGATCATTGGCCAAGAGTTCGGCGAAGAGGCAATACTACGCGCCGCCTTCACCTACGAACAGAATACTGATTGGCATAAACAAAAACCCACGTTATAATATTGGCACTTTGAATAAATTGTTGGCCTTGGTACTGACAGGGTTGTTTCTTCTAACAGCAGGGACGGCCTATTCGCAATTCGCTGAACTGGAAAAAAAGTACGGACCAGAATATTTTTTTGCAATTCAAGGCGAAGTGGCTGGCCAAGCTGCACCTGGAGTTCAAGCGGTGTATATCAATGGACGACAAGTTGTCGTAAATAAAGATTTAACCTTTGGCGCTAGAGTCACCCTCAAAGAAGGAGAAAAATATCTCTCAATTGAAACCAGATACAAAGGCTTATATTTCACTAAAAAATTCCTGGTTATTCGCCACCCTTCTGCTCCTAAAACCTTCAAGCTTAATGTCCCACAGGAAGTCTTTAAGCAAATCGTCAGCAAACCAAAACTTACTAAGAAAAAACATAAGCTTAAACGCCACCTTTTGAAAAAAGTTTTTCTCCCGCCTAAACCGAAGCCAATCATTTCTTATGGTTACAAAGCTTCAGAATTTGTTAAGCGGTTTAATCATAATGCCTTAATTAAAGCAATTAAAGCTGATAATTACGGTTATGCTTTTACCTCTCCAGAAAATAGTCTAAAATGGTTAAATGAACTCTTACGTCAACCTGATTTTTATGATCGTTGGAAAAGAAGCGCGGCCGCTTCTAAACGTCAGGTCATTTTAAGCCCAACTATCATTAGACTGATCAAAGAAACAGCCGGTTATCGCTTCAAACCATTTGCTAAACTAACAAAAGAGCAACAACAAAAAATTATTAAATTAAATCGTCTTTTATTAGAAGCAATCTATCCTCTTCTCTCGCCTAAAAGCCTGATGGCAACAACCACCGATAAATGGCTCGGTTTCGAGTTTGTCGCCGAACTTGAACCTAATCGCCTCCTGATTGTTCGTCATATTGAGAGTAAATATTTCGCTTCAATTTATGAAGCTAAGAGCAAAGCTTGGATTCCGTTAGCCGAAATTAACCACCAGGAACTGGTTGACCTCCTCGAAGAAGGGACCATCCCCGTCTTTATTGGTCCGGTAAGATAAGCTATAATAAGCTCGTGAAATACGAAACAGTGATCGGGCTCGAAATCCATGCTCAGTTAGCCACTGCCAGCAAGATGTTTTGCGGCTGTTCGACTAAATTTGGTGCTGAACCAAATACCAATATCTGCCCAGTTTGCACAGGACAGCCAGGAACACTCCCTGTTGCTAATAAAAAAGCAATTGAACTGGCAATTAAAACAGCGCTCGCCCTAAATTGTACGATTGAGCCAAGTTCGGTCTTTGCGCGAAAGAACTACTTCTACCCTGATTTGCCTAAAGATTATCAAATTTCCCAATACGAGCTCCCATTAGCTACCAAAGGCTACATTGATATTGAGGTTGACGGGGTTACAAAACGGATTGGGATAACTCGCGTCCATCTTGAAGAAGATGCCGGCAAATTAAATCACCAGGGAGCTGGCCGGATTATGGGAGCAAATTCTTCGTTAGTCGACTATAACCGGACCGGCACACCATTGATGGAGATTGTTTCGGAGCCAGATCTTCGCTCACCAAGAGAAGCGGCTGTTTACACCGAAACCCTGGCCAACTTACTCCGCTATCTTGAAGTTTGCGACGCTAAAATGGAAGAAGGAAGCCTCCGCTGTGATGCCAATATCTCTTTGCGACCAGTTGGCCAAAAAGAATTTGGCACTAAAACTGAAGTAAAGAATATTAACTCTTTTAAAGCGATTGAAAAAGCCCTTATTGCCGAAGAAAAACGGCACGCCGACGTTTTAGACGAAGGTGGCAAGATTATTCAGGAGACCCGCTTTTTTAATGACGAAACAGAAGAGACGGCCGGGATGCGGAGCAAAGAAGAAGCCCACGATTACCGTTACTTTCCCGAACCCGATCTGGTCCCAATCGCCCCGGCTAAAGAATGGGTTGAAACAATCCGTCAAAGTATTGGGGAACTGCCAGCTGAGCGAAAAAATCGTTATCTCTCTCAATTGCAATTAACACCAGAGATGGCCGAATTTCTGGTTAATGATAAACCGCTCGCTGACTTTTTTGAAGCTGCCGTTAAAATTCATAATCGACCAGCCGCCATCGCCAACTGGTTGACTGGCGATATTACCGCTTATCTTAAAGAGCAAAAGAAAACAATTGGCGAACTCCCCCACTCTCCTGAACAACTCGCCGAGCTACAAAAAGCCATTGACGACGGGACAATTAGCGGAAAAATCGCTAAAACTATCTTGGCTGAAATGTTAAAATCAGGCAAACCGGTCAAAGAGATTATCGCCGCCTCCGGTTTAACCCAAATTAGTAATGAAAGCGAACTTATTGCCGTTATCCAGGAAATCATCAAGAACAATCCCAAACAGGTTGAACAATTTAAGAGTGGCAAAGAGGCCGTCATGATGTTCTTCGTTGGCCAAGTAATGAAGGCGACAAAAGGACGAGGCAATCCCGAACTGGTTAATAAGTTGCTCCGACAGGAATTATCAGCTTAACGGCCGGGTGTCCAACTCCATCGCCACGGCGTCTTGACGCAACGCCATGCCAATCGGTTCCCCGTCGTGGCTTAAAACCTGGACCCGACTGTCCAGCAAATGACCAAAGCCAGCTAATTGGGTCATGAGACTCGCAATAAAATCAGCTCTCGTCTGCACTATTCCATCACGATTAAAAAAATCCAGTTTAATTTGTAAAATATAACCGGCTGCTCGGCGCAATCTTTTCGTCTGGGCTTCATCAATCTCATTAATCTGTCCCAATGTTTTACTAACATTGGCAATTACTTCTTCTCTTAAGGTACGCACTGAAGCTGTTCTTTCCGGGTACGGCTTTCTCTCGCGCATAATTGCCCTTTGTCGTTCAACATATCCTTCACGCATGGCAGAAACCAAAGCTATCAGTTCATTCTTCCGGCGAACTTCGCCACAGATCTCGTGCAGCATCTCTTTTAACCGAATCAAACGCTCTTTTATACTCTTCAACCAGGGCTCCCTCATCTCCCCATTTAACAAGGTTTGCAGTTGATGTTCTATCTTGGTTAAAAAAGTTTCCAATGCAGCTGGATCAGATAATAATTGCGGATTATTCAGCCGCTGACTAATTGTCTCCGCCAATTTAGACAAGCGCTCACCTAATCTCGCTTCGACTTCCGGTTTTAATTTAGTAAATCTGGCTCGATGCGCGGTTACCTCTTCTTGACGCAACTCTAGGTCACGTATTGCCATCGAAATCAACTGCCTAGCCAGCCCAACCGCTTGATCTGTACCGACTGGAACCAATAAAACCGCTCCTCCCATCTCCGCACACGCTTTATCTTTACTTAGGGCAACATAATTTTGGAATGTTTCATAAATAGCCAACAGGCGACCAAAATTATCGGGGAGTATACGCGCCAACTCTCTAAGATCAGTTAAAAACTGCTCATTTAATGCCAGCTCTTCATCCATCGAATCAATCGCGTGCTGAATCATACTTAATAACTTCGCGGTAGAAACATGACTTTCAACTTTAGTCTTCTGCAAAAACCACGCTTCTGTTTCCCGATAACCGGTTGTGCCAAGGCTCCAGCGATCTCTCCCGGCATACGAAACTTTGACGACCCGCGGTCTAAGCCGGGTCCGTTCCACCAATTCCTCATGAATAGTTTGTTCTAGATACTTAAATAAGCCGACTAACTTAGAATCAGCCACAGGGTTATTCAGTCGACCCAACCAATGCAGGGCTATTCCCAAATCTTCAACTACCTTTGCCCGCTTTTCATCTCCTTCACCAAAAGGAAATTCTCTGATTAACAATTCAAGGAAATTTTTAACTCTTCGCAAATCTGGCGTCATTCCTGGGGCTTCCCCTCGCCGCTTGGCGGCTGATCGCTTTTCCCCCGCAACATAAAGATCAATCCGGGCTCGGAGAACTGCTTTCAAAAGGAAAAGATTCCCTAACTGGTAATTACGCCCCAAGGCTTCCTTGGCCGTAAGCAGTGCCACCCCATACTCTTCAAGCGTCATTATTTTGGAAACCGCTGGTTGCCCAACTATCGGCATTTTCTGTTTCAAGCCCGCTCGACGAAGATCAAGTATTCCAGCTTCATCAATTAATTGGCCAAGAAGTTCGGGATCATGTAGCCTAGCAAACATTTCTCGATTCTGGATTGCTGATAAATTGTGCGGGACTATAATTCGACTGACTCTAACTCCTGATCGATCTAAAGCAGCTAAGCCTCGTAATAATCCTTGTGTCTGTTGCGGAAAAACCCTGGCGGCTATTAAAAGTTCTCTTTCCGAATCATGGGTAATAAGCGTCCGCCGACTAGCACCATGCGCCAATTGATTTAAAACCCGATCAACTGCCTGTCGTGGTTTGGCAACAGCATGCTCTTGCCGCCGTTCTAATCGTCGTTGGTCCAAGGCATATTGTCTTAATAAGTAGGCTAAAGCTTCAACCATAATTATTAGCTATTTATCACCATTTAATCTACATAATTTCAGCTTGTGCTATAATTAAATTATGGCTACAATCGTTTACCAAGTTGGTGATTCGCTTTATCTCAATTTAACCAATCGTTGCACCAACGAGTGCCCGTTTTGTATCAGGAACTTAAGCCGTCATTTTAATCAAAAATACCATCTCTGGCTTGATCACGAATCTTCAGCCGAAGAAGTGCTAACCTCAATCGGCGACCCAGCCAAACACCAACAAATTGTTTTCTGCGGTTACGGCGAACCGACAATTCGGTTGGAAACCATCAAGGCTGTAGCTATCAAATTAAAATCCCAACATCAAACTTCAAACTTCAAAACAAATGAGAAATCCCAAATACCAATAATTAGACTAGATACCAATGGCCAAGCCAACCTCTTCTGGGGAAGAAATATTGTGCCAGAGCTGAAAGGCTTAATTGATAGCGTTTCAATAAGTCTTAATGCCGAGAATGCCGAAGTTTACCAAAAGCTCTGCCGGCCGCTGGCGGGCAAAGCAGCTTATCCGGCGATCTTTGAGTTTATCAAAGAAGCGAAAAAATATATTCCGCAAGTTGAGGTTTCGGTTGTTGATCTACCAGCAGTTGATCTTGAGGCGTGCCGCAATATTGCTAAAGCTTTAGGTGTTAACTTTAGAGTCCGTCCCTACTACGAAGAAACCTATGTCAGATAACAATCAACTTACAACTAACAACTTACAACTAACAACTAATGGATATCACATTCCAGTAATGCTTAAAGAAACTATCGATTATTTAAATCTCAAAGCAGGCGGGACTTATGTTGACTGCACACTGGGAGGCGGGGGGCACACCAAAAACATCAAACTTCAAACATCCTTCGGACCGAGTTATGTCAACGATCTCAGGACGAGGTCCAACCTCAAAATCATTGGGTTTGATCAAGATAAAGAGGCATTGGCTGCGGCGAAGGAGACATTAGCTCGCTTTGATAACATTGTTTACGTCAATGATAACTTTGCCAATCTAAAAAAACACGTTACCGAAAAAGTTGACGGGGTTCTTTTTGATCTGGGAGTCTCGTCATCTCAAATTGATCAGCCCAGGCGCGGGTTTAGCGTCCAAAATGACGGGCCGCTCGATATGAGAATGGACCAGGGCCAAAAACTGACTGCGGCTGAGATCATCAACAATTACAGTGAAGAACAACTGATAAAAATCTTTTTTGAATATGGGGAGGAAAAGTTTTCCAAACGAATTGCCAAAGCAATCCGACTGGCGACTGGAAACCGGCGACTGGCGACCACGGCCGAGTTAAAAGAAATTATCGAACAGGCCATTCCGACCTGGAAAAAGAGAGAATCAGTCACCAGAATTTTTCAAGCGCTGCGGATCGCCGTCAATAACGAACTGGCAGTACTAAAGTCAGCGTTAACCGATGCGATTGATTTACTTAAACCGGGCGGCAGAATTGTTGTGCTCGCCTATCATTCGCTGGAAGACCGGATCGTTAAACAGACTTTTCGCCAGGCTACAGAACTAAAAATCTTAACCAAAAAGCCAATTACCGCTAGTGCAGCAGAGCTCTCTTTCAATCCGCGCTCTAAAAGTGCTAAACTTAGAGCGGCAGAAAAAATATGAAATTTAAATTCCGCCAGGCGATGCTGATTTTGACTATCCTGGTTATTTTAGCCGGGGTGCATTTGGCTATTACTACCCAAAATATCGCTTTAAAATACAAAACAACCGAACTTAAAATTAAATTAAGTGAAAGCAAGGGAAAAAACCGGGTTTTAGGTGTTCAGGTCGCTAGACAGGAAAACCTGGGTATAATCGAACAAAAAGCTAGTCTTAGTTTAGGGATGTTCTACCCGGCCAAAATGAATTACGTAATCCCAAAGTGTCTGCCATCCCCTCACCAAAATTAAAAAACGGGTTTCGCTCGTGATAGAAAATCAGCCGTGGTTCACCAACAATCTTGGCTTCTTTTTTAGCCAGGTCAACTGCATCTGAAAAGCTGCCGATTTGATCAATTAATTTTAAATCAAGCGCCTGCGTCCCGGTATATAACCTGCCTTCAGCTGCTTCTTTAACTTCGGCAGTGGTTAATTGCCGCCCTTTAACCACAGCTTGGATAAATTCATTATAATCTTCAGCCTGCAGCCGCATCATAGCGTCCATTTCGACAGTAGAGAGTTTACGCAGCCCCGAGAACATATCAGCATGCGCTCCTTCTTTGATTACTTCTGCGGTTACGTCAAATTTCTTCATCAATTCTGAGTAGACCGGCAGATAACCAATGACCCCGATACTGCCGGTCAAGGAAGATTCATTAGCCACAATTTTATTAGCGCCGCAGGCAATGTAATAGCCACCAGAAGCGCCGAGACTCCCAATTGAGGCAATCACCGTTTTATTTTTACTCCGCGCGTAATCTAGTGCTTGATATATTTCACCAGCGGCGATTGCGTCTCCTCCGGGGCTGTCAATCCGCAAGACTATCGCCTTGACAAACAGATCATCACTGGCTTTTTTGATATAACGACAAACGGTTTCTGATCCGGTCGCTCGACCACCAAAAAGGAAATTATCCCCACCGGCACCAGAAACTATCTCACCATCAATCTCAATGACCGCCACCCCAAAAACTTCGGCCCAGAAATTATCAGCTGGTTGAATCTCCTCTGGTTTAACAATTTTCGCCTCATCACCTTTTTGTCCCGCTATTTCCGCCGCCGCTTTGCGCGCGTCAACATAATAACCAAGCTGGTCAATTAACCCCATCTCTTTGGCCTGCCGCGCGGGAAAAATCATGCCATCACCAATTTCTTTAATTTTTTCTAACTTAATTTTCCGGTCGGTGGAAATATCAGTTAACATCTGCCGATAGAGATCAGCCACCAAACCTTTAACTTCTTCTTCTTGAGCTTTAGTTAACTTCTCACTATAAGGATCAAAAGCATTTTTATATTCCCCCTGCTTTAAAACCTGCCATTCAATCCCAAATTTATTATACAATCCTTTAAGGCGGATAATCGCAATGCTTTTGCCAAAACCGCCGATCGCTGCGCCAGGAGGAGCAATAATTTTGTCGGCGACTGACGCTAAATAATATTCATCACCAACCGCACTCCCCTCAATATAGGCGATCACCTTTTTCCCTTTTTCTTTGGCTCTGCCAATTTCTCGCCTTAATTCCTGAACCATCGCCATCCCGCCCAAACCACCATCAAAACCGCCAATCCTTAGCATAATACCGTCAATTGAATTGTCTTTGGCCGCTGCCCTAATCTGGCTTAAAATCGAATCAAGCCCTGGATTATAGCCACCGATTAAACTAATTTCATCCCGTCCCCCCTTTAATGCACCAGCAACATCAATCAGGGCAAACTCTTTTGGTTTAATAACCGAAAACGGTCGTTTATTTTCTGGTAAATACTTTATCCCGGCGTCAAAACAATGAATCGTTTGATTAGTTTGAAAGCGTGCAGCGTAATCGATAGCAAAAACACCAAAATCGAGCGAAGCCCCGGCAGTTGACTGATTACCATCCAATCCCCCTCTGATAGTTAAACCTTTAACCAGACTTATTTCTAAACCAAGGTGGCCGATATTTCCTCCCTGACGATTTATTTCGAGATCTCCGGCAGCCAGGATCAATCCATCATAAGGAGCAAAGCCAAACCCAATCCGCCCGGCCGTTCCAGCTAAATGATCTTTACTGGAAAAGAGATCAAAGGCTTGTAAACCAATTTTAAATTGAGGTGTTACCCGGACCAGAAAGCCAAAATCGGTCGACCAACCATTCCCTGCAAGACTATTTATATTCCAGTTAAGCATCTTGTAAGTTAGGCCATAACTTAACCAGCTGCTACGGTTACTAATACTAATTGCTTGGGCCCTTACTTCGTCGGTAATCATGTTCTGCTGCCAGTTGCCATAACCCAAATAGCCAAGTTTCAAAAAAGTCTGGTTGCCACTAATAACCTTTTGTTCCGTATCAGGATTGCCCATCGTGAGCGAAAAACCGTTTTCGGTTAAACAGGCTGGGTTATAAAAAACTGCGGTCCCATCATTAGCAATCGCTGTGCCAGTGGATCCCATCCCGGCCGAGCGGGCACCTACCCCACGGCGTAAAGCAGAGTCGGTTAGGGATTGGGCGGGACAAATAGTAGAGAGTAGAAAGCAGAGAGCAGAAAGCAGGACTAATGTTTTACGCCAATTCATTGTATAATAATTAGTATAACATGATTAGAGTACGGTTTGCACCAAGTCCAACCGGCGCCCTCCACATTGGTGGGGCGCGGACTGCTTTATATAATTGGCTCTTTGCTCGCCACCAAGGTGGGCGGTTTATTTTACGAATCGAAGATACCGACCGGGAGCGCTCAACTCAGGAATCAAACAAGGCAATTTTTGCTGGTTTAGAATGGCTTGGCCTTGATTGGGACGAAGGGCCTAAGGTTGGTGGGAGCCACGGCCCCTACTTTCAGACTGAGCGGGTTAAAATTCACCGTGATTATGCTGATCAATTAGTTCGTGAAGGAAAAGCTTATTACTGTTTTTGCACTGCTGAGGAGCTAAAGAAAAAACGCGAAGAGGCCGAAGCAAGAAAAGAAGCGCCGCGCTATGACAGCCACTGCCGCAAGTTATCAGTGGAAGAAATTAAAACGAAAGTTGCCAGTGGCTTATCCAAAGTGATCCGCTTCATGCTTCCGCCAGTTGGTGAAGCGATTGTCGAAGATCAAATTCGCGGCCAGGTCGTCTTTAAAAACGAGGTTCTCGACGATTTTGTTATCGTTAAATCGGACGGTTTTCCGACCTATAACTTTGCCTGTGTCGTCGATGACCATTTGATGGAGATCACCCATGTCATCCGCGGTGATGATCATCTCTCCAACACCCCGCGCCAGATTTTACTATACGAAGCCTTTGGCTGGACACCGCCCAAGTTCGCTCATATCCCCATGATTCTGGGAAAAGATAAAGCGCGCCTGAGCAAGCGTCATGGCGCTACTTCAGTAATTGATTACAACGCTATGGGTTATCTACCGGAAGCAATGTTAAATTATATCGCCAAACTCGGTTGGGGTTATAAGGATCAGGAGATATTCTCCCGGGAGGAGTTAATCGATCTTTTTTCTCTTGAAGGGGTCAATAAAAGTGCCGCCGTTTTTGATTTAGACAAACTTAATTGGTTAAATGGCCAATATATCCGCAAAATTTTACCCGAGCGGTTGTTCGATTTGTGTGAACCACTCCTAATTGATTCTTATGGCACACATGACATCAAATATATGCAGAAAGTGGTCGCCGTTTTTCACGACCGCTTGGTATTAATTCCTGATATTGTTCACTTATCACTCTACTTTTTCAAAGATGATTTTGAATATGACCCAAAAGCGGTCGAAAAACATTTTAGAGGTGAACATTCCAGGCAGATTTTAGAAAGCTTAAAAGAACGATTAGCTAAAGTTGCCCCTTTTACCAAAGAGAATATTGAACCGGTTTTTAAACAATTAGCGGCTGAATTAAACGTTAAGCTGGGAGTTATTATTCACCCCTGCCGCCTCGCTCTCTCCGGCCGGACCGAAACCCCACCGATGTACGATGTTGTTGAGATATTGGGGAAAGAGAAAGTTATCGGTCGACTCGGGAAAGTCCTATTAAATTAAAACATATATAATTTGAAATTTTTCTGGCCAAGTGCAGATGATAATATGTAATGGGAATTTTTGGCATAGAAAACTATCAATTTACATCAATATCTATTGCTACCAATACTAGCTTTGTAATTGAAATAGGAAATTATCAAGATGCTAATCAAGTGTTTGCACAGTTATTGACTACTCTCCCGCAAAATGATAGTGCTGTTGCGGCCATTGGCTATACAACTCGCTCAGCTGAGGAACAACGATCCGCAGTCGCTTTATTTGCCATTGATGGTATTCCGGCTTTGGCCGCTAATGGATTTACTGATGTGGTCTTAGCCATTTTCCCAAGTGGCGACGTAATTGATCAAGAATTAGAAAAATTTAACCAAACAGGGCGAATCGGAGCAGAAATGCGTCGCTTCATCGATGTTCTTGATCGACCCAATTTTGAACTATTATTAGCCCAAGCTAGGCAATATCATATCACTCTTCATGCAGGCGGAGTAAATTACACTGATGTCGATCGGACTATTTTCCATCCAGGTTATGGGATTGAACATTCGCCAACCCAAAGACTGAGAGATGAAACGGCCAGAAATAGTGAAGTGGTAATCAGAGCCTTGGTGGCTGAAGGGAAAAGAGTCGCTTTCTTTGGCCCTTGTCTATATGTTAATCCTCATCCGCGTTCAGAGCGTGCTTACTACAGTTTTGGTCGTGTCTTAGCGCACGATTTCCCTAATCATTTTACCGCGATAAATATAGTTATTCCCGAAATTACTGTGGGGCAAAGTTATCGTAAAGACCTAGATTTACCATTAAATTTCCCTTGGGTACAGATCATTCCCCAAATAGGGATTAACTTAATTACTTGCGACAGAAATAGTCATCTAATAGTCTTGCCAAGACATTAAGACTTTATAATTCTAAATCAGAACCAAAGATATCTCCACCTATAGGATCATCTGAAATAGTAATATCAATTCGCCGCGTTTCTGGACTCGGCTGTTGCCGACCGTCAACAACCGCATCTCTTTGGGCAACAGGCAAATCACTTGGCACTTCATGTAAACTGTAACGGAAATCGGTATTAACATCCCTATCCCCTTCAAACGGTTGAGGCTGTCCAGACGTAATTCCTCCTACCGCCTGATAAAAAACTGGTAGAGCGCTTTCATCAGACGCAGCATCCCCCGCATTATATCCGCAGCCTTCAATAAAGGCTCTTGGCCCAGCCGTAACAACTGAGTCCAAGATTGGTTGATATGCCTGAAATGGCCCACGGGGCACTTCTGCTTCAGTCCCAGTTGCCGGAGTTGGAATACGTCGCGGTGCTCCCATCTGTGTTAACCGTGAGAAAACCTCAGCTTGTAATGCAACTAGTGCTTGCTGTGTCGCTGGCGGACGTACCCGGGTAAAAGCATCTGATTCAATAAATTGAGTTAGCTCTTCGTACATTCCTTCGATAATATTTACATACGGAGTGCTACGATTTTGCAATTCACAATCTTGACTGGCAATTAGCTGCCGGTAGGTATTAAAACGTTGAGTGATAGCTGCTCTTTCTGCCGGAGTTCTAGCCGCTCTCGTCAGCTGGCCTTCAAGATAATTTAAGGCTATTGCATATGCGCCTTCTTCTGTTTCACCTGAAAATACCCCATCCAAGGATACTCCTTCCCGACTAAAGAAAGTCGTCAACGGTGTAGTCACGTCCCTTGAACCAACATAAATACTCATTTAGCTTCCTCCTCAGCAGGGCTATCAAATAGCTCTCCCCGCAATCACTTATTATTATCGATTTTTAGATTAAAGAACTTGCATAAAAATCAAGATTTTCTAGCCTTAAGCAGTCCCATCAACTTCCAGGCCAGTTTGGCAGCGGTAAAATCGGAAGCGAGATCGCCCTTGCGGGGAGCAAGCTCAACAATATCGAAGCCGACAATGTTTTTTTCTCGGCAGACCTGTTGTAATAAAGCAATAACTTCTTTCCAAAGCAACCCCCCAGGCTCTGGGGTTCCAGTCGCCGGCATAATTGAAGGGTCAAAAACATCAACATCAATTGTAAGATAAACGTTTTTGGACAAATTATTAATAATATTGCCATTAATAGGATAGATTTTTTTTATTTGGCCTGTTTGATTGGCCCAATCCCACTCTTCTTTGGAAAAACTGCGAATTCCGACCTGCACTGCCGGACAAATTTCCAACACTCGTCGTAGCACACAGGCGTGGCTATCTTTTCGCCCCTGATAACTATCGCGCAGATCGGCATGAGCATCAAGTTGTAAAACCGATAGATCGGGAAATCTCTGTTGGCACGCTTTGACCGCATAAGGAGTGAGAGAATGTTCTCCACCAAGAATAATCGGGACTTTTTTCTCTGCTAACAGACTGGCAACTGCCGACTGGAGACCACCGACCCGCAACTGCCGACTCGCGACTATATACTCAACCCCCGGCCTGATCTCTACCCTCAGCTCTTCATCAAACTCTTCAACGTGAGTTAAGGCGTCAAGAATTGCTTTTGGCCCATTTTTTGTTCCTTTACCATAGGAGGTGGTCGCTTCATGCGGAACAGGGAGAATAACAAACATCAATTGATGATCCGGGCGGCGCCAACCATCTCCCGACGTTCCATCTGCAGGAATTCCGGAGTTCGGCTGATATTTTGCAACTCATGGCGTTCAGCTTGAAAAAGAGCAACTAGTGAATTATACGCTACCTGGGTGTCAAATTCTTGGTTAGAGAAAATATCAATAAAGGCATGCTGCTTATCAGGAAAAGTGTGGACCGAAAAATGAGTCCCATCAACCACCATCACCCCAGTTACCCCCCACTCGTCTGGCACTCGACCATGATATTTAAAAACCTGTGGTTGATTACTCTGATTAATACCAATTTTAGCCGGAAAAGTAGTCAGCAGGTCAAAGATAAAATCGACATCCGCTAAACGCTCTTTTGGACAGCCGTAGAAATCCAATAATATATGCGGGCCAAGACCATATTCCACGTCTTTAATTTTAAACTAGTTTACCAATTTGTCAAGATATGGTATGATAGCAATATGGTAGACGAATATTCAGGTACTAGTTTTGAAAAAGGGAAAGGGGACGATGAGTTTTTGGCGGTTGAGGAGCTAATTAAAGAAACCTTGGCCGAAAGCCAATTATTTGAGAAAAAAGCTCCTCCACCACCTCTTTCTCCTTCACCAGCCACCACCCCAGCACCAGTTGCGGTTAAACCAGTTGTTGCTCAAGCACCAAAATTAACCCCAACACCCATGTCCAAACCTACTGCTGCTCCAACCCCTACCCCTGTCCCTAAAACCGAACAGGAGAAATATGATGCTACTTTTAAAGAATATCAGGTTGGCGATATTGTTAAAGGAACAATTTTAAAAGTTGATCCAAGCGGTATCCTGGTCGATATTAAATATAAAGCGGATGGCTTAATTTCGCCGGAAGAGTTAACCGAGCAAGCCGGCGAACAATTAAAAGTTGGCCAAGTTGTCGACGTGATGATTGTTACTCTGGAAAATAAAGAGGGTTATGTTGTCCTTTCAAAAAAACAGGCCGATTATGAAGTCAGCTGGCGGCTGGCCGCTGATGCTTTCCGAGCCAAAAAGAGCTTGAGTGGGAAAGTTATCCAGGTTGTGCGCGGCGGTCTAGTTGTTGATTGCGGCGGGATGCGTGGTTTTGTCCCTGCTTCCCAAGTCGAAAAGAAACCACAGGAAACGTTAGAAAAGTTTGCCGGACAGGAAATTCCAATCAAGGTAATTGAAGTCAACCGTCGGCAGGGCAAAATCGTCCTCTCTCATCGGCTGGCGGCAGGCGAAAAAGTCAAAATCGACAACTCCAAACTCTTTAACGAGCTGGAAGTTGGCCAGATTCGCAAAGGAAAAGTTGCCAGTCTTAAGAATTTTGGCGCTTTTGTCGATTTGGGAGGAGTTGAAGGCTTAATCCACTTAAGCGAGCTATCCTGGAAACGGGTTCGTCATCCGTCAGAATTATTAAAAGTTGGCCAGGAACTCGAGGTTTTTGTTCTCGGGGTCGATAAGATCAATAAAAAGGTTGCGCTCGGCTTAAAAGAGCTTCAACCTGACCCTTGGGCTGAAGCAACCAAGTTTTTTAAACCAGGCCAACTGGTCAAAGTTAAAATACTCCGTTTTGCCAAGTTTGGCGCTTTTGCCGAGCTTGACCACGGTTTAGAAGGATTAATCCATATCTCAGAATTATCAAAAGCTCCCGTCCAGAAACCGGAAGAAGCAGTTAAAGTTGGTGACGTTGTTGAGGTTAAAATTTTACGCGTCATGCCGGATGAACAGCGGATTGGCCTTTCGATTAAAGAAGCGCAAAAAATCCGTGAACGGGAAGAAGCCAAAGCTGCTACTCCTAAACCGGAAGAAACACCTAAAGTAACCATCGGCGATATGATCGCCCAGAAAGAAAAAGAGCGGGCCGAGCGGGAAGCTGAAGAAATAGAGGAGATCGAAGAAGAGGTTGAAGAAGAGATCGAAGCACCCCTGCCAATGGCAGAAACAGTAACTGAACCGATTATTGGAGAAGCAGAACCAAATTGAAGTTTCTGGAAAAATTAGATCGGGCCATTACAAAGAATAACAGCTTACTCTGCGTTGGGCTTGATGTTGATCTAGGCGATAAAACTCCTTCCCTGGCCAATATTTACAACTTCAACTGCGATATAATCAATGCGACAAAAGAGCTTGTTTGCGCTTATAAGCCGAATATCGCCTTTTATGAACGTTACGGGTTAGAAGGATTAAGCGCCTTACAGCAAACGATTGAGTTAATCGATTCAATCGGCCTTCCGGTTATTCTCGACGCTAAACGGGCCGATATTGGCCACTCATCAGCGGCTTATGCCGAAGCGGTTTTTAAAGTTTACAAAGCTGACGCGGTCACGGTTAACCCTTATCTCGGCTATGACTCGCTGGAACCGTTTATTAAACATGAAGATAAGGGAATTATTGTCCTCTGTTTAACCAGTAATCCCGGAGCCAAAGATTTTGAGACCAGCATTTACAAAAATGTCGCCCGCAGAGTTAAAGAGTGGAATAAATTTGGCAATCTCGGGTTAGTGGTTGGCGCCACCAAACCGGCAGAATTAAAAGAGATCACCGAAATTACTGGTGAGATGCCAATTTTAATCCCCGGCGTTGGCGCGCAAGGCGGCGACCTGCAAGCCGCGGTGCAATACGGCGGCAAACGCCCCATTATCAACGCTTCCCGCAGTATCATTTTCGCTAAAGACCCGGGTCTGGAAGCCAGGAAATTACGAGATGAAATCAATAGCTATCGAAACAGTTAAGAATGAATACGCGGATCGCAATTATACCGTCAACATTGAATTTCCGGAGTTTACCTGCGTCTGTCCGCGAACCGGCTTACCCGATTTTGCCACTATTAAGATCGAATATATTCCAGACCAACTCTTAGTCGAATTAAAATCGCTCAAACTATACTTTACTTCTCATCGCAACATCGGCACTTTTCATGAGCATGTCATCAACAAAATTCTTGATGACTTTGTCGCCGCTTGTAAGCCGCGCCAGGCTAAAATCATCGGTGAGTTTAACGTTCGCGGCGGGATCAAGACCACGGTTAGTGCAGAATATTATACGTAGTAAACAGGAACAAACGAAACCGCGCAATTATTCACCGTTTTTTGACCAAAATAATTTTTATTGACCACCAGCGCGCGTGCAGGCTTAAAATTATTGATCAAAGCCGCTAAACTTCTTGATATTTTAGGCTGATCAAATGACGAATATTTTACTTCTACTGGAATTATCTCCCCCCGTTCCTGGATTACAAAATCAACTTCTGCCCCTGCTTTAGTTCGCCAAAAGTTAATTTCCGCTTCTTCTGCCAAAGCTCTTTTCAGCTGCAAATAAATGACATTTTCAATTAACGCGCCGCGCTCCGCTTTTTGCTCAAGCAATTGAAAGCTTTTTAACAGGCTATTACGAAAACCTAAATCCTCAAAAAACACTTTGGGATTTTTTGAAAGTTCTTTTTGTTTGTTGGTAAAATATGGGGTCAGCAGTTTGACAACAAATGTCTCTTGTAAAATCCGCAAATGTTTTTTCAGGTTGCGATAATTAAGGTCCGTGGATTGACCCAGATTTTGGTAATTTATCAAATTGCCGATCTGAGTTGCCAGGACTCTGGTTAATTGATAAAGCTGATCTTCGGTCGCTAATTCCAGCAAGCCTTTTATATCACGCAAAATATAATTATCATAAATATCGTTCAATAATTTTTGTTTTTCCAGTTCTGTCTCCGCTAAAACAACCGCTGGATAACCACCAAAGGTAGCGTAATTTTCAAATAATGGTGTCAGTTGTTCCGCGCAAGGATCGATTCCCTGAACCGGCCAGCGGTTATTTAAGCCGCGTAAATACTGGTAGACTATCTCCTGTCTTTCTGATGAAACCCTGGCCAATCTTTTATCGCACGCCAATAAATACTCTTGAAAATCAAAAGGGAACAGCTGAAAAGTCAAAAGCCTGCCGACCATAAACTTTCCGACTTTTGCCTTTATCTCCAATGATGAAGAGCCGGTTATCACAATTTTAACTTTTTCCATCGTGTCATAAACTAATTTAAGCTTTTGTCCTCCTCCAGCAGCATATTGAAATTCGTCAATCATCAAAACAGTAAGTTTATCCGCTGGCAATACGTAAGAGCGGACAAAAGCAACTGGATCCTGCTGAAAAGAATGAAGAAGTTTGCGATCTTCAAAGGTTAAATAATGAATATTTTGTTCAGCCGCTATCTGCTGGTTTATTAAATGCTCCTTTAACATTTTTATAAATGTCGTTTTGCCAGATTGTCGTGGGCCAATAATAGCAAGATATTCTCTGCGATTTAAAAAATGCTCAATTTGTTGCCCTAATTTTCTAGGTATTAACACCATAATATTAACTTCCTTATTATTTATGCACTAATTACAATTTTAGTATAACTCAATTTAACGCTTTTGTCAAGTTATTTAAATAACCTAAATCGTCGAATCGGCTTGTTGAAGAATTTTTAGTTCAATCGGATCATCGGGACCAAATGGTTCAACGTGAGGATCGTGTTTAGTCACTATCATCAAGATTTCTGAAGTTTCTCCAATGCGCGCTAACAACTTCGCCCCGACAATTCCATGATGTTTGTGGATATAAAAACGTTTCAAGATTTTCCGAAACTGTCCTTGATCGGCTAGCCAGTTGTAAAGCCGAGGAAAGAAAAAGCGGATAATAACTAAAACTGATTTGCTAAGAATAGAATTATGCTCAACAATTTTCCCAATGTCGTGCAACAGACCGAGTTTAACCAATTTACGAGGATCAAGTTCTGGGTTATAGAGAGCGAGTTCTAGCATCTTTCTGGCTACAATCACCGAGTGTTTCTTTTCAAAACCAGGCAGCTGGTTAAAAAGCGCCATTTCTTCAGCATTAAGGTAACTGCGGGCAAAGGCTTCGTCCGCCGGCCGATAACAAGCAGTCATTCCGCAATAAAACTGTTTAAAACGGTAGGTTAACTTAGAGAGCATCTAGAGTTTTACGTAGTTTAGCAACCAGATTGATTGCTGCTTTAGTTTTCCCACGACTGATTAAGTCAACAATCACCGACCCAACAATGACACCGTCAGCCAGTTTAGCAGCGGCGGCCGCTTGAGCAGGAGTTGAGATCCCAAAACCAATGGCAATCGGCAGTTTAGTATATCTTCTAACCCGATTCACCAAATCACCCAAATCTCCTGCTATCCCCTGCCTCACTCCGGTAATTCCGGCAACCGAGACTAAATAAATGAACCTAGAAGATCTCTCCGCCGCCAACCTTATCCTCTCCTCCGTCGACGTCGGCGCCACCAGGAAAATAGAATCGACGGACGTAGGACGTGGGACGAGGGACGATTCTTCTGGAGGTAAGTCTGGTACTATGACTCCGTTCACTCCATACTTTCCGCAATTTTCATAAAACTTCTCTACTCCGTACTGAACAATAAGATTATAAGAAAGCATAAAACAAATCGGAATTTGGGTTTTCTTTCGTGCTTTGGCAACAACTTTAAAAACATCCGCTAAAGTAACATTTTTCTTCAGCGCCCGCTGGTGCGAAGCTTGAATAACCGGCCCGTCAGCTAGTGGGTCAGAAAAAGGAATCCCCAGCTCAATAATATCCGCCCCTGCTTTTTCCAGGGCAAAAATCAGCTGCTCGGTCGCGGCCAAAGAAGGATCACCGGCGGTGATATAGGTAATAAGGGTTTTGCGTCTGTTAAAAAGTTGAGAAATTTTCTCCATGGCAGTAAAAATTATATCACTTTTTCCTGCAATTTTCAGTCGGTTTTAACGATATATAATAAGAGGGACTTATGACGATTCCTAATGCATTAGCTGTTAGCCAAATATTAGGTCGACCATATCAAGGCTTTGCCCAGAAAATCAGGGATAAGTTCCCTGGGGTAAAACGTTTAGTCAGTAATTTGACCATTCCTCATCCTTCTTACCCAAACCACTCAATTGTTTTTAACGAAATTCTCCGTTCGTTAATTAATGGTCTAAATCAACTATATCCATCCCCTAACATCGAAAAAGCCCGGCAGGCGCTTTCGGCTGTTCAAGCCTCAATTTCAACTCTCACTTTTATCCTGCATTTTTTCAAAGTTGCTTCAAAAAACGGATTAAGTGAAGAAGCGGCCGTCAATAAAGTTCTGGACAAATTTATTTTAATTTTAATCTCTACTAGTCGAATTTCTTATCCATCAAAAAAAGGGAAAGCCTTAATTGAAGCTCTGCTTAAATCTCAAGACGTCCAAATAGAAACAATCAGACATTTATTCCCACAGGTTGCCCAAAATGATATTGCTACAGCTGCGGCGGCTGGTTTCAATCCAATGGTTTTATTAAGAGATGACCAAACTCCGCCAAACGCTAGACCAATGGACGATGCTTTCCTTCAATATATGGAAAAATCAAGAGCTGCGCTAGTTTCTTACGGAGAGTTGTTAACCCGCTATTCTGACGGGCCAAAACCATTATGGGTTTTTCTCCTGCGTGATGCTCACCTCCTTTATCTCTTAGCGGAAAAACAACTACCCGGAAGAAAAATGGAACTCGATGTTTGTAAATTATCGTTAGCTGATCCCGCTGAATTAGAAGCAGTTTTTACTGGCAGCGGTTATAACATTGGGACGAGTAAATCGCTGCCGCCAATAAAAGCTTATGATGCGGTTAGAACGGCCATGGGAGATCACAGCGCTCCGACATCAGCAACAACTTCTTCACCTAACGAAGTGATTAAAGCCTTGTTACAACAAGAAGCCGGGGTCAACCAATTAACGGTCAATTATCAATCTTTTCGCCGCGCTCAACAAATTTTACAAAACATAACAATTCCAGAACAAGTTATCAACCTATTGCACTCATCTGGTATCGTAACAGAATTAAGAAGAGGTCGGCCGATTGTTTTTGTTGACACCGGGTTTCGCGGTACTTTGCCAATGTTGCTGCAAACTGCTCTAACCAGGATCGCCACCAGATCAGGTCTTGAACCCAGAGTCCATGTTTGGTTGGATTATGTTCATCGCTCATATCGAGATTTAGTGATTAACGCTCATCAATTTGGTGATTGGGCAGTTTCTCCTCTTGATGGTTGTGTCAGTTTAAACCGAATATTATTACCGACAGAAACTGGTTTTGAGGCAGATGTTTTTACTACCCCGTTTGACGCCATGAGACAAAGCCGAATCCTGGGGAATTCTGTTTTAACCAATTAATCTATTTATCGCCGCGTAAACCAAGCTGGAATCTCTCATGTAGCCCAACCATTGTTGAGGAATATGATCAATCCCATTATAAGCCCCGCTTAACGCGCCAGCAATCGCGCCAATCGAATCAGCGTCACCCCCGGCGTTAATTGCAGTTATAATCGTCTTTTGATAGTTGTCCGGTGTTTTTAAAAACGCATAAAAAGCCATCGGAACTGTTTCCATTGATTCCGATCCATTCCCCAGAATCTCGTAAGCCCTGCTCGGATATATTTCACGGTCAAGAGCCAAGCGAGCCGCCAATTCAATCCGGTCAGCCATTATCGAATCATACCGCCTGACCAGGCCGGCCGCCCAACTAACAACTTCGGCTGGTTCAGTTTCCTGGTCCATAGAGATCAATCTGGCAATACTGAAAGCAATCGCTAAAGCACCAGCGATCGCCGGAGCAGCTTTATGGGTAATCCCGCTGGCAGTCAATACTACTTCACGCAAAGTTTGCCAATCTCGTTGATAATAAACAGCCAGAGGCGCGACTCGCAAGGTGGGCCCACAGGTTGAAGCGTTCGTCCCGCTTCTGGCCCAGGGAATGCCATAATAAAGATAGCGCCCCGATCGCATAGTAGCCGCTCCATAACCATGATTAGGAATTCCATTGGTGTCTATTTGGAAAACATGCTCCGCTAACAGGCAGGCAAAGTGGTCAGGTGAAAATCCAAATTCATAATCAATCGCTTCAGCAGTCATAATCATTAATTGAGTATCATCGGAAAATTGACCAAAAGGAATTTGCGGGTTGGTAGAAACAACAAGATCCTCAACTGGAGATCCAAATTGCTGTTCAATCTCACTTCTTGTCCAAAATTCCAGTGGGCGCCCCATCATATCACCAACCGCTGCTCCTAACAGAGTACCAGCTACTTTGTGCTCTTTTCCCACCGCTCTTGTTTTGGCTGGAAAGGAGATTTGAGGCTGCTCTAATTTAAATCTATTACCATGCAAAAAAGCGGTTGCAATTGTATGGACCGCCTCATCACCATCTTCTTTTGCTCGTATTAAATCAGTTTTTCTTCCAAGATATTGGAGTTGGGCTAAAGCTTTTAAGGCCTCTCTTCTAACCGGCGCGCTTCGATCAGAAAATACTTGTCTGCGCAATTGAGCGATAAATCTCTCATCAGCAATTTCGCTGATAATTTTGCCGGCCGTTATTCGACCATGCCGTTTGGCACTGTGGAATAGCTCCGCTAATTGTTCGATCGACATCTCCCTGGTTAATTGCAATTTAAGATCGTTAAAACACTGGCGGATTTTGGTCGAAACGATTCTTTTTTTCGAGGAACCTTCCAATTTAATTTCGGTATCAGAAAAAGTAATATAAATTGCGGCGTCATTTTCTAACTCTAAAATAACCCGACTCTGCCCTTGCACTGTATCACGTGTCGTGTTGATAACTTTAAAGTTCTCTCTAATTCGATCATAAATATGTCTAAAAATCTGCGGAGCGCTAGTGGCTAATACTTCCCGATCTAAACGACTACTTAGCTGAACAAAGCCGCGGCAATGTGGTAAGCTGATGTTAGTAACCACCCAATTTCGCTGGTGGCGCCGTCCTTGCCGCAGATAATATTCGGTAACAATACTCTGTAAAGTGGTTTCACTTGATTTAGTCATAGTTATCCTACCTATGATATTTTCGACTCTTTATAACAATAATTTCAGAAAAGTTTACGAATCTCGTCCGCGTCTTTGTCGCCCCGACCGGAGAGGCAGACAATGACGGTTTGGGAGGAGCTCATTTGGGGGGCTAATTTTTTAAGATAGGCAATCGCGTGGGAAGATTCCAGGGCGGGAATAATTCCTTCGGTGCGGCAAAGAAGTTTAAAGCCGGCGAGTGCTTCTTTATCGTTAGCGGTTACATATTGGACCCGGCCACTATCCTTTAAATAACTATGTTCCGGACCAGAACCGGAATAATCAAGCCCGGCCGAGATTGAATGGGTGTTTAAAATCTGCCCGGATTTGCTTTGCAGGACATACTCTTTAGCACCGTGCAGAACGCCGATTGACCCTTTACACAGTGAAGCTGCCCCGGCCGCTTCAACCCCTGTTATTTTGACCTCTGGATCACCCAGGAAAGGATAAAATAATCCCATCGAGTTGGAACCACCGCCGACACAGGCGACTAAATGGTCTGGTTCTTTTTTCTCCAGCGCAAAATGCTGCCCCTTGGCTTCTTTACCGATCACCGACTGAAAATCGCGGACCATCAGCGGGTAAGGATGTGGGCCAACGACCGAACCGAGGCAGTAAAAAGTATCATTGGGATGCGCCATCCAGTCGCGCAATGTTTCGTTAATCGCGTCTTTTAAGGTTTTGCTCCCTGATTTGACGGTAATAACTTTGGCGCCAAGTAATTCCATTCGAAAAACGTTTAGCGCCTGGCGGCGAACATCTTCCGCTCCCATATAGACGACACAATCAAGACCAAGCAGTGCCGCCCCGGTGGCTGTTGCCACACCATGCTGCCCCGCTCCGGTTTCGGCGATAATTCGCTTCTTCCCCATCCGTTTAGCCAGCAGTAATTGGCCGAGAACATTATTGATTTTATGTGAGCCGGTGTGGCAGAGATCTTCGCGTTTTAGATAAATCTTTGGTCCGCCTAAAGTCTCACTTAAACGCTTGGCAAAATAAAGCGGGGTTGGCCGGCCCGCATAAGATTCAAGCAATTGATCAAGTTCCTGTTGGAAAGTGGAATCATTCTTTGCCGCCAGATAAGCCTCGGTTAAAGCTTCCAGCGGTGCCATTAATGTTTCGGGGACAAACCGCCCTCCAAACTGACCAAAATAACCATTTTTATCAGGCATCATCATAGTAAAACAATTATAGGTTATTGATTAGGGCGGTTCAAGCTGTATGCTATAATTCTTTTCATGCGTACGGTAATTATTTTTCTCTGTCTATTTTTTTCAATTACCCCTTGCCTAGCTTCACGTAACCCTCAAGAAATAATCAATCAGTTTGATGCTCAATATAGCAAAATTAAAGACGCGACTATGGATGTTACTCTCGATACTTCTCTGCAAATCCTGGGCTGCAGTGGGTTAACTCGTTTTAAGGGGAAGGGTTATTTTAAAGCGCCGGCTAAAATCCAAATCACCTTAAATAAAACTATATATTTTGTTCATGGCAATAATATCCGTAAAATTGATCCTGACGGCAAACGCTATTATGTCCGATTGATCAACGCTCCGGATTTTACCCCGGGTTTTAACCCAAAGTTGATCCCTTATAACTTTAATTTAACGACTCTCAAAGATGGCCCTGACGACATTGTCATTGACGGACTGCCAAAGCCGGGGGTTTTAAAAAATGTTACCAAAGTTACTTTTCACTTCGACCCAAAGTCTTATTTATTACGTCAGCTCGATTTAACCTTAATCAATAAAAAGAAACCGGAGTACATTTATATTGACTATAAATTAATTGACGGTATTTGGGTCCCGGTCAGTTGTCACGGTCGTTCAGCCATAGAACTGCGCGCTGGTCTCCTTGTTGGCCTTGATTTAAAATTAAAGGGGGGGAATTTCCAACTCAATAAAGGCTTGGCTGATAAGATATTCGAGCCAGGATTTTAATTACATCGCCCGCAGAGCTTTAATCCGCTCTTCTACTGGCGGGTGGGTCATAAAGAGCCCCGCAAACCAGCCGCGAGCAGTTCCTTCGTGCTCCTTAAGCGGATTAATAATATACAGATGGGCAGTCGCTTTATTGGCTACTTCCAAAGGCTCTTTGTCGGCGCTAATTTTTTCCAGTGCTCGCGCTAACCCTTCAGGATAGCGAGTAATCAACGCGCCATTAGCGTCGGCCATAAATTCTCTTTTGCGCGAAATTGCCATCTTAATCAATTGAGCAATGATCGGCGAAAGCATAACTAAAATTATTGCCACGATAAAAATAATCAGCTGCAGTTGATTCCCTTCTTTCTCTTCCCTCTCTCTGCCCCCTCCCCACCAACTCCAACGCAAAAAGAGATCGGACATCATCACCACTGTCCCAGCTAAAACCGCCACGATAGTCATCAGGCGAATGTCGTAGTTACCAATGTGGGAAAGCTCGTGAGCAATGACCCCTTCCAACTCCGGCTTATCAAGTTTTTGCAGCAAACCGGTTGTCACTGCTACTACCGCATGACGAGGATCGCGGCCGGTCGCAAAGGCGTTGGGAGCGCTGTCTTCGATAATGTAAATCTTGGGCGGAGGAAGTCCGGCACCGATACAGAGATTGTCGACTAGATTGTAAAGATCTGGATTATCTGATTTTACAATCTCTTTTGCGCCCGAGATCCCCAAAACTAGCTTGTCGCTAAAATAGTAACTACCGACCGAAGAGCAAAGCGCAAAAGCGGCCGCGATTAAAAGGATAGAGTAAGCATCGTTAAAAGCTGTCCCTAAGAGCCAACCAAGAAAGAGGACAAAAATGATAAAACCAAAGATAAAGGCAAACGACTTCCATTTGTTCGCCCCAATCTGGTTATAAATATTAACTTTGGCAAATTCGGTCATTAAAACTGAACTTTGGGCGCTTCTTTAGCCGTGGCTTCCGCTTCGAACATCTCTTTTGTCTTGAAACCAAAGCTGTTGGCAATAATGTTTGACGGCACTGTTGCAATTTTAATATTATAATCTCTAACGTTAGTATTATAGAACCGGCGGGAATATTGGACTTTATCTTCGGTGTCGGTCAAATCTTTCTGCAATTGTAAAAAGTTTTCATTCGCTCTTAATTGAGGGTATGCTTCAGCCACCGCGAAAAGTGATTTTAAGGTTTGGGAGAGTTGATTTTCCGCTGCTGCTTTATCAGCAAACCCATTTGCTCCCATTGCCGCTGCGCGAGCATTAGTTACCTTTTCAAAAACATCTTTCTCGTGGGTCGCGTAACCCTTAACAGTATTAACCAGGTTAGGGATTAAATCATAACGTCTCTTTAATTGGACCTCAATATCCGCCCAGGCCTCTTCTACCCTGGTCCGGAGAACAATTAAACCGTTATATGTTGCCATCACCCATAGAACCGCCAAAACAATTACCGCCAACAATACCCAGATAGTCATGATTTACCTCCTGTATTATTCTGATCTTATTATACCCTGTCTTGCATGCGCTTGGCAAATTGGCTATAATCAGGTTCAGAAAAGAGGGATGTATTATGCAATGTCAAAAATGTAAAATCAGGCCGGCTTCGGTTCACGTTACAAAAATAGTGAACGGCAAAAAGACTACCCGCCATTTATGCAGTGTCTGTGCCATGGAAGAAGGGTTAATGCCGGGTGGCGGCTCTTTTGACGAACTCGGTTTCCCCGGATTCTTTGAATTCCCTGACATTTTCGCGTCGCTTTTTAAGCGCCGACCAACCGAACGTTATTATGATTATTTCTCGCCAGAAGCACAAAAATTAATCCAACTCTCTTCAGAAGAAGCCAAACGGCTCGGTCACGATCATGTTAGAACTGAACATCTCCTCCTTGGATTGATCAAGGAAGAGGGGCTCGCCTCCCAGGTTATGCAAAAGCTAGGTGTTGACCCAGTTAATTTATTTTCTGACCTTGAAGCGTTGATTGGCCGCGGTGGCGGTTCGCCGGAAAAACTTGTCCTCTCTCCTCGCGCCAAAAAAGTTCTTGAGCTTGCTTACAACGCCGCTCGCGAGTTGGGTTTTAATTATGTCGGGCCAGAACATGTATTATTGGGAATCATTCGCGAAGGCGAGAGTATCGCTGCTCAAGCGCTGCACAAAAGAAAAGTCACCTTTGATAAAGTCGCCAAAGAACTGATCGCTGAAGAACAACAAGCCCTCGGTCCAGAACTCGCTGGCCCAGGCGAAGAAGATGGCGGAGAAGAAGACTATAGCAGTGAAGAGCTCCCGCCAGAGATGGAAGGAATGGGCGGAATGGGTGAACCGGGAGCAATGTTTGGTTTTCCCGGAATGGGGATCGGAGCCCCACCAAGAAAAGCGAAACCTGCTTTACAAAACTTTGGCCGCGATTTAACCGCCATGGCTAAAGAAGGGAAGCTTGATCCGGTTATTGACCGGACTAAAGAGATCGATCGTGTCATGCGGATCCTTTCCCGACGGACAAAAAACAACCCCGTCTTGCTGGGTGATCCTGGAGTTGGAAAAACTGCCATTGTTGAAGGCCTGGCCGACCGGATCGTCAAAGGAGAAGTTCCTGACATCCTTCGCAACAAGCAGGTTATCTCGCTTGATTTGGGTGGAATGGTTGCCGGGACTAAATATCGAGGTGAATTTGAAGCGCGGGTTAAAAAGATGCTTGATGAAATCCTGGCGAAAAAACGTCAAATTATTCTCTTTATCGACGAATTACACACGTTAGTTGGCGCTGGCGGAGCAGAAGGAGCCATTGATGCCGCCAACATGTTAAAGCCTGCCCTCGCCCGTGGTGAACTCCAGGTTATCGGCGCAACTACCATTGATGAATACCGCAAAAACATTGAAAAAGATATGGCACTGGAGCGCCGCTTTCAGCCGGTGCTAGTTAATGAACCATCGGTAGAGTTAACCATCGATATTTTAAAGGGGATTCGCGATCGCTACGAAGCTCATCATAATGTTAAAATTCCTGATGCGGCCTTAATTGCTGCTGCCTCTCTCTCCCACCGCTATATTTCTGACCGTTTCCTGCCGGATAAAGCAATCGACGTCATGGATGAAGCGGCAGCTAAAGTCAGACTGCGACTTCTTTCCCCGGTTAAAAATATTCAGGCTTTACAAAAAGCGCTGGAAAAGGCAAACAAGGAAAAAGAAGCAGCCCTGGCTGCCCAGAAATACGAAGAAGCAGCCAAGATGCGCGACAAGATCATTGAAGCAGAGAAAAAGTTAAAACAACTGGAAGAAAGCCATAAAAGTGAAGTTGAAAAAGGGGAAGCAATGGTCACTGAGGAAGATATCGCTGAGATTATCTCTGACTGGACCGGCATCCCAGTTGTCAAACTGACTGCAGCTGAAACGGAAAAGTTAATCCGGATGGAAGAAGAGCTCCACAAACGGATTATTGGTCAGGATGAAGCAGTTCACGCTATTTCGCAGGCGATCCGCCGCGGCCGCGCTGGCCTTAAACCACCGCAACGCCCCGTCGGCTCATTTGTCTTCGCCGGGCCTACCGGAGTTGGTAAAACTGAAGTTGCCAGACGGTTGGCTGAATTTATGTTTGGGACTCAAGACGCCCTGATTCGCCTCGACATGTCAGAGTTTATGGAAAAGCACACTGCTTCCTTATTGACCGGCGCCCCTCCTGGCTATGTCGGTTATGAAGAAGGCGGGAAATTAACCGAAGCGGTTCGGCGCAAACCATACTCAGTCGTCTTATTTGACGAGATTGAAAAAGCTCATCCAGATATTTTTAATGTCCTCCTGCAAATCCTGGACGACGGCCGCCTGACTGACTCCAAAGGTCATGTTGTCGATTTTAAAAACACCGTTATTATTATGACCAGTAATATCGGTCAAAAGATGATTGTCGACCAGGGGCCAATCGGTTTTATGCCGCGTGAAGATCGCGAAGCAACGTACGATAAGATGAAAGAAACGGTTTTGGAAGCGATGAAACGCGATTTCCGGCCGGAGTTTCTTAATCGGGTTGATGAAATTATTGTTTTTCATCAATTAACGGTTGAAGAGCTAAAACAGGTTGCCGGCCTGGTTATCGCTGACGTTCAGAAACAGATTAAATGTCAGGAGATGGATTTAGAAGTGACCGAGGTGGCAAAAGATATAATTGTCAAAGAAGGGACCGAGCTAAAGTTTGGTGCTCGGCCGCTACGCCGTGCCATTCAGCGGTTAATTGAAAACCCGCTGTCTAATTTGATTATTGAAGGGAAATTTAAGCCGAAAGACCGCATTCGCGCTGACGTTAAAGAGGACAAAATCGTCTTTGAAAAAATCGGCGAAATCGCTTCGGTCCCAATTACTCCGCCACCCAAGGAAAAGGCTAAAGAGCCGAAAGACAAGAAACCGAAGAAGAAATAGTCGGCTTGTTACCGGTTAATTTAGTTACTTCTTATGTTTGCGAATAATTTGATAGCCCTTTTGCACGCATTCGGCCACAAATTTTACTAAATGGGTTTCGGATTTTCTTTGGGCGTATTCTAAAACCTCGTAATATTCCGCTTTGCGGCTCTTTTCAATAATCGCTGGAGAATAATCAGCATTTAACAACTGAATTGTCATCAACAACCGCCCCACCCTGCCATTGCCATCACCAAAAGGATGAATCGCCTCAAACGCCGCGTGCATTTTAGCAATGTGCTCAATAATTGGCTTCTCTTTTGGTTGATTTACTCTCTTTAACCACAAAGCCATCTCTTCCTGAATATCTTCCGGTCCCGGCAAGGTTAACGCTACGCCGCGAATTGCCCGGTGATGCTTTGAATACTGGCCAGCATCCGGACGAATTCCCTGCATAATAATCCGATGCAGCTCTTTAACCGTCTTTTCGGTCACCTTGCCGGCAAATTCTCCGGCAAAAATCATTTTCAAGGCAGCCGCATGGTTCGTCGCCGCCAAATGCTCCGAGTACGATTTATCAGCAATCTGTGCCTGATCAAAGATGATTGATTCGGTTTCTTTTTTAGTTAAAGTACTCCCCTCAATCGCATTGGAATTATAGGTCAGCTCAAGCAAAAAATCTTCCTGCAACCGCTCATTTTCTTTCAACAACCTATGAATATTTGGGTGCTTTTTCTTTTCCCGAGCCAAGACAGACAAAACATTTTTAATTTCTGCCGGGGAAAGAGGCAAAATCCCCACTTGCTCCTTAAAAAGCGAATAAATCGCTTTTTGCATAGCCGGGTGCGGTTTGGCGTGGCTATTTAACCAGCGATTAAGCGTTGCAAAGGTTACCCCTAGCTCGTTTGCCAGCTTAACCTGACTCCAACCCGTAGCGTTAATTATTGCCCTTAATTGCTCTATATAGTTTATTTGCATATTACACATTATTATATATATTACTATATAGGGCTGTCAAGTGGCTAAACAAGAAAATGGACTTTTAACCGCGAAAGTAGCCGCTTGAATTATCGCCGTAAGACAGATTATCGGCTAGCAGCGAAATATCCGGCATAAAACCATAGGGATGCTTAGGTAGGAAAAGCATAAATCTGGCTCCGGTTGTAAAGGGAGGAATGCCGGCGTGATTCATCCCGACCACAAATTGTAACTGCATTTGATTGGCCAACAAAGATGCGCCATATAAACCGAGCCCAGAAGACATTGTCCCATTCCCACCACCATTGGCACTTAAGCGATGGAGAAAAATCGCTCGCATTAATTCATTTAAAGTTAATGTATTGGCATATGGAGAACCATGTAATCTACGAAGTGCCTCCGCAACTTGCGTCGGTAATTGACCCGCATCCACGCTTGAAGTTATAAGACCTAGCGCTTGTTCGGCAATTGTTTTCAAATCAAACCCAGGCCCATTATCAATTACTTCTATCATTGCCACGTTAGAATATTGTGGATGTGTCCGAGCCGAAACAATTACCTTAGTCCCTGCCCCTGGAGGGGTCTCATCATGCCTCCATAAAGCAACTTTAAAGGTGTTATTTATTAGATTATAGAGAATCGCAGATAAATAAGGTTCAACCGTCGTAATTTTTAGTCCCGCCTCAATCCTCATTAAAACGCCGGTAAAATGACCATCCGAACATTTTGCCGCGTCATACTGTTCAACCGCCAAATCGGTCTTTTCTACAACAGAACGCAAAGAACACGATAACCCAGCCAAATAAACCAGCTGTTCTAAATCAACCTCGCTTAATCTGGGAGGAAGATGTGCCAGTTGTCGGGCAAAAGCGGCGGTTAACCTTTCGGGATAACATCGGAAATAATAATATTCAGCCAAGCTTCTAGTTAAGCGGTCAACCGTTTTTTGTTCAACTGCTGTTAAGCCTCGTTTTTTTAAATGGAATGGCAATTGTACAGAAAAATCCAAACCAAGATGGCCTAGATCATGGTCGGTAAAAGCCAATATTTTGTCAACAGTCTGGCCCATACCAAGATTAGCGAGGTTCTCCCTAAATAATTTACTTAATTCAGCTTCATCTCTTCTGATATCAGGATTTCTATTATATGAAAGCTCTCTTTCACCCAAGAGCACAACTTGTTCTTGAACTGTCGCTGGAGGATCAACAACTTTTAAGCCTTGTTGTTGCGCACCTAGTCGCCTGTTAATGCTTTCCATCTGCCGGACAACGGCGCGCAATTTTTGATAATCAACCTGAGTAGCTGCTGCTGGATTAACCATGGTTAGTTATCGCCAAGCAAATTGTGAAATTTCAACTTGACAATCGCTTTTCTTTTTGACACAATGTAAAGCAGGAGGAAAAATCATGGTAGATAAAGAAGTAACTCTTAGCTCAAAAAATCAGATTGTTATCCCAAAAGAAGCGCGGGAGTATGTTCACTTAAAGGCTGGCGATCGGCTGGTAATCACCATTAGCACCAGCGGGCATTTACTCCTTTGGAAGCGCCCACACAACTACACCGAACATATGAAAGGGTTGGGGAAAAATTTCTGGAAAGGCCTTTCGGCCAATAAATATATTGGCAAATTACGTAACGAGTGGGAATGAAAACCGTCTTTCTTGACAGCATGCTCTTTATCTATTATTTTGAGGAGCATCCTGATTTTTCTGCCAAAATAGAAAAAATCTTTGCCGCCGTTGAATCTGGCTCAATCCGGGCAATTACTTCTGTAATTACTTTAAGCGAAATCCTCATTAAGCCGCTCGCTACAGAAAATATTGATTTGGCCGATGAATATAAAAATTGCCTGAGCAGTTTCCCTCATTTAAAAGTGCTGGAAATTAATCATCATGTAGCCACTATGGCGGCGACACTAAAAGCAAAATATAAAATTAAACTCCCTGATGCTCTCCAATTGGGAAGCGCAATCTGCGGTGGGGCCAGCTTATTTATATCCAACGATAAACATCTTGGAAAAATCAAAGAAATAAAAGTCATCTCTCCGGAGCAATTTTAAATTTTTAGCGGCCAAAAATGAGGCTTTTTACAGCAACTGGTTGATTGCCCCGGGTCTTTGTCCTTGAGGTTCCAATCCAGCACCTGGAGTAAGACTCATTCCCTGAAGTGGATCAAATTGAGGAACCGCACCAGCGCCACCGGCAAGAGTAGAAGTCTGATCTTGTTGCGATTGATCAGGAGCTCGTCTCGCTCGATCCTGATGATGCAGTTGACTTGTCGGTCTTGGCGTTGTTGAATTTGTACCTTGAGTTTCTGTCATTTTAGCTCTCCTTAATTATAACATCATTTTCTCACTAATATTATCGTCTTTACAACAAAAATTCTTGCATTCCCTCACCAACCTCGACACCCTCCAATATTTTTGCTAAAATAACTCTGAAATGAGCGATTATCTTCCAGCCCAAATCGAACCTAAATGGCAGACAGAATGGGAAAAATCCAATCTTTTTTCCGTCCCTAATTCTCCATTTCCCCAATCCCTTAATACCCAAAAATACTATGATCTTGTCATGTTCCCCTATCCCTCCGGCAACCTCCACATGGGTCACGTTAGAAATTACGCCATTGGCGACGTAATTGCCAGATATAAAAGGATGCGAGGCTTCTCCGTTCTTCACCCAATCGGCTGGGACGCCTTCGGGATGCCAGCCGAAAACGCCGCAATCAAGAATAAGACCCACCCTGAACCGTGGACAGATAACTGCATCGACCGGATGAAGAGACAACTAAAAAGGCTTGGGATCTCCTACGATTGGAATCGGGAAGTTAATACCAGTAAGCCCGATTATTATAAATGGACCCAATGGATGTTTCTTTTGATGTATAAGCAGGGCTTGGCTTACCGCAAAAAGGCAACCGTCAATTGGTGCCCCACCTGCAGCACCGTCTTGGCCAACGAGCAGGTCGTTAAAGAGGATAAATGCTGGCGCTGTGACTCAACAGTAGAACAAAAAGATCTGGAACAGTGGTTTTTTAAGATCACCGACTACGCCGACCGGTTACTAAACGACATTGATAAATTAACAGGCTGGCCAGAGCCGGTCAAAATTATGCAACGGAATTGGATTGGGAAATCGGAAGGGCGGGAAATAAACTTCCAACTTCAAACTTCAAAATCCAAAACAAATCCCAAATCAGAAACTCAAAATCTCAAAATATATACGACCAGGCCAGATACGCTTTTTGGAGTAACTTACATGGTACTGGCGCCGGAACATCCGCTGGCATTAGAGTTATCAACAGGGACCTCTCAAGAGAAAGCCGTCAAAGATTATATTGAGAAGGTTAAACATGAAAGCACTCATGAACGGACTGTTTCGACCGGCAAAGAAGGGGTTTTTACCGGTGGATACGCTATCAATCCCGCCACGGGAGAAGAAGTTCCGATCTGGATTGCCGATTACGTCCTGATGGGCTATGGGACAGGAGCAATCATGGCCGTGCCTGCCCATGACGAACGCGACCTGGCATTTGCTAAACAAAATAATCTGCCAATTAAAGAGGCTGAACCATATACTGGAAACATTGGCGTTAAAAAGACCAATTACAAACTCCGCGATTGGCTCGTTTCACGACAACGCTATTGGGGGGCACCGATTCCCATTATTTATTGCGATAAATGCGGCGTTGTCCCGGTCCCGGTTAAAGATCTGCCGGTCAAACTGCCGATGGACGTTAAATTTACCGGCGAAGGAGCTTCTCCTTTAACTCAATCAAAAGAATTTCTGGAAGTTAAATGTCCCAAGTGTGGCGGAATTGGCCGACGGGAAACTGACACATTAGACACTTTCAATTGTTCATCCTGGTATTACCTTCGTTATTCTGATCCGCACAATGACCAGGAACCGTTTAGCAAAGATCAAGCCAAACAATGGCTCCCGGTTGACCAATATATTGGTGGCATTGAGCACGCCATCCTCCATCTTCTCTACTCCCGCTTCTTCACCAAAGTTTTATTTGACGCCGGCTGGGCGCCAACCGATGAACCATTTACCAATTTATTGACTCAAGGAATGGTCGTTAAAGACGGCGCCAAGATGAGCAAATCAAAGGGGAACGTCGTCGACCCCGACTATATCGTCGAGAAATACGGCGCCGACACTGCCCGGCTCTTCATCCTCTTCGCCTCCCCGCCGGAAAAAGAGCTGGAGTGGTCGGATAAGGGAGTGGAGGGAAGTTATAGGTTTCTTGGGAGAGTGTGGAGATTGTTTCAGGATAAAATGTCATCCAAGACAGAATCTCATGATATTAATTCAACTAATAATTTGCCCGTAGAAATTGAACAAAAACTACATAAGACAATAAAAGGTGTAACAGAAGATTTTGAAAATTTTTCCTTTAACACCGCTATTGCCAAATTGATGGAATTGACAAATCTATTGTATGAATTTAAGAATAATAATTCTTTGATTGATTTTTGGGAAGATGTTGGCAAGAAACTTCTATTGTTGCTTTCCCCATTCGCTCCTCACATGACAGAGGAGCTTTGGTCTCAATTTGCTCAAGATGAAAGTATCCATTCCCAAAAATGGCCTAAATATGATCCTAAATTAACTAAAGAAAGCAATTTAACAATTCCGATTCAAATAAATGGTCGACTTCGCGATACAGTTGTTGTGGCCGCACATGCCGGAGAAACGGAAATCAAGGAAAAAGCTTTGAATTCCAACAAGGTGAAAACCTTTATTGCCGATAAAACTATTATCAAATTAATATACATACCCGAAAAACTTATCAATATAGTTATCAGGTAATCTTTTGTCATTTGTAAATTTACTATATTTGGTTAATGACGTCTCCGGGCCATAAGATAAACAGGTCGCATTTTGCGACCTGTCCCAACCCTTGATTTTGCAAAATAAATATTGAATAATTAACGAATATAACAGCCTTGTCTATAAAATAATAATACAGCCAAATTAGGAGTAGATCAGCTTTGTTGATCAGAAAAGCATGAATAAAAGAAAACCACATTTTACATTTGTTGATCTTTTCGCAGGAATAGGGGGCATGAGGATTGCCTTCGAGCGTAATCATGGTGTGTGTGTTTTTTCTTCCGAGTGGGATAAATATGCTCAAAAAACCTACGAAGCCAATTTCAATGAGATGCCCGCAGGAGATATAACAAAAATCAACGAAAAGGAAATTCCCGACCATGACATAATGGTGGCGGGATTCCCCTGCCAGCCATTTTCAATCGCCGGCGTTTCCAAAAAGAAAAGCTTGGGACAAAATCACGGATTTCTTGATAAAACAAAAGGGACGCTGTTTTTTGATATTGCAAGAATTGTAAAATGTAAAAGGCCTAAAATTATATTTCTGGAAAATGTGAAAAATCTTCAATCTCACAATAGTAAAAAAACCTTTCGGGTTATAACCGAAACGCTGAAGTCACTGGGCTATACTCCTTACTATAAAATAATGGATGGAAAACATTTTGTCCCGCAACATCGGGAAAGAATAATAATTGTTGCATTTAATAATAAATATTTTTGCGGCAAAGAGAATTTTTCTTTTCCGCAAATTGATAATAGGCCTATGCCCAAAGTTGCAGATATTCTGGAACCAAATGTTGACAAAAAATATGCCCTTTCCGACAAATTATGGGGATATCTTAAAAAATATGCCGAAAAACATCGTAAAAAAGGCAACGGATTCGGTTATGGACTTGTGAATTTAAAAGGCATTACAAGAACTCTGAGCGCAAGATATTATAAAGATGGTTCAGAAATTTTAATCCCCAACAAAAACAAAAACCCCAGAAAACTTACTCCAAGAGAATGCGCAAGATTACAGGGATTTCCCGAAAGTTTTATCATCCCCGTTTCCGACACTCAGGCCTATAAGCAATTTGGAAATTCCGTGGTCGTTCCACTCATAACCGCAATTGCAAATAATGTTACAAAATCATTAGAAACAAATGAATGATATTACTGAAAAAGCCATAGACTCGGTGGTTACCGGTCTCGTTTCTTTTTGCAGATTTATTACCGCCAATGACACAGGCTCAACTGGTGGTCACCAAAGCGGTTTCTACATTCCCAAAACAGCTTATAGCATCTTTTTTGATAAAAAAGCCGAAAAAGGGTCAAATAAGGATAAATTTATTAAAATAAAGTGGCAAAATGATTTTGAAACAGAAAACAGAGCAATTTATTATGGAAAAGGAACAAGAAATGAATATCGGTTAACAAGATTTGGCAAAGGTTTTCCGTTTCTTGAGGAACAATTTGCCGGCGGGCTACTTATTATCACAAAATGTGCAGATGATTATTATCAGGCTTTTGTTCTAAACAACGACAATGATATCGACAATTTTCTTGAGGCGTTTGGAATGACACCCGTTGATACCGGAGGGTTAATTTCCAAGGAAAAAATACCATACACCCCAAACATTGAGGGATTAATAAAGGATTTTATATCTTCTCTGCCAAAAAGTTTTCCCGATACCACTACAATTGCAAACACAACAAGAAAAATTTGTTTATTCACTGGCAGAATAGATGCAAATTTAATTATTAAAAAACCTGATGACAGTTTATTGCAATTGATTAGGACCGAATATGAATTATTCAAGCGGATTGAAATACATTATTATTCGGATTTGCTTTCTCTTGTTTTTAACTCTGTTGACGAATTTATTAAAAAAGCGAACATGATACTGAATCGCAGAAAAAGTCGGGCTGGAAAATCGCTCGAGCATCATCTTGATGCGGTTTTTCATTCAAACAATCTGAGGTTTTCTCATCCCGGACAAACAGAAGGGAACAAAAAACCGGATTTTATTTTTCCAGGAAATAATGAGTATTTTTCCAGCAGTTTCAGCCGCAATAAACTGGTTTTTTTAGGAGCAAAAACAACCTGTAAAGACAGATGGAGGCAAATCCTTAATGAGGCGGATAAGATTGAAATCAAACATCTTTTCACTTTACAACAGGGGATTTCAAGTAATCAATTAAGAGAAATGTATGAGAGTCAAGTAATCCTTGTTGTTCCTCAATCATTCATTTCAACATATCCTAAAGAATATCAGGAACGAATCCTCAATTTAGAATCATTTATCCGTTATGCCAAGGAAAAACAAGCCCGGTAAAATGATTGATATACTTACAACAAAGCAAAGAAGCCGAAACATGGCAAAAATAAAAGGTAATAATACGAGAATTGAGATTGTTTTTAGAAAACTATTGTTTAAAAATGGCATAAGATACTTTATTTCCTATCCTCTTGAAGGGAAACCGGACATAACAATTCCATCCAAGAAAACAGCAATTTTTATTGATGGTTGTTTCTGGCATCAACATAAAAACTGTAAATTGGCATATATGCCAAAATCCAATGTTGCTTTTTGGAAACATAAACTAACAGGAAACGTTAAACGGGATAAAAAGGTCAATAACAAATTAAAAAAGCTGGGCTGGAAAGTAGTTAGAGTTTTTGAATGTGCAATTAAGAAAGATCCTGAAAACACCGTAAAACGAACAATCAAACTGATAAAACATAATAAATAATTATGCACATATAATTAAACGCGTTTTCCTCAAACAAAACCTTTTTCCTTCTGCTGCGATAATGTGTGTTATAATGAATTTTATGGACGACAATCTCCTATTATCTATCCAGAAACCGGCCCGTTATGTCGGCAATGAGCTGAATTCTATTCATAAGGATTGGGAGAAAATACGGTTTAAAGTTGCCTTGGCCTACCCTGACGCTTACGAAATTGGGATGTCTAACCTTGGAATCCAAATCCTTTACTATATTATTAACAACCAGGCCGATTGCCTCGCCGAGCGCGTTTTCGCCCCCTGGCCTGACAGGGAAAATCAACTGACAACTAACAACTTACAACTTACAACTCTTGAATCCCAAAAACCACTTAATCAGTTTGATCTGGTTGGCTTTAGCCTTGGCCACGAACTAACCTATACCAACCTGATTACTATGCTGAAACTTGGCGGAATACCAGTTAGACGCTCGGAGCGGAAAGAGTCCGATCCATTAATCATGGCTGGCGGCCCCTGCGCTTTCAACCCCGAACCAATCGCCGACTTCTTCGACTTTTTTGTGATTGGCGAAGGAGAAGAAGTTCTCGTCGATATCATCAACGTCCTACGTCCCACGTCCCACGTCCTACGTCCCACGTCCCACGTCCTACGTTCCACAAAACTAGAGGCTTTATCTAAAATCCCCGGCGTCTACGTTCCCGGTCTAAGTAAAACTGTTACCAAACGTTATGTGAAAGATTTTGACGCTGTCACCTACCCGCTTAAACCAATCGTCCCCTTTATCGAAGCAGTTCATGATCGGGCAGTAATTGAGATCATGCGCGGTTGTAAATGGGGGTGTAAGTTTTGCCAGGCAGGCTGGACCAGTCGGCCAGTACGGGAAAAGAAATTGGCTACCCTTTTGGAACAAGCCGATGCGGTGCTAAAAAATACCGGCTACGAAGAATTATCACTAGTTTCACTCTCTTCCTCCGACTACAGCCAGATTGAAGAATTAGCCAAAACACTGGCTAAAAAATATGAAAAAGAAAAAATCAATCTCAGTTTGCCGTCGATGCGGACCAACAGTTTTTCGATTAAATTGGCCAAAGAAATCTCCCGGGTTCGTTCCAACTCCATCACCTTAGCCCCAGAAGCCGGGACACAACGGCTGCGGGATGTCATCGGTAAAAATATGAGCGAAGAAAATATTATTGAGGGGGTAAAAAGTGCCTTTGCCGAAGGGATTGAAGCGATTAAGCTCTACTTTATGATCGGTTTGCCAACCGAAACCGACGCGGATCTTTTGGCAATTTGCGATTTGGCGCAAAAGCTCTATGAAATTGGCAAAAGTTACACCAAACGGGTCAGAATTACCGTTAACCTCTCAACCTTTGTTCCAAAACCACACACCCCATTGCAATGGGAGCGACAAATTACCATTGAAGAAACACTGGCTAAACAAAAATTAATTAAACTAAACACCAAAAACAAATCAATTGAACTCCGCTGGCACCAAGCCGAAGCGAGTTTCTTGGAAGGGCTCTTTTCTCGCGGCAATCGTCGATTATCAGCGGTGATCGAAAAAGCGTGGGAACTCGGCTGTCGTTTCGACGCCTGGTCCGAACACCTTAAATTCGACCTCTGGCAAAAAGCTTTTGCTGAATGCGGCATCGATCCGAATGACTATCTTAAAACCAGAGACAAAAATCAACCTCTGCCGTGGGAGTATGTAAAATGCAACGGATAGAAGTTAAATATCGCAAAGGCGAAGAAATTAAATTTATCGGTCATCGCGATCTGATGCGGGCCTTTCAGCGCGCCATCCGGCGGGCGGGACTGCCGATCGCCTATTCCCAAGGCTTTAACCCCCATATGAAAATTTCCTGGGGAAACGCGTTAAAAGTTGGCGCCACCTCTGAGGGAGAAAAAGCCATCCTCCAAATTGACGGTTGGATCAAGCCTGATGAAGTCAAAACCCGCTTAAATCAAACCCTCCCTCAAGGTCTTGCCATTCTCGACGCTGCTGTGGTATAATAACAAAAGTCATGTTAGCGATAATTGAAACTGGTAGTAAACAATACAAAGTTAAACAAGGTGATATCATCGAAGTTGAACTCCTCGAGGCTGAACGCCATGTCACTTTTGATAAAGTTCTTTTAGTTTCAGCTGACGGGAAAGTAACCGTTGGCACTCCTTACGTAAAGGGAGCCAAAGTCGCGGCCAAGGTCCTCGGCGACTTCAAAGACGATAAAGTGACCACTTTCAAATTTCGCCATAAAGTCAATTATCACCGGACTATCGGGCACCGGCAAAATTACACTCGAGTCCAGATCGAGGAGGTCAAACATGGCGCATAAAAAAGCGGGCGGCGCGTCAAAAAATGGACGCGATTCTAACGCCCAAAGATTAGGGATTAAAGCTTCCGGCGGCCAATTGGTCACTGCCGGCTCGATCATCTTGCGCCAACACGGGACCCGTTTCTATCCTGGGACAAATGCTGGGATGGGAAAAGACCACACCATTTTCGCTACCGCTGCCGGCCGTGTCTCTTTTGAGCCGGGCAGAAAAATCAGCATCATCGCCGCTTAAAAATGGCCACCAGAGCCTTTAACAAAATTATTATCAAAGTTGGCAGTTCTTCTCTCACCACCGCTGACGGCAAACTCGATTTAGCTAATTTAAAAAGAATCGCTCAGGATGTCAGCCAACTGGTTAAAGCCGGGCAAAAAGTGGTTATCGTCACTTCCGGCGCTATCGCCTCTGGAGCGCAACATTTAAAAATCGGTCAGCCAAAAACAATTGCGGAGAAACAGGCGGCCGCGGCTGTTGGTCAGTCTCGCTTGATGCGCCAATACGAAAAAGCTTTTGAAAAATACCACCTGCCGGTTGCTCAAATTCTCTTATCGCGCGACGTTTTTATTAATGAAGAGCGTAAAGCTAACGCGCAAAATTGTTTTGAAACCCTCTTAAAAGAAAAAGTTGTCCCGATTGTCAATGAAAATGATACCGTCGCAATTGAAGAGATAAAATTTGGTGATAATGATACGCTGGCGGCCATGACAGCTAGTCTAATTGGCGCAAAATTATTAATTATTTTAACCGACGTCGATGGATTTTACCTGAAAGATGAAGCTGGCAAACCGTATCTTGTCCCCGAAATTGTTGAAATTGATACCAAAGTAACTGCCGCTGCTGGTAATGCTGGCTCAAATGTTGGCACCGGTGGAATGCAGACCAAACTGCAAGCCGCCCAAATCTGTCAAAAAGCCGGCATTACTATGGCCATTATTCACGGGCGGAAAAAATGTTTGATTAAGAAAGTAGTCACCGGCGAAAAAGCCGGGACTTTGTTTAAGCCACTCTAGTTAACGATATTTAGAAACGTCGATTCCTAAATCAGCCGGGCCAAAAGCAAAAGGTAATAATTCGCTTATCGTTGTTAGCCAAATTTGGCCAGAAGTCGAAGCTGCAAAAACCGTAAAATCATTCCCCGCTACTTGTGCTGCTTCAAAAAGCATTTGGCGGCTTCGGCCATCTGGAAATCTTGGTTTATCTATCGAATCACCGTCAAACATAAAAAGGACCGCCTCGATTATCCGTGACCGCGTGGCATCAATTTGCGCCAAGGCTACAGCAACCGACCGTTCATGTTGATAAGAAGCATCCTGACGAGGAGTAGCTGCTACAAGTTTACCGTCGTTACAAAGAATCGCTGTCGCTTCAAACTGGGGATAGTAAGGCGTATAGGCTCGATCCCTTAAAACACTTAAAGCCGCATTAAATAAACTTTGCAAATAGTGTTGAGCGTGCTCTCTGTTCGGTAATCGGACAGGATAGCGAGCATCAGCAGGATTTGGTAAGGTGTCTCTAATTGATAACCATCGACTGCGTTCCATCTCTGCCGCCAGCAGAAATCTTCCCCCCTCAGTTGAGTTCGTCATTAATACTTCACGACAATTACCGCAGGGAGTAAGCAGGTTGCCATTCTCGCCAACAACCACTACGGTCGAAAGTTTTTCGCCAGCTAATAATCTCGCCGCCATACTCTCCTCAGCATGAATTGAATCAGCATGCGGCTTATCCGTTTCATTGTTATATCCCCAAACCAGTCGCCCCCAATTTGTAAGGCCGGCTGCTCCAACGTGGAAGCCAGAAACCCGTGGCTGAGCTTGATTAGCTGCCAGCTTCGCCACTCTTCTCAAAATCACGGCCGCCGTTTGATCAGAATATTCTCTAATGCTTGTTTCAATTCTTCTAGTTAAAATCATAATTTCACAGATATTTATCGATTGCTTTTTGGAAAATTGCAGATTATTTTAAAAATCATTAAAAATAAAACCAACCCTCTTTCCCAACAAAAAACCCCAGAACAGGCGCTGGGGTTTAATGTTGGTGATTAGGTATGGCTACCTAATATATTATCGACACTTTTTGGCAGAAATTTCACTTTTTTCTAAAATTCTTTTAAGCTATAATTTAGAGTATGACTAATTCAGAAGTTATCCAAAAAGGAAGTTTGGCAAAAGCGGCGGCCAGCAAGTTGGCCATCACCTCGTCAGTCGTCAAAAATGACGCTCTAAAGAGAATGGCCGAGGCGCTAAACAAGAACGCCAAAGCAATTATCGACGCTAACTCCATTGACCTAGAAGCCGGCGATAAAAAAGGGCTCTCCAGGGCACTTTTAGACCGGCTCGCTCTGGATGGTAAACGGATCCAGGCAATGGTCGAAGGGTTAATGGTAGTCAAGTCACTCTCTGACCCAATTAGCGCCACCCTGGCCGAATGGAAACGGCCTAATGGACTGAAAATCAAGAAAGTTCGGGTTCCTTTAGGTGTCATTGGGATCATCTACGAAGCCCGGCCAAATGTAACCGCAGACTCTATCGCCCTGTGCCTTAAAGCCGGCAACGCTGTTATTTTGCGCGGTGGTTCTGACGCCATCCAATCGAACATTGAAATTGCCAAAATCATGTCTGAAGCAGCTTACTCTGCCGGTATTCCCCAAGGCAGTATTCAGTTAATCACCGACACAAATCGAGAAACAGCTGAAGAGTTGATGCAGGCCAGAGAATTTGTCGATGTATTAATTCCTCGCGGCGGCAAAAGCTTAATCCAAACAGTTGTCCAAAAATCACGCGTCCCGGTGATTGAAACTGGTGAAGGGAATTGCCACGCTTATGTCGAAAAATCTGCTGATCTAAAGATGGCGGCTTCTGTGGTCGTCAACGCCAAATGCCAGCGGCCATCGGTTTGTAACGCAATTGAGACTTTACTAGTTGATGAGGCGATCGCGGCCGAGTTTCTCCCCGAAGTAAAGAAGCAACTTGAAGCCAAAGGTGTTGAATTGCGCGGCGATGCTAAAGCAAAACAAATCTTACCCGATATCAAAGCCGCCACCGAAGAAGATTGGGGAACCGAATTTCTCGCCCTGATTCTAGCAGTTAAAGTTGTCCCTGATATCAACGCGGCAATTGCTCACATCAATAGATACGGAACCAGGCACTCGGAAACTATTCTGACTAAAGATAATAAAGCGGCGGCAAAATTCCAGGCCGAAGTCGACGCAGCGGCGGTTTATGTTAACGCCTCTACCCGCTTTACTGACGGCTTCGAGTTCGGCTTTGGCGCCGAGATCGGGATCTCGACCCAAAAACTTCACGCCCGCGGCCCAATGGGGCTCAACGAATTAACTTCTTATAAATATCTGGTTGAAGGGAATGGACAGATTAGAGGCTAATTAATACGCCGCTAAATATCTTTGGGTGTCACGTTCAATAATAATATTTTTCATAATCGTCAATAGATCGTAAGCCGTAAAATAGATGTGTCCGGAAGGGAATTGAGCTTCTCCCCCAGGTAATCGACTTAAAGCCTGCAAACCAATTGATAAAGTTCTCATAACTGGATCAGAAGGATGCGCTGAATAATTACCCTGAATTGCCTCTCCTCGTAAAACAGCAGCAAATAGCTCTCTCACTCGTCTCTGTTCTCTGACCGGTAATTCTAACTGATCAATAATTGAATCGGCCTGTTCCAAAGCAATGATCAACGCTTGGCTATCAGGATAGGCAGTTAAATTTAAGTCTTCAGTTCTTCTTAAACCGCGACTGTGCAATAATTCAGATGAAAGAGCAGCTTGGAAATATGGGTCATAGTTATCTCTCTCATATCCAAAAACGTAATTAATTCCTTGCACATACGTCTGATTGGTAACAATCATGCGTGCCCAACCGCTGATGGCTGTTTGGTCATTTCCTAACAAACCACGTCTAAGACATTCTTCGGCAAACTGATTCTCTATTAAAAAAGCAAATCTTTCGCTGTGCATCGTTGAAGAAAATCCTCTTTCAGCATTACGATCCCAATTGACATGGGCAGTCTCATGAATTAAAGCCATGGCAATTTCTCTGGCCGATAATAAGCAGCCAGTCTGGTCGTATAACATTATTTCAGCTCGTCTTAATCCTGGATTAGCCAGCCCAGATGCTCCATCAACTCTTGTATCCCCCTGAGTATCAATCCTGGGCAGCAAAGCAATTTCCTGCAGGTTTTGCGCCACAAAATCATAATAGCCTGTTGTTTGCAAAACTTCTCGAACTTCACTGGGCAACCCGGCTGGTCCAACAATAATCGGTTGAGTAATTGTATGGTTCATGGCCGATAAAGCCGGAGCAATTGTTCTAGTGCTGGGACCAACTCCCAATGAGTCGGCTATGGTTTGAATTTGTTCATCAAATTCAGCCACTGAATAGCCCAACTCTCGACTAAGCCAAAAAAGATCATTTATTGCCGCCCGATAAGGCTGTTGTTCAGTTGCTCTGCTTGCTGACAGAAAATAATTTTGGAGCACATGTTCAAATACTTGTCGATAACGCTCTCTTAATTGAGGGAGATTCGCCGCAATTTGTTCCGGCTGCAGACAATCCCCATGCAATTCGCTTAATTCCTGTCTAATTTCATCAGATATTCCTGGAAAACTTAACCTTTCTTCATAATCTCTCAAATCTAAATTGCGCACAATGGCAATATTCTCTAAATCACCCAATCTTCTTAAGTAAGCATTTTTCACTGCCGTCCCATTTGGCAATCGACTGGAAATAGTCTGTAATGCATGATAAAGCTCAGCAAAGTCGCTCGCGGGCATTCTCATCAAACCATCTATTTCGCTTCCTCTATACCAGGTTAAAACTGCCGGCAAATTCCGCTCAAAGAGATGCAAAACCAGCTCTTCAGCCTGACGTTCACCAAAAACACTGTTTAGCGCTCGAATAAATCTTTCGTTATAAGAAACAAAGCTCGCACTTTGCCAACCATTTCTTTCCAGCGTATCTTGTCTAAAATTAGTAATTACCGCTTGCTGGATTTGCCCTAACAACCGATCATGTTCTGCTCCATGGCTAGGCGCTCTCAAGTACGCTCTCAATAATTCCCGATCTTGCGGGACTAGGTCAATCAAGTCATCGTTTCGATCAACTAAAGAAACTTGATTTGGTAACAATGGAGAAATTATTAGTGGGGTTTGGTAAGAATCCAGCTCAATATCAGCCACTTCACCGCCGCGACTTTGACATTCACTTCGGCTAATACAATAGGGTAATATTTGACCATTAACTGAACAAACTTCAACCATATGTAATTATATCGAATAAAATCTCCGCTAAATTGCATAAATTCATGATTTTCAGCGGCGGTTGTAATGGCCTGCCCTCTTCCGTAGAATACATTTTTTTGCTAAAATATAGTTATTATGAAATATGGCTACTTTGATGAAGAGAAAAAAGAATATGTGATCACCCGCCCTGATACCCCACTCCCCTGGATCAATTATCTCGGTTGTGAAAACTATTGCGCCCTGTTTAGCAATACAGCTGGCGGTTATAGTTTTTATAAAGATCCCCGTGAGCGGCGGATCTTGCGCTATCGCTACAACAATGTTCCGATGGATCGCGGTGGACGTTATCTCTACTTACGCGACAGCAAAACTAGAGATTACTGGTCAGTTTCGTGGCAACCGGTTTTGAAAGAACCGGACCGTTACAAATACGAATGCCGCCATGGTCTTGGCTACTCCATTATCAATTCTGAATATGCTGGAATTGCGACCAAAACAACCTATTTGGTCCCATTGGGTGAAAACCTTGAAGTCTGGATGCTCGAAGTAACCAACATTGGAACTCATGGTGCCCATAAAGCACGTAATCCGCAAAATGTCACTCGGGAACTCTCCCTCTTTTCATTCGTCGAATTCTGCCTTTGGGATGCTTTTAACGACATGACCGATTACCAATACAATTTAAATATTGGTCAGACTGATTATAAGAACAATATTATCTATCACCTTTCCCGCTACCGGGTAACCCATGATGTCGTCGGCTATTTTGGCTGTAGTAATCATAAAGCTGATGGCTACGACACCCAACGGCGCGATTTTATGGGAACATATGGCGATTGGGCCACTCCTCGCGCGGTTATTGAAGGCAAGATGAACAATTCACTCGCCCTGGGCTGGGCACCAGTCGGCGCCCAAATGTTTGATGTCGTCCTAAAACCGGGCGAAACTAAAACTTTCATTTTTGTCCTCGGGTTTACCGAAGATATTAAAGAACCGCCGCTCAAAGTTAAAAAATTCCCCACCAAAGCAGTGGTGGAAGAAGAATTGCATAAATTAAAAGATTATTGGGAAGAAAATTTAAATAAATTCTCAGTCCAGTCTGATGATTCTGATCTCAATCTGCTGATTAATGTCTGGAACCAATACCAATGCCGCACGACTTTTAACTGGTCACGCTCTGCGTCCTATTATGAATCAGGGATTGGCCGCGGCATGGGCTTTAGGGATTCAAACCAGGACACGTTAGGTTTTGTTCATATGATCCCAAGTTTAGTTAAAGAGCGGATCAAAGATTTAGCCGCCACTCAGCTTCCTGATGGCAGCGCCTATCATCAATATTCACCGCTGACCAAAAGAGCCAACCCGTCTGATCACAAATATGGCGATGATCATCTTTGGTTAATCTATTCCGTCGCCAGTTATATTAAGGAAACCGGTGACGTGAAGTTTCTGGACGAGATCTACGGCAACCTGGAGCGGGCGATCGGCTTTTCAACAAAAAATCTTGGCCCGCACGGTCTGCCGCGCATTTTCTTTGCCGACTGGAATGACTGTTTGAATTTAGACCAAGGTAAAGGGAAAGCCGAATCGGTAATGGTAGCCCAAATGTATGTTGCCGCCTGTAACGAAATGGTCACCTTGGCCAAATTAGCCGGGAAACCGGAAGACTCTAAGCATTATCTAAACCTCGCCAAGAAAATGACCGAAACAATTAACACCGTTGCTTGGGACGGTGCCTGGTATACCCGTGCTTTTACCGACGGAGAAGAGCCGGTCGGCTCTAAAACCTGCAAAGAAGCAAAGATTTATCTGGAACCGCAAGCCTGGGGCGTAATGTCTGGCGTGGCCGATGAAACTCGTGGTAAAAAATGTATGGAATCGGTCCATAAACATCTGGCCACCGAGCACGGCGTGCTGATCTTAGATCCCCCTTACTCTGAATTTGATCATCGAATCGGTTCAATCGGAGTTTACCCGCCGGGGCTTAAAGAAAACGGAGCGATCTTTTGCCACCCCAACCCCTGGGCAATGATTGCCGAATGTATTTTGGGTCATGGTGACCTGGCCTATCAATACTACAAAGCGATTCAGCCGGCAGCGCGTAGCAATATTGCCGATCTACATAAGACCGAACCATATGTTTATTGTCAGATGATTGCCGGTCGTGCCCATAAAGATTTTGGCGAAGGGAAAAACTCGTGGTTAACCGGTTCCGCCAGTTGGAACTTTGTCGCTGCCTCACAGTGGATTCTTGGGATCCGGCCGGATTATGACGGGTTACTGATTGACCCCTGCATTCCTAAAGCCTGGAAAGGCTTTCAGGTTAAACGACTCTTTAGGGGAGCGACATACTATATCACAGTTCGAAATCCTGATGGTGTTTCCAAGGGGATTAAATCAGTTACCATGGATGATAAACGGTTACCAACAAATTTAATTCCAGCAGACAAGACCAAAGGGAAAGAACATCATCTTGAAATAATAATGGGTTAGCGGACCGCCATGACTTTGGTTTTACCAATACCTTGGCTGCCCGAAGTAACCCGGACAAGATAGACTCCGCTGGCAATTTTGTCTCCGTAACTATTTTTGCCATCCCAGCTGTATCGACTATACCCGTCAGAAGCGCGGCTGGAGCCGCTATTGGTTATAATCATTTTAATGATTGTTCCGGTAACGTCAAAAATATAGATCTGAACCTGTGCGTCAGTTGCATATTTGTAAGCAATAGTGCAATTCTCACTATCCGGATTAAAAGGATTGGGGTAACTGACAACGGCATCTTTTCCAGCAGGAATAGTCGGGGTATAGGTTCCTGGAGTTGGGGTTAACGGCTGAAAAATCATCGTCGCTAAACCCGAGCCAATAATGTAATCATTATTGCTCACAATTCCAGCCGTGTTATCACCAAGCACTTGAAAATTGCTCAGGCTACTATTGGAGGAATCACCGGAAGCTGAAGGCAACCCTTGTGGATTAGAAGTCTCTCCCCAAGCCAAACCGGCCAGTAAAATCAAACCTATTACAGCCGCCAATCGCTTCATCGTCTTAATGGTATAGCTAAATTTTGGGGGTGTCAAGGCTCCTCATCCCACCTAGATAAACCTGGGTGAGGTTACCATTTCCCACTCAAGGAAATCCGCTGGACGTTGCTGGTAGAGAGCGCTTTTTGTTGGACATAAGCATAATCCAGGGTAACAATGCCGGCTGTAAAACCAGCACCAAAGGTTAAACCATCAGTGTACCCAGCTCGGAGTGATAAACCATCACTTTTCCACTCATATCCGGCCGCAATTTCCGGTGAATAGTTCGATCGGATCGTTTGACTAATATCGAGGGAAAAAAGTGAATTTACTTTCGGTTCTAGGTAAGCCAAACCCAACCTTAACTTTGGCGGCACATTTTCCACCGTCCCCGTTCCCCATTGCTGGCTATTAACCAACTCGTCAACTTTAATCCCGATCATCAATGTAGGGACAACCCTTGTGGTTGTCCGTTCAGTTATTTTCATTAAAATTCCAGGCGTGATTGAATAACCCGACGCCTGTCCACCATTAATCTGGGTCATATCTGAAGTTAAATATTTGCCCGTTATCCCCAAGGAAAGATGTTGATTAATTTCTTTTCCATAAGCAAATAGATAAGCGCTAGAAAAATAACTAAAGACATTAAGATTAATAACTTCGTTATGCTGATCAACCTCACCTGAAGTTTGAGTAATAGTTCCCATGCCAACCTGAATCCAGGAAATCCCGATTGTCCCGCCCAACGCTGGTTGGATGTAGCTTAAATAATAATGATCAGCATCAGTCGCCAGTCTGGTTTGCATTGTCGTAATTTCGGAACTGGTCAGAAAACCTAGCCCCGCCGGGTTCCAATAGGGCGCATCGGCATTGTCAGCCACCGCCGTAAAAGCTCCACCCATTCCTAGTGGCCGGGCACCAACACCAGCATTAAGGATGGCAATGTCGGTCCCGGCTTGACCAACTACGGCAAAGGCAGGAAAACCAAACATTAATGAAAAATTGAAAATGTAAAATGCAAAATGGATGAATCGCTTCGCGATACTATTATAATTGTGTGCCTTCGGCACGCCTTCCTTTTTAATTTTTAATTTTGCATTTTTCATTACTTTAGCACCGCGATTTTGCCGCGACCGGAAACTGTTTTATCGCCCAGTCTAGCGGTAATTTCAAATGGATAAATTCCGTTAACTACTAAGTCTCCACGACCATTGCGTCCATCCCACTCCACATCATTGTATTTTTCCCAAATGCTTGATTGTTCGCCCTGCGTATCCCCAGTAAGCTCATTAACCAACTGTCCAGTTATCGTGTAAATCCGAATTTTCACTTCATCAGCGTCAGCCCCGAGCCGATAACGAATCCTAGTCCGCTCTCGATTAGGATTAAACGGATTGGGATAATTAGTAATACCGGTCAGGGTCAGATCGGGAGTGATCCTAAACGACCAGACTTCGGAAGTTGCCGCTTCTCCCGTCGCCAAAGCCGTCACTTTCCAATAATATGTATCACGATCTAATCCCGGATCAAATTCATTGATTGCGTAATTAAAATGCAATATTGTCGGATCGGTTTTATCAGGCGATCCGGTGTTAGCTGACTTGGTAAAGGTTTGTGGACTGATTGTAAAACCATCATTCTTGGCCACAGCCAATTGGTAATTGGTTATTGGTAATTGGTTATTGTTGATCCGTTGCTTCCACTCAAAAATCGGGCGCAGAGTAGTTACTGATTGGTTGTCCTTTTCTGGGGCAATCAGGACGGGGGATTCGAGGGTTGATGATTGAGCTGTCGCTCCTTTAATAGAATAAGTCGAGATTGTATTTGAATAACTACAATCTATATCTTCGCATGATAAACGCCGGCAGCGATCTGCTGTTGGTCTATTTTGGTATTTCGTCCCATCAGCTCCAAAAATTATCATCCAAGTTCCCACATCTGACGCAGCAGCAATTTCATAAATGCCGTCACCATTAAAATCTCCTGAACCGATCCATTCATACCAATTACCATCATTAACATTAATTTCTCTTATTTTTGTCCCATCAGCTTCATATAAACAAATTTTATTCCCACTGGTACTGGAAAAAGCAATTTCATCAGCTCCATCTCCATCAAAATCATTGCAAGTAATGGTATATGGCCCACCTATTTTCGGAATAGAAATAAAGCTATTATATTCCCAAGATTTAAAGTTTCTGTATAATCTGATGACGTCCGCATTAATTGATATGCCAGCAATTTCATCCCAACCATCACCATCAAAGTCTCCAGCAGAAAGTTCGGTACAATCTGTTTGAAAAGAAGTAATTTCTGCACCCGTTAATGGCCAATAAATATGAACTATTCCGTCCGGACCTAAGACAGCCAGTTGCTTTGCGGTATCTGAAGCATAAAATCCCGCAGCTATTTTATAACCATCTCCACTTCCTGTTAAGTCAAAAGTTTTAATAATCGTCTTATTTCTTGGATTATAAATACATATTTTTGATTTTGTTGGATTATTATCTACAATAACATCGGCAACTAAAGGGCGGCCATCTCCCATATAATCACCAGCACTGGCGCATAATTGATAGTCCCCTCCAGGCATTTTTTCCCACAACAGAACATTACATTCAAAAGAACTTAAATTGGGAGCAACTTTTATCATTCTAATATCTTCTGCCGCTCCAATATTATCATCAATAAACACTACCTCATCTCGGCTTTTAACCCTGACTTTGCGCATCGCGGGAGTAGCATTACCAACACTGTCAGTTGCAACAAACCAAAATCTGTAGTATCCAATATCCGCCAGAGTCCTATCGTCTTTACGACCATCCCAAGTGAAAGAAGAAGTAATAACGCCTAAAGCTCTAATCTTCTTTGAATAATCATTATTATAAATATCGCAAGATACTGTGCAGCTCTCCTTATTGTCAAAAGTAATTGTTGCATTATTATTACTACCGTCAGGAATAATCTTCTTAGGGGAGATACTTAAACTCGAAAAGTAAGGCGGCGTGTTGTCAACTGAAAAAGAATAAGTCGTAGTTAAACTTGGATTTCCAACTCCATCAATCGCTTTTATATAATAAGTATGAACCCCCTCGGTTAAAAGTGAGGGGCCGGGAGCAAAAGCATAAGAATAATTGCCTGCCGCATCCTTCCAGGTAGAATTTAATAATATATCAGCATCACGATAAATCGAGACTGTGGCTGGTTCATTAATTTTATAATTAAACGTAATTGTGTCATAGTTGCCGTCATTATTAGCAGGACTAATCGTATTTGGTGAAGCACTAATATCAGATATTTGGGGAGATGTTAGATCAACGTTAACAATGCCAGACTCGCCCCAAATCCCAACATTGCCCGCTTCATCTGAAGCTTTAAGAGTGGTATAGTACAGTCCGCTGTCTAAGTCAGTCGTTGTTTGCCAAGAAGTCACATTGCCAATCCAAGTCTCACTAACAATATTATCACCACCAGCATAAGTACCAATTTTAATAAAATATCCATTAATTCCAGAATCATCGGAGCTAGTCGACCAGTTCCAGATCGGTCTCTTTTCTTTGGTCGGACTGCTTGTTGACGGCGTATTGGCCGATGGTCCAGTTAGATCTATTTTAAAAACTTTTGCTGAAGAATCTGAATATCGTCCGGCATTATCATAAACACGAATTTTTAGGGTGTAAATCCCTTCCTTTGTTAATGAGGGATGCCAACTTATCGTATAATTATCCATTAATCCTTGCCTAAGCCCATCAATAAAACCTTCATAACCTTTAACCCCGGAAGTTACATCACTGGCACTAAAAGTAAAATATGGAGTGGTATGTGAAGACCATTTGTTAATCGGGGTGTGATTGATTTCTTCCACCCTCGGCCCATCGGTAAAATACGGGTCCTGCGTGTCTAAAGTAATCGAATCTGAGTAATCAGCATAATTACCTGCTCGATCAGCTATGCGGTAAAAAACGGTTTTGTCACCGTCGGCGCCAGGGATTGACCACGGTTTGCTGTCTGTTAAGGCTTCCCAACTTGTCCAGCTTATTCCATCGTCGCTAAATTTAACTTTATCTATCCCGCTGACAGGATCAGTTGCCAAAAGAGTCAAAGTAACTGCCGGAGTAATGGTATATTTATCCCCCCCATTAATTGTGATCGATCCGGCCGGCCCTGAGCGATCAATCACCGCAGTCCCTTCGGCAAAAGCACTGTTCCCCGCCTGGTCAAAAGCGGTAACCCGGTATGTATAAAGCCCATCAGCTATATAACCCTCATTACTCCAAGTTTTCTGTTGTAGAGTATTGGCTGTTTTTTCGGTCAAGCTCTGTAGAGTTGCGGTTTTATTCCCATCCTTGAAAATCTCAAGCTGCACATTTAAAGTTGATTCGCTGCCATTGGCTTCATAAGAAATTTCCGTTGTCCGTTTTATCGGATCATTATTAACCAAACTGCCGCCGGAGAAATAATAATTACTGACTGATGGTTGAGGAACTGTTGGCAAAGTATTATCAATGACAACGGAGCCAGTAAGTAAATTATTATCGGCCGGTTTACCGGCATAATCCCGAACATCAACAACCAGATAATATGTTCCGTCAGGCGCAAAATCACCATTGGCCAATTTTCCATCCCAATCTTCATGCATCAATGTCCCTGCCCAGGCGACCGCTTCAGAGGTAATTGTCCTCACTAAAGTCGTTAAACCACTATCGCTGTAAACTCTGACCGAATAGGTGCCAACCTTCTTGGTATAAGCGCCATCCACAGTCATTGCTTCGATTCTTTCCGGTTTAGTCGTTGTTTCTGGGGTCGGCGCAGTCGGAATCATAAAATAAAGACGCGCTCGCCTCTGAACCTCGGCCGTACTATTGCCATTGGGCGAGATAAAAGGCGGATCAGGATTGTTGAGCTGTTCCGGCCACTTTAAACTTAACAAGTTATTCTGCACCCAAACTGTCCCGCCCCATTTTTTGAGCGTTAAATTCCCCGCCCGATCCCTCCCTTCAACAATAAAAGCGTATTTGCCCGGGGTTACCCACTCTCCAAGATCACTCTTCCCGTCCCAAGGGACCTGATGATCGCCTCTCTCCTGCCAAATATCATTAATTAAAGTCGCTACCAGGTTGGCCGCTGTAAAATCGGCTTTGGTATAAGTTGTCTTGGCGTCGTCAACTTTATAGACTTTAACTGCCACCTTGGCTTTCTCCGCTAAATCGTAGTAGAAAGTTGTCGACCGGGAAACAGTTCCACTCGGATCAGCATTGGTTGAGAATTTCCCCGGATTAGAAATATAACTACCAACAACTTCTGGCGTAGCAATCTTAACGATCGGATTTTCCAAATCGATCACAAAACTTTCCGCTGAAGAATCTGTCTCGGCTGTTCCTTCATTCCCCGCAAAGTCATACCCGACAATTGCGATCGCGGCATTGCCATTTACGTCGCTATTTTGGATTGTATATTTGTAGACATATTCCTCTCCACTCTTCCCTGTCCACTGTCCACTGTTCACTCCATTGACCCTAACTTCAGGATTAAACTTGAGCGGTTCCGACGCTTTAAAACCAATAGTAACTTCTGACCCTTCTTTGGCGAACTTCGTAAATTCACTATTACTGCTAATTTCGCTTTGGATCTGACTAAAGAGTGGTTTGACAGTATCGATTTCAAATGAGGCTAAACTACTCGCCATATTCAACGCTAAATCTGCCACTTCAATTGAAACTTGAGCTGTCCCGTCGTAACCTGGAAAAGCATCGTATTTCGCTTCACACAGACCAGAGACCGAAGACCAAAGACCAAAGACCGGAACAAGTTGCCGAGTCGCCCCGTTCTGCGTAACATATACCATCGGTGCCTGGTTGAGCGGCTCACTGACCTGAAACTTGATCTTAACTGACCCGCTAACAGCGGGAATACTGGCGGGATTAGGAGTGATTTCAATGTTGCTAATTTCTGGCTTCGTTTTATCGACCACAAATGTTTTAGTTTTCGTTATCGGATTAAGCGCTAAATCGCGGGCAGAAACCGTGACTACCGTTTCGCCTTCAGCTTCAGCCGTTCCAATTAGATAAGAATATTGATAACTGTTGTCTAAAGCTGCTTCTTTGGTCGGTTGACTAATATTTCCGTCGGCAAAAGTCAGGGCAACCAACGGATCAGCCTCAAGCGTTTCCGGGAAATTAAGAGTAATTAAAACTTTTGTCCCTAACTTAGCATTGGTTGGCTGGATGGTAAAATCGCTCGGCTCCGGCTGGGTATAATCAACCGTTAACTGAACAATTTGCGGCACCGCCAGAGAACTTAAAGCATCTTCGGCGGAAGCTTTAACATAATAATTGCCGGCTGGGAGCGGCTGGCCGTTATCCATTAAGCCGTCGTATTGATAAACATAGTTCCCGGCCGTTTTGTTAAAAACTTTTGACCAGACTGCTTCGCTGGAAGAATTTAGGACTTCAAGTTTAACTAATGCTTCCTGCGTAATGTAATGGACCGCATAGCTAATCGAGTAAGAGAAATTAACACTATTAATCTCATTAGCCGATTGGGGCGCAAAAATTATTGGGTCAATTGCTAAACTGACGGTTGGCTGGGTCGAAATCATCAAGATTATCGTCTTTTTCTCTACTACTGTGTTTTGTTTATCTTTGACAATAATAACTCCCTCGAAGTAACCATCGGGTGCTAATTGGCCGCTGTCGGTTTTCCCATCCCAAACAAAAGAGTAGCTCCCATTCCCTTGAGGATCATTCTCAGCTAGTCGTTTAACAGTTGCTCCCGTCGAATTGTGAATCTCAACATTAACCAGATATTCAGGGATCCCGCCGGCCAGAGTATATTTTATGTTCGTTATATCCGAAAGCCCGTCACCATTAGGAGTGAAGGTCGCGGGACTCGCTACTAGGCCGGAAATTTCCAGCGGACTAGCTTGGATTGAAAATATTTCACTCTTCCCTTCGGCCACATTTTGCGCCTGGTCCCGGGCAGTAAACTGAAAATATTGCTTTTCCTCTGCCGGCCGCTGGCCAAACTGGTAATCAAGAGAATAGTCGCCGGCCGCTTTAGCCTCATTCGTCACCAATTCCGCTACGGTCACTCCGTCGTTATTAACAACTTTAACTTCCAGCGTTGCTTTTTCGGACAGATTAAATTTAACGGTCGCTCTTTTATTTAAATAATCAACAGTTAGCGGCTTAATGGAAATGTATGGCGGCGTGTTATCAACTAGAACTGTATTGGTTAAATTCGCCGCTTTGCCGCCGTCGAGATCAGTCGCGGTAATTTTAAATTCATATGAACCATCATTAACTCGATTGGAGTTGCCAATTGCTTTGCTCCCCTGATAATCAGGATTAAAATCACCATACCAGCGGACAACGTGCTCCCCTTTATCCAAAATCTCATCATTAACCAGGTTTTTGATCACACTCTTCCCCTCGCCAATAATTGCGACTGACGTTTTAACCTGGTCACGGGCAAGATAATATTTGATTTCCGTGTAACAGTTGTGGGGATTGACCGGGGAAAAAGGATCGGGCTCGGCATAAAGATAAGGAACTAGTGTTGGTTCGCAATCGACGACAAGGCTTCTCGCGTCTGAACTAACCTGATTGCCGACATTATCGGTGGCGACAATTTGGTAAGTGTAATTGCCGCCAATCAATTCTCCGCGCGTCCCTCTTCCATCCCAGACCCAACCACCAACTGACAACACGCTCGCTCCGCTCGCTACAACTGACAACGGGGAGGTAGGATATTGAAAGTTCTCCGTCGGCCCCTCATTTTCCCTAAATATTCTCCCTGTCCCCTGTTCACTGCCAACTGTACACTTCACATACGCCGGCTCACTCAACTTATACCAAAACCTGGTCGTATCTTTTATTCCGTCGTCATTGGGGGTAAAAGGGTTGGGATCAACATTTAAACCAAGGATCGTCGGCGCGGTGGTGTCAATCACTACTTGGCCAGCAACATTATTGCTGATATTCCCTGCTTCATCGATGGCGTAAACTGTAAAGCGATAGTTGCCGTCAGGTAACCCCGCCCCATCCCAGTTAAATTTTATTTCCGTATGTGCCTCCGCCGAAAATTCCTTACTATATAATTGACCGGAGACTGCTGACCCGAGACTTGCGACCGAGAAATACAGCTTCCCTCGCTCGCTACTCCGAACTCCGAACTCAACACTATCGTACTTTCCATCGTTATTCGGCGAAAAAGCATAAATATTCTGCGTCGCTTCAACCGATGGCGGAATCGTATCTTTGACGACGGTTAAATCACTGTAAGTACGCACCACGGGATCATCCGCCAGGTGCGAAGTAACGTAAATATAGTTATTTCCTTCATTAATTAACTTAACATTTTCAAATCTAAACTCGCCGCTGACTGCCTCCGCACTGATTCGCCCATTATGTGGTTCGCTCTTGCTGGGATCAGGAACAATTGGCTGATCCTTAACATAAATAGTCACGATTGACCCCGGCTCTGCCGTCCCGTAAACGGTCACCGTCTCTTTATTAGTAATCTCGCGGTCCGCAAAAACCAGAGGCGCCGAGAGCTGGAATTTCCCCTTAAGCAAAGCATAGGTAGAGAAATGGTCAAGCGGGGCATAAAACACATACTGCCACTCATTATTGTTTTGCTCAACTTCCTGTTTATTGCCCGACACAATCTGCAGATCACCAGCAGCAGTAACCTGGTGGATATTCAGCGGCAAACCGTACTTATCGCCAACATTTGGATTGGCCATTTTACTATCCCACATTCCCAACTCTTTTAAGTCATCAAAAGTGTAAATAAATCGGAGCGTTGGCCGCTGATCAACCCCTTCCAGCGAACTGACGGTAAACTGCCAGGGGGATGGTTTAATCTCAACAATCGGCCCGGTGGTCATAATGATTGGGCGGTTGCGAATAAAAATCTGCTGCATCGTCACTGGAGTAATCGTGACTAATTGGTCTTGCTTAAACGCTCCGGCTGGGAATTTCAACTGCGCTCTTTTATAAGTGCTGTAGACATCGCCACCAATGTTGTGCCCGACCAACGTACCAATTGAGACGTTGGTCGATATATATCCACCGTCATTAAGTCTTAGCAAAACCGTGTATTGGCCATTAAGACGAGAGACATCCCACCACGCTAGGCGGCCGCTGGTCACCTTATTTTCAGTTGATTCGTAAATGTTTTGCCAGACGGAACCGTCAAAATAAAGTAATTGATAAGGTCCAGGTGCTGCTCCTAAAATTTCGATATATCTGGCTTCGGAAGCATTCAGTTTAAGTTTAAGCGAAAAAGTATCATTAAGACGCTCCTCTTTTTTATTGATGCCAAGCAATTTTAAATCTTTATTGCTGGCGCCGGTTTTATCTTTCACCTCAATCTGCCAATCATTAATTACTAGATTGGGGTTATCGACCGGCGAGTTGTAATTTTGCTCATTAAAAGGGTGCCGCTTAAGAAAAGCATACTGCCGGGCTACCGCTGAACGCCAATCATCATTATTGAGCGGATAGAGACTAATAATTTTTTGTTCTTTGGTCCCATAAAAACCATCAGGATTAAATTCTAAAGCGCCGCTTTTTATTAGTCCGCCAGTCGGAACTAAATTATTGTCATCCTTAGTGGTCCAGTCAATCCCCATTGTATCCGCATCTTCGGCTCTGATTTTCGTATTCCGCTCTCCCGTAGTAGGAGAAATTGTCACTCCAAAAGTATTGCCGCTCACCGCAAATTTCACGTCAACATAATTAGGAACACACAGTAATTCGCCAAGACTTTGTTTAGCCTGCCATGTTTTTCGCCCCGCTCCGCGATCAAATCTCAACTGGCCGCTTTCCAGCTTAAGACTAACCTGTTCCGTTTTTCTTTGAGCAATTTGATTATCATCCAGCGCCCAAAAAGTCCCGTCTTTGGTTGGTCCGGTATACTGTTGGGGATTGGCTTCTAATTTTGTTTTCTTAATATTTTGCTCATCATTAAATTTATCTTTTTCATTCTCACGCCAGGGCCAACTAAAGGTAAACGGTGATTTTCTTCCCCCCTCACCGTTATAAGAATAATAAAGCTCTGTTTTGGCTGTTATGGGAAAGACCTTTTCACCGGGAGACAGAGAGAATTTCTGGCCTATAATTTTATTCCCCCCATATTCATACCACCCATTCTCCGGCGCGGTTATCGGGATAAATTCCAGGTACTCATCGGAGAGATAAGTCGAATAATCCGAAGCTGTGCCGGTCATTTTTGAACTAGAGTCACTATTAATTTGGGTTGATTTTGGAATATCCTGGCTGCCAACTGTTGTTTTCAAGGAATCTGTCTTTCCCGGAAAAAGCGCAGTATTAAAACTCCCTTTGTGTGGTGCAGTTGTGGTCTTTGCTGTTGTGCCAGTAAAATAACTTTGTCCCGGGAAGCCAAGTTTTGATAAATCATTAAGATAACCGCTAAAGTTTTGTTTCTCATTCGCCGGAGTTTTCAGACTGACAAACCCGATCCAAGGGACAAAACGATTGGTTAGACGGGAATATTCAAGTGCATCTTCTAAATCAAATTTCAGGGTGAAGCTTGCCTTGGACCCGAATTTTTCTCCACCCCAACCACTCCAGGTCGGTTCAATTCTAAAAATTCCCTTTTCTGTTAATTTTGCAGTTGTATATTTGACTGTATCCCTATTCACATTATCATCCGCTTCAATAGTTACACAATCAAGAATCCAGGAAGGATCATGGGCTGGCCGGACAACAATCGTAAAATTAACCCGGTCAACGTGTGGCCACGGCTCTCCTAAACCGGTCTGGACATTAGCGCGGTGAATATCTCCCACGGTAAAAGAGTCACTGATTTGATGAAGTTCATTCGGCCTATCCTGGTGAATATTAAAGATTTTTGTATATATCCTGGTATCACTTTTGCCGTACCCTTTCCAACCTTTAAACACCTCATATCCATATGCCGTCATCTCAATTTTGGCAGAGACCTCAACCTGAACATCTACACCCTTAAATCCTCGATGCATTAAAGCGGCAAAAGGGACAAACGGGTAAGCTGTGATCTGTTGTTCGCCAGAAGCTGTAATGGTGTAGTTAAAGTCTTTCGGGGGGAAATATTTTCCAATTCCTTTAATTTCAACCGAATAAGGCGATTCTCCCGCCGCCAACCGGATCTTTTCCAAGCCAACTCCATTAAAATAGTCGACTTCCTGGCCGATCGGTTCAATTTTTAATTGATCATTAATAATGGAAGTAGTAATTCTAATTCTGTCAATTGTTTCTGTTCGGCTCGCTGAACCATCTTTGGTTGTAACCTGCAAAACAATTTTATAATTTCCGCCATTTACCACCTGACCGCTGTCGGGATCAGGATAATTGCCGCGCCAGCAAATATTAAATGGATGGGTTGGGTTGGTATTGCCTAAAACTTCTGCTCCCTTAACCAGAGAGGCAACATATTGGCCGTTTTCGTCGTAAACAGCAGCTGAAATAATTGCATCTTTGGAAACATTAAAAAATGCGGCTAATCGATCAGGCAGACCGATAGGATTAAATTGTTTATCAGCCGGAGTAATTTCCTTAAGCTGCAAATCAAAGGGAGTCGTGACAGCAAGCACTGCTTCATCGGTGGCAACACCAAGGCCATCAACCCCCTCTGCCCTTACCCGAATAAAATAATCACCATTATCCGCATAACCTCCGGTAGCCAATTTTCCGTCCCAATCGATTTTGCAGAGCACCGATTGGAGACCACCGGCCGGCGCTTTACTGGAGTTTACTTTTCCTAGCGACGCCAAATCAACCAGCTGCTGGCTGGCCACATCAATCACAATTGGCAAATATTGCTGGGAATATTTCGCTGCTCCGAGATAAACATCACTGGTATAAATTGAAGGATTGGCCGGATCTTCATCAATTTTAGGACTGATCAGCAATTGGCCAGAAGCAACCTTAAAATCAATTCCGCCTTCTCCGCCGGCAATTGTGGTGTCCCAACTGATTAAAGGGGACTGAACTTTGATCCCGCCGCCAATTTGTTTTAGATCAGCGAAATTATCACTGCCCACCAGAACAATGTTGCCGCTAAATTTATGATTGGTCCCATTAGTCGACCAGCGCAGGTGATAGCCGGTTTCATCACTCCAGATAAAATAACCAAGATCACTTCCTGATTTATAATCCGGCTTCCCCACAAAAGGAGCTCCGACAACATTGGGAAAATATTTCGCAAAAACAATTTCTTCTTCCCCCTTGCTACTTGCTACTTTCTTCCTTGCTACTTCCACATAAACATTAGCCGGTTTAATACTATTGATAAATCCGAGCGGCAATTTGACCGAATTATCGGACTTAAAATCAATTGCCGTCGGCAGTTTATTAAGTTTAATGTACGGTTTGGAGAGATTTGAGCCGCCCAATGAATTATTGTTAATTTTAACAACCCGTACTGCTGCCAATGAATCGCCCCCCTCTTCATCAGCAATCAACAAGATTGTATAGTCGCCATTCTCCAGGTTATCAGCATAAAGGTAAGCCAGCGTGGCATCGTTCTGAACGGGACGGAGAGAAATATTTTTGGCCCTATTTGGCGCCCGATTAATTGGCGGCACTTCGATAAAATCAGTTTGCCAATCCAACCCGGGACCGGCGACTGCCGACTGGCGACCTTGTTTATAATATACTCGATAATTTTTAAACGGGAGTGTATTGGTCCAATCAGGATCAATTGCTGTCCCCCTGATAGCGATTGTCCCGCTCACCTCAACATTATCTTCGGCCGGGAAAGAGATAACCGGCGCGATCCCATCTTTGACGCAGGAGGTATAAGCAACTCCAATATTACCGACATCGTCCTCGGCAATAATCTGGAACCGATATGAACCTTTGGGGTAAAGCTCTGGATCACTCCCATCAAAGACAATGCTTCTTTCAGTCGTCAGATTCCAAGGAGAACCGATCGGCTGGCCCGTATTGGCGTTATAGACTTTAATTTTTATCTTACTGGCCTGGTCGACATTAAACGAAAGAGTTGTCTTATAAGCATCCTTGCCAATATTGGACAAGACATACGGTTGGGCAATTTGACCATAAATAACTGGCGGAGTCCGGTCAATCCTAACGGCTTCAACGGTTTTGGTTGCGCTCTCATTCCCCGCCTCATCACGAGCAATCAGTTCAACTCGATAAATCCCATCTGCCGGCGGTTTACTTAAGGTGTTGTTATAGTCCCAAGTGTAAGTGGCAATATACCCTCCCCCCTTGCTACTTGCTACTTGTTCCTCTTTTGCTTGCGTTAAATATGCCGTTGTTGTGTTCGTTGTATTATTGATTAGCTTAATAATGACGGTAGATTTTTCATCAACTCTAGCGGCCAATCTTAGCTCGGAACTATTAGAAGTCATCGGTAATGGTTCAATATTAACTCCCGCAATTATTGGTGGAGTAGAATCAATTGCTATTGGCTGTTCGGCCACGGCGGAATTCCCTGCTAAATCAAAAGCTTTGATTTTGAGCTTGTAATTTCCATCAGGGACTTTTCCTGTTCTCTGTTCATTGTCCCCTGTCCACTGAAAAAAGGTTTCCCCTTTTGATATTGATTCCGCCGTAGCAATATTCGCGATAAAGTTGTCAGTTGTTAGTTGTAGTCCGCCGGAGGCGGACGTGTTGTTAGTTAAATAAAGATCGCAGCGGACAGAAAGAAGATTCGGCGAGACTTCGTCAGAGGCAGTGTAGCGGATCGTAGTCGGGGCTCGAGGAGAATACGGTTGGAGGGTTTCCATAGTAATAGTTGGTGGCCCACGGTCAACGTTGAAGCTCCAAATCGCCTGCGAAACACCCACATTGGATTCAGCAACTACAACCACCTGATGCTCCCCATCGGTTAGCGGTTTATCAGTTGGGATTTTATAGGAGACTTTGGCAATCGGATGATAAGATTCCATGGTCGCAACAACATTTGGTGAAACCTCTTCACCGTCAATTCTCATCCCCTTAATTGAGATCTTTTCATTCTCATAATTCCCACTATACTCTGATTTGTTAAATTCAACAGAAACATTCGGATTAGCGTCAGCAATATAAGAATTCACTATTGGACTAAATTTGCTTGGCAAAAGCGGAATGGTGTTAAGGACTATCTTCAGCAACTGATGGGATTTTATACCAACGGCATTTTCGGACCGGACAGCAATAACATTTTGGCCTTCTGCAAAGGGCAAATCTTCCAGAACAAACTCACCAGTTTCAGGATTAACGTTTTCGATAGGTTTCCAGTTAGCAAAATTGAAAGAATACTCAAATTGCTTCATTAATTTAGGAAAAAGATAATTCAATCGACCCGCAATTCGCTTTGGGGGTTTTGTCACGGTCATTGAGGTAACATATTTCCGCTCCCCTTCTCCTGCTGCGGCTAAAACTTTTAATGTCATCGGGACTGGCAGATTAATTGAACCGGTTGCCTGCCGATTCTCTGTTATACTTCTTACTTTTAATGACTCGCAATCCGCAGGCGGCACCGCCGCCGCCGAAAAAGTGAGCGCCTCTGCTTCCGGTGAAACTCCAGCTTCAACTGAAAGTCGAGCTTGAATATCTTCGATCGTCAATATCGCTGGAGTATCTAAGATGGCGGTTTTGATGAGGTCGTATTGTTCAAGAATATGGCCATGCGCTTCAATGTCCCATTGAATGCTATTAATATTATTCTGAGTTTGACTAATCAGACTTAAGGCGACCGGAATTCTCATCCACCATAAGTTTTTCCAAGCTACTATATACGGGGTTCCACTCCAAGCAACAAAGCCGGCCGCAGTTGCAATTGCCACTTCTGTCACAACAACTTCCTGCGGCAATTGTTCGCTCAAGTATTTTTCATACCTCTCGGTTTTAAAGATATGTTCGTGACGTTGAGCATTTTTCAGATGAGAAATATTCTCTCCCCTCGCACTATAAACAGGAACTAAACCATCGCCATCATTTGTCATGAAACCAGTATCAAGTATTGACGCCAATGTCACGCTCATTACTTTCCCTTGGTTTGTTTTAAATTGTCCAAGAAGTGGCAGAGACAATAAACCATAGTTTAACGACACCCCAAGACTTAATGGACTGTCATACTTGATAAAAGAATCATATCCTCGTTCAGCAGCACCCGTAGCTTTATTATATTCATATTCATCATTTTTAAATTTTATCCCCATCACTGCTAAACTTAATTTCCAATCACTAACAGGAATTCCACTCCCATAAACAATGCTATATGCGGGTTCTTTTGTTGAATCACTTAATTTCGCATCAACTAAAATACTGGTTAGCGGTTTGTATATAGGGGTGTCATACGGCAGTAAGTCATATAAACATGGCCACCAAAAATATGAGGCGGTATACCCAAATTTGTTTTTCCAGATTTGATCACTCCAAATTTGCATCCCCACAACGTTTGCCCCGGCGAAATAGGCGTAAAATGGGTTGTCAGAATTGGCATTTTGTAATGTTTCCCATATTTCTTGCCATTTAACTCCCAATTCTAAATCAATTAAGCGCGCTTTAGTCGGGCCACCCAAAACAACATCCGTCCATTTGTCGTTCTTTCCTTGGTACAATTCTTGAATTTCATTGTAATCCTTTCCTGTTGCTGAGAGCCAAAATCCTAAGGATGCCATAACTTGATCACTCCCCAAAAATGGAGGAGAAATGAAAACCACTTTTGCAATATCATCCTGATAAAATCCTCCCCCCTCATTGGCAAAAACTGTATCTGAATATATATAACTTCGAACAGCAAGATGCCCCATTGAATGAGCGAGAATAATATATTTGGATGGAATTTCTGAACTGGTTACTCGACTAACATCTCCTCTATATTTTTTATCGGCAATATATCTAATAAATTCTTCTTTTGCTCTTTTAAGCCAATTATTTGTATTTGTTGGGTCTGCAAACTCTTTTGCATGATCTCTGTTTGACCCATTTATATCATTAAATGTATAAGCATAGACTCTTCCTTTTAAACCAAGATTATTTTCTAGATAAGCCTTCAAATTACCATAAGGGTCTTTCCCTTCAAAAATACCTTGTTTGGCATTCATGCCATGGACAAGAATAAAAAGGTAATCTTTATAAGTGTCTGTTCCCTCGATGTTGCTAGCACAAGCTAATCCTGCAATAAATAAAATCAATAACAACGCTAATACATTTTTTTTGGTTATTAAACACATATTACTGTTCAACACAAACATAATTACCTTCTCATTCTAAATTAATTATCATAAATCATTTTTATCGTATCTTTTTCGATTGAGATCCATCAAGATTTGCGAACCATATTCCCTGAATATCGTTTCCCTCAAGTTCCCCCCCTACAATTTTTAAGTTGTCAAAAGATATTTTGAGAGAACTTTTATCATAATCACTAATAACAACAGTTTCTCCGGTCCCTGTCGGATACATTGATTTAATCATATATTCCCCCAAAGAAATAAAATCTGCATAATATAATATTTTTCCTGAATTCATTATTTGGGGCTTCCCTCCATCTGTGAGCAACCTATTATTGCTTCCATCAGAATTAATAAGATTTAAATAGCCATAAGCAATTATTTCTCCTTTTCTCCAAGCAACGTCAGCGGCATTTGTGCCAATTTGTGTTATTGCTTCACTGCTGATATTTAGCACAAACAATCTACGATTAGTTTCCGTCGCAAACGCTAATCTTGTTTCATCCGGTGACCAATCAAATGAATTTATACTTTCACTGCAATCGATCGATTTCACAGTTGAACCTCCCGAAGAAATAATTCTTATATAATTCCCCTCCGTATATGCTACATAATTTCCAAGAGGAGAAGCCGACACCTTGCCAATCCCAGCGATCTCTTTTATATCTGTTTCCTGTGTCCCCTCATCACTCATCGTAGTTATGTAATAATTTATTGAAACGGTTCGCGAACCTGTGCCTCCACCAAAGAGCGTCATCCCGGTTTGTTCACTAACGGTAACTCTCTTAGTACATATTATCTTCCCATCTGGGGTCCAGTTTGGATAAAAATATTCCGTAACAGTTGACCGAGGTCCAGCACACCCTCCAACCAAACCAACCAGAACCAGCAGACCGAGGAAAACAAGGGAAAACTTTTTCATGAAATTTGCTCCTTTCTTTTGATGTTACTTAATGTTACATCAGGTTTCTTTATGTTACGTGAAGTTACAACGCAAATCGCACAAACTTCATCGTACAACCTTCCCTCTTGGATTCTTCCATGTCCCGTCACGCTCCATTTTACCCAAAGCAATCACATACCTCCCAGCCATATAATCAGCACTGCGTATCAATTCGGTAATCTTGCCAAATTCTTCTTTTGTGATTAAGCCATCCTCAAGACAATCTTCAACATCACCGCTTAATTCCTCCAGTGAACCCAAGCTTATGTTAATACTATGTCTAAATTCACCTATCGTCCCCTTTTTGTATCCTTCCCTAATGTTTTGCTTTGCCGACCTTGCTGCATCTCTCATTTGCGAAACTAACCTTATATGAGTTTTTCTAAATCGTTCCGATATTATATAAATATGCCGTCTGATTTCGCAGATATTTCGATAAAATATCAGCTTCTCATACGCCGCCTCTCTTTTAAGCAACTTCATGTAACCTCCGTAACATTAAGTAACCTCCTGTAACATTAAGTAATCCCCTGTAACTTCTTGTAACATTTTCAATCAACCCAACATATCTTCTCTCCCCTGTGCTCTATGCTCTGTTCACTGTACGCTGTCCACTAGAAGGCTCCCTTTTTGCCCCCTCGATCCCTCGACACCTTGATCCCTTCTTCCTACCCTACCTCGTAAACACAATATTATCAATCAAATAATGAAAAGAACCATCTTTTTTGCTGGCAATACAAATAAACTGCAATTGAATTAATCCCCCAGACTGATTAGCCTGTTCGACATTCCAAAAATCATCCCCCACTCCCGAATTGTCATCTTGAAAATCAGCCAGCGGGATAACTATATGTTTCCACCCCACCCAATCGACTGTAATCTGCTTTACAAACCGATCATCATATAGTAGGACATTTGCCTCTAATGTATTTTGTTCTATCTCCCAGTTACCATTATCATCATCAAACAATTCTATTTTTAATGTCCCCTGCCCAGGGCCAAACCCATAAATGTCCATCTCTAAACTCCGATACTGGGAAAAATTCCTATTTGGCTTCGCTAAATAAACTCCCATCCCACCCGCGTACCAGTTATTTTGAGCTTTTCCTTTAATATGCAAAGCAAGACTGCTCCCTTCAATCGAAGTTACTTCTGGTGAAACATTATCGAACACCCACCAAGATGAATTGGCTGTAAAATCACCATCATCAAAATCATCTATTCCAATATCCAGTTCTACTTTGTGGTAATGACGTGGCACAGGACTTCCCATCGCTTCTGCGGGAAACGACAAAAGGCCAAAGATTAACAACCAACCAAAACAAAAAATCAAAATCCAAAACCCGAAATATCTATTTTGCATAAGTAAAGCTCCTCCAATCAGAAACTGATTCCCAACTAACATAAGTTTGGGAACTTTCGTTTCGGCAGTCTGCTAAATCAACATTCAAAATCTTTGCGGCGGCAACTATCCATTTGTAATCCTGGCCATTAACCAAATTAATCATCTCTGGCAATTGGATAAAATTATTTCTGGTCCAACCTGACCAGATCAGCTGATCCGGGTTAGCCTTAGCCAACCGAATCAGATAAATTACTTGTTCATCAGGAATTGCTGTCCAGGTAAAAGCAGGAGAGTTGCCAATTTGAACATTATCATCAGGCGCTGTTTGGAATACGCTGGGCACCTCTTCTAAATTCATTTCAACCTTTTCCCCAGGTTGAACATATTTATATAATTCCCGAGCAACAACTTCTTTAGAAACACCATCTGTTTTTGCGGCATAAGCGATAACAGTTAAAACATCGCCCGATAATAATCGGGGCAATGAAGTAATCGTCCCGCTATTTCCATAATAAAGATTGGTAATCAGTCGCGCCCCAGCGCTGAGAAAAATCACAACATGTGGTTCCTCATATCCGGCTAATGATTTTGCTTCAACAGTTAAATAATTAATTGAATTGCCAAAATCAAGATCAACCTCTTTGGTCCCGGGCGACATCGCAAAACGGTTGTAAGTATAAACGGGTCCTGGATAATAATTGGCAACCAGATAAATTTCGCCGGCATCTGGAGCATTAGGGACAGAATATTTAAAAAGCGCCGAATTATATTGGCTAAAAACAGTATTTTGAATCGGAGTATAGGCACAAACATCAACATAATTCACTCCTCCAGGAAGACCATATACTGTTCCGGTAATAGTTGAGGCACCGCTGGCGACAGGGAAAGAACCATTATCTAAATAGATATTTATTACGTTCCGATTAGCCACCATTGTCTGAGTATAATATCCTTCAGCACTGGCCGTGATGGCAATTTCTCCGGCCGGGACATTACTAAAGTGATAACTACCATCGGCCGTCGTTTCTGCTTCTATTGTTCCAATATAAAGTTTGGCATTGGCAACAGGGAAATATTGAGCAACATTAACATCATATCGCCTGGCATCATAAACTTTCCCGGAAATTTCTCCTTGATTAGCAAGACTGACGGTTTTAGATGAGGAGATAAAATTCCCACACCCCATCAAAAATAAAATCCCAATCCCAAAAAGCAAAATCCCAAAATATTGTTGTCTTTTCATTATTAGAATCCTAAAGTTATTCCAACCCGGTGCGTATCTCCCAATTCAGCATACGGCACATAAGCATAATCAAGATTAAATTTGCCAAAATGTAAACCTAATCCCAAACTATAATTTCCACCCGAGCCCTCCTCATTCCTACTGCTAATCCCACCCCTCAAGGTTAAAAAAGAAAGCGGTGTATACTCTCCCCCCAAATGAATGGTTGCATTATTGTCTCGCGGCATTCTTAGATCTCCCAAGACTGACCACTTATCATTAATGTCGTAATATAAGCCAAAAATCAAGGTCAGCGGTAAAGTATTTCCACCACTTGTTCCAAGATTTAAAATTGAAGCTCCAGCACGCAAATTATCAATTGGAGTGCGAGATAATAATCCGGCATCTAACCCCAAACCGTTTTCCTGATAAGTGTCAAGGTTTTGCTGTAAGATCTTGGCACTTGCCCCAACATAAGCCCAGCGCATATCCCTGGCCCAAGAAAACATGCATAATAATGATCCGGGTGAAAAATATCTTCCCGTTCCTGTCCGATCGGTCCCAGTTGTTTCTTGAATCTCGCCAAAACTGATTCGCGATAATGCCAACCCCAGCGCATCCTTTCCCTGCGAATGGCTGTAACATAAAGTTGAATATGAAGTCCCTAACAACCAGTTATTTTGGGCAAATGACAACTGGCTTTCATCGGTAAAAAGTAATCCTGCTGGATTGTAAAAAATAGTTGTTGGGTCATCTGCTAAGGCGACAAAACTACCCCCCAATGCGGATGCTTTGACGCTCTGGTCAAGTTTTAAAATTGCTCCTCCAGATGTCCCCGTTTGACTATTAGTCGCAAAAGCAGCAGAAAAAGAGAAACAGAAAACAAATACTGCTAATATGATTAATTTATATTTATTTAATAACCGCAATTTGCCCAACTGTTTTTCCTCCATTGTTGTTTTTGACAATATAATAATAAACACCGGCACAAACAGCATTGCCAGCCTGGTTGATACCGCCCCAAGTAATACTGGCCGCACCAGAAGTAAATCCTTTCCAGACCAAATCACCGGCAACATCATAAATAAAAATATCCACATCACCGGATAAACCATCGAATTTAAGTGGGGTAGTACTGCCTAATTTATATGGATTAGGATATACCATTAATCCAGGAATAGTACTCCCGATAACATAGAGAGGAATTGAATAAGCAGTGCTATTGCCTACTTCATCGGTTGCAGTAATAACAAACGTGTGCGGGCCAACAGGTAATGGTTGTGTTTCCTTATATTTAAAAGTCCCGCTTGAAATAACATCATTATTTTCTATGCTTAAAGCTTGCATTGCTGATAAACTCTGCACCCCTCCTCCATCCACCGAAAGAGACATTGCTCCTTTTTCAAGACCGTAATCATCAGAGATATCAACGCCGATCTCTGGAAGATCGGAAATGGAATCATTAGGATTAACTTTTAGATTATTGACCTTTACATTGCCAATTTGTGGCGGGGTCAAATCGACAACATCGAAGAGGGCAAAAGTTGTAATTTTAGAACATTTAAAATTTAAAGAGTTTTTATCAATTTTAAAATCTATTATCCAAGATAATATCCATTTCCTGCCAACACTATTCCACCCGTATATTTTTGGGTTCGCGACTGTTGCAGCATATGGCATGGTTATAAAAACTTCTTTTTCGAGAGATTCAATTTCTCCTCCATCTTCATCATAGACAACTATTTGGAGTGCTGGCTCAACTGCTTTCGCTCCACGCATTGGCGCTCCCGGCAACCCCACTCTAGAAAAATAGACAAAAGAGACTTCTTTGGTGGTTGACCCTACAGGAAAAGTAATGACTTCCAAGGAATTCTCACTAGTAAACGTCAATTCTCGGGCTTCAATCGTCACGCAAACTGTACTGCTTTGGTTTCCAGCAGCATCACTGGCATTAATCAAAAAGGAATTCTGTCCTTTAACTAGATTCACTAAGCAGTTCCAACTCGTTGAATCGGGGTAATTTACCGCTTCGTCAGTTCCATTAATAAAAATATGCGCTGCATCCGCAGCTTTACTGCCGGAAAGTCTTTGAGTCGCTAAAAGCGTTGGTGATTTAACACTATTAACAGTTGGAGCCGGCGGAGGGGTGCTATCAATAGTAAATGTTCCGTCGCTGGAATCTTCTCCTCTCTCCCCCACCTTATCGTAAGCAGTAATCTTTATCTTCACATTGTCTAAGTCCCAGGTGGGAATAGAAACATTATATGATCCGGTGTTAGGAATATTTTGCGCTAACAATACTTCTTGGGTCCCATATGTTCCATAGATACAAATGGCATTTTCAGCTACCCCACTCCCTTCATCTGTTGCTGTCCATTGGATTGTCGCAATCACTCCTCCTTTAAACAGCTCTCCACCATTAGGAAAAATCACTTTTACTACTGGCGGTTTTATATTAAAGGGAAAAACTTCCGAACTACCATAATTGCCATAAACATATCCATTATGCACTCTGAAACGAACTTTTAGGTTGGCCTCAAGATTGTTATAGTTGGTGCCGGTATTCCAAGATATTGAGTGTTCTACTGCAGTAGCAAAACTTGAACTGGAAGAGAATGCTTCTCCGATCCCGCTCAAATCCGTATCCGCCACTGTTCGCCAAGTATTCCCTGCATCTTGCGAATATTGGAAGCTGCCACTCTTAAAAGTACAGACGGAGCTACTTGCATCCTTTATTTTAAAAGGAACAGTTATAATTTTCGTTTCAACGTTATAAGCAAGTGGGCCAGTAATGTAATCACTGGTATAGCCAATGATCGGATCATCCCAAGTAACCGTCGAAGTATCAAATATAGAATCTAAGAATTTCCCTCTTTGGGAGCGAATAAAATTCAGCTGAGCATTATTTGAGGCCTGAACATCAACTGCTCCAGTATTATCAAAATTCAACATATTAAATGAATAATTTTCCCCACTAACAGAAAGATGGGGACCGGGCCAAGAAACATTGCGAATATTGCCGTTGTCAAAATTGGTAATAGTTGCTGTTGGATTGATTTTAACACCGTCGCTGTTTACCTGATTAATATCAAAGTACTGGGCTTTAACTTCCCCGGAAACTACCAGCCCATAATCACCAGTTCCATCGTAATCAATTAAGGTTGGGTATTCAGGAGTGCCTATCAGCTCCAGTTTGCCGCCGGGATCAACTGTTAAGCGTGACCGATTATTTAATTCAGCAATTGCTGATGGCCCAAAAATAATTTTTTTCTGCGTATTAGCATCACCGGCAGCTGCAATTGTCGCAAAGACAAACTGATCCCCTTCCTGCACTCCGCCCGCCTGGGTGAGGGTAAATCTAACCTGCCCATTGTCGGAAGTATAAGGAACGCCGGAAGAGGCGCGATTGACTTGGAGGCTGGAGACAGTTCCTTTGACTTCCCAATTCGCCGTTGCCGAACGATAAGTTACAAACCAGACTTCGGTGGTAGTTGTGATGTCACTGGTTTCAGGAGTAGTAATAGCATGACTTGAACCGCGGAAAAGGATGGGGGACGTGGCAGAACTGGGATAGGATTGATTAGTATAATTGAATCTTTCTGTCTCCAAAGCTGAAATATGAAGATCGCCAGATATTTTCATCAATGCTGGGATTCCATTATGCCTAAGAGATATGATGCCTTTCCCAATTGAACTTATTCCTTGTTTATAATAACTTGTCCATAAACTGCTGTCATAATTAAGGTTTATTAAAGTATTTCTCAAATCTATTTTTGCCCCATTCTGTAATTGATAAGTAGCCACCCCAACCGGCGCAAAAATGTTTGAATCTATCGTGTGAATAGTTGCGCCAAAACTCTCCACACCTATTCCCATATCACAATTTGTAGCATCGGATGACAAGATGGTTAATTCGCCGTCTGATGACCTCGAAACAAATCCAACTCTATTTCTATCCGATTGATTAGAATAAGCAATAGAATTCCTATTAATCCATATTCCCCACCAATTATGAGCAGATTTATTAAACATCAATAAATTTTTATCTCCACTGCTAATCCCACTTCCTGGAGAAAATCCAACCGACACATTATTTGCCAATAAACTTCCTTCCCCATAAACCATAAGCTGGTTTGCCCCATAGGTCTTCGCAAAAAATATATTGGAAATGATAATATTGTTTTTGGTTGAATATTGAAAATATAATCCGCCCACACAATCAACAAATGAATTAGAAACAACAATTGAACCATTTCCATTGTTACTTATTACTTCACGGCCTAAATTATTAAAAGCGGATCTTGTTATTGTTGGGGGGGTCGCTCCGGCAACAAATTCCAGCGCATATGTCCCCCAATTCCCCCCAAAGTAACTCATTTCAACACAATATAAATTTACTGCACCTCTACTGTTAATTTTAATATAAGGGTTATGAGAATCATCTTTAACAGCTGATGAAATTATGGTATTTCTATTTAATTTCACGACCATCCCTAGGAGGGGATGAGCGTATAAAAAGGGATGAGTAATGTTTATTTGATTGGCTGTCGTTGACTCTACCGTTCTGATTTCATTGACTTGATATTTATCGTCCATTATTATCGCAATCTTATCCCCTGCCTTTATTCCCCCCACATCCGCCACCGTAAATGTTCTCGAGCCAGCGGAAATAGGCGCCGTAGTTATCGTCGCATTTTTGTAAACCTCAGCGTCAGCAACTTGAGCATTCAAGGCTCTTCTATTCAATGTGATCGTTGTACCAGAAATCGCCGAGATCGTAAAACCTTCGGCATTTGCACCATCACCCAGGGTTATAATGTCCCCCACCCCAAACCCTGTGCCATTGGTCACGGTTATCGATTGGTCTCCGATGTTTAAAGGCGCAGAAAGAGTGGTTAAAACTATAGGCACAGATCCGGTTCCTTTCAATTCACCTCCAGAATAAACAATAATTCCATATTGTCCATTCGTTTCACATTCCATTTTTAATGTCGAGCCGGGTACGAGCTCAAGTGTTCCGTAAACTTTAACATCGCCTTTTACCTGCATGGTTTTTTGATCTGAAGGGGTAGAAGTATATTTCAACTTTCCGCCAACTCTTATTTCAACTGTGCTGCAGGTCGTTGAGTTATCATTACGATCAAAGAGAACTTCGTGACCAGAAGCAATCACAATACAATCGGTTGAAGACGGAATCGTCCCACTAATCCAGGTCCCAACATCATTCCAATAACCAGAAGCCATAGAAGTAATTGTTGCGGCTTGAATTGTTTTTGATAGTAATAATACCCAGAATGCCAAAAGTACAACTTTTTTTCTCATCTATAAACTCCTTCCCCAACAAAAAAACGGGCTAGCTTTAATCCCCTTATGCATACACCAAGGGAACCAAAACTAACCCGTCAATGCCTAAGTCCGGTTAAATTATTTTAACAGGCAAAGCTGTCAACTAATTGACAGCGGCGCGCACCAACGTGTTCGCCGTAGCGAACGTCTGCTTGTTTGTTAAGCAGAATGGAACGATTTTTAACCAACAGTTTTTCGATTAAATTCAACTGTCTAGTTAATGATAATTGATGTTGATTTGAGCCTTCTACGCCCGCCCGTTCTAACCATTGCCACGCTTTTTGGCAAGCGTCAGAAATTTTGGGGTCACAAGTACGGCGTTTAGCTAAAATGTAGTAAAGGAGCGCAAGCTCAAATGCGATCGCTGGTTGGTTGGTGATCTTATAGTGCACTCTGCGGTCAAAGATTTTTTCGTCTAATCTCATCTTGCCCCTCAGCTTACTTGTTATATTAAATTTTACCATATTTTGGCTCTTTTGTCGACTTTTTTATTGAGCTCTTTTTGCTTATCCTTCACAAATCCAATCTTTCTAATCTTCTTTAGCGGCTCATTGATCAAAGCTTTGATTGCCCGGAAAACAACCTGGAATTGCTGATCATATTTGCTTTCCATTTCTTCGATTTTTCGTCTCAAGTCAGCGTGGGAAGATAAAATTTGTCGCAGCTTTGCAAAGGTTCGCACGATCTGAATATTGACTCTTATTGCCCGTTGGCTATGCAAGACGGAAGACAACATAGCAACCCCTTGCTCTGTAAATGCATATGGTAAATAGCGTCGACCACCCCAACTTGAGGTCACAATTTGTGACCTCAAGATTGCTGTTTCTTTTTTGTTTAATTGAAACATGAAGTCACTTGGAAAACGTTCTTTATTTCTTTTAATCGCTTGCATAAACACCTTGTTTGGCACCCCATAAAGCCCTGCTAAATCCCGATCTATCATTATTTTTTGTCCTCGTAATATATAAATTTTATTTTCAATTCTCTCAACTGGCATCATTTTGTCCATGATTATCGCCTCAATCATTAACATAGCAACCTTATTGCCAAGTAACCTAACCATCACAACCCAAAACCCGGAAAGCAGTCTTTTTGTTATAATAGTAAGCAAAACCACCCCTGCTCTCTGCTTTCTACTATCTTCTTTCTAAGCCCAAAACTGTCGTATATCCGACACTCTCCAGTCATAATCGAACAGACACCTAATTAGTGCGGTTAGTGCGGAAGTTAAGTTGCCTGAGATTAGCCGGGCATGGGGTGCCGGCGACCTTTTTGGCGGGGCTTCTATTTTTATAACCAACGACAAAAGATTAAAGCAAGTTAAGGAAATAGTGGTCCTGACACCCGATCAACTTTAACAAAACACTGTTCCCCCACTCGAAGGCTTGACCATTCAAGAGCTTCTCTCTATAATGTCCTCAGACTTGATAATCAGGGAGGAAAAATTATGATCAAAATAATAAAAAAGTTTTTACCAACATTTTTAATTTTTCATTTTTCATTTTTCATTATCACCGCTGCCCTTGCCATTCCCCAATACATAAACTACCAAGGTGTCCTGCGTGACAGCTCCGGCAATTTGGTGACCGGGACCAAATCAATGTTTTTCAGTCTTTATGATACGGCAACTAGTGGAACGGCATTGTGGAACATGTCCAGTCCTGAAGTAGTTGTCACCAATGGTTTGTATACGGTAAAACTTGGTCCACTTGATTCGACCATTCTGGGGGGAACTGGTTCTCGCTGGTTAGAGGTCTCGGTGGGCGGGACAGCTCTTTCTCCTCGGCTGGAAGTATTAGGAGTGGCTTATGCGATCATGGCAATTAGTGCGGAAAGTGCCTCAACTGTGAGCGGTTATTCGGTCGCCACCAGTGGTAATAGCATTATTCCAGTTACTAGTGCTAGCGGCAAACTTGATTCCTCAATGATTCCCGACGCTGGAATCAACGTTAATCATGCCTCAATAGCCGATTATGCTACTTTAACCGGCACCGCGACTAACGCCACGACCGTTAATAATATTCAAGCAACCACTGAAGCGGCGGCCAACAAACTTTTGGCGCTGGATGGGGACAAAAAGTTAAAAGGAGTCGCGATTTCGGCGGAAGCGGCGAGCGGAAATGCTTTATTTATTAATGGTTCAATTGGATTATCAGGGGCATGCTATGGAATAGGCACGATTGAAGGCGGGACAAATAGTCAAACGATCACCTCATCAAACTTAACCGCTAATAGCATAGTACTCGTTTCGCTTGGGGTGTTATCTGGTTACGAAGCAACACATGAAGCAGTGTATAGAAAGCAAATTGATAAATTTTCAGTCTATATTGATCCAGCCCCGGGCTCAAGCTTACAGTTTAGATATATTATTATCAATTAGTTTTATAAACAAGATTCGTGATCAAGCGTAACTCTGCTTAGAGTTGGCGTTGCATTTCGGCCTGGATTAGAAAACAAGTTTGCCTCTAACCAAACATATCGACCGGAACAGTCTGCTGGAATTATTGAACCAGCATCATTTGTTAATCCCGAAGCACACGGGGTCCCAGGTAAAGTTGTCGTTGCCGAAGCATAAACTGATAAAGATATATCTGTCCCCGCTGGCAAAGTTTCTCCCCAAGAGACAGAAGCTCCGCTCCCAATATTATTGACTGCTCCGGCATCAATCATTGCCAAAGTATAAGAACCTGAACGGACAAAAGGTAAGGTGGTCCCTCCATTATAATAGTAAACATAATCCCAAAATGATTCGCTATCCGAGGTGGTTGTCCGATCATTAAAAATAACCAAATTGTCTCCTGATTCGGTTAACCACCGATCGGTTCCATTTAGTCTTAGTACTCCATCAACATAAACAAAAAAGTCATCGTTTCTCCCCACAATACGATAAGTGTGAAAGCCAAGTCTTGTATCCATTGGATAGTCTAAAGAAGTTTCAAAATTTAAGATTCGATTATTCAATAACCTAAGCATAAAATACCTAACCCCATCTCTAACTTCAATAACACAACCGCTACTAGTAGGATTACTTTGTGAATTATCAACGACTCTCAGCCTACCTTCTACAATCCAACCAATTGAATTTCTAATAGATGGAGGTATCGAGAAATATCCCGTACTATCTGAATCTATAGTATTTACATGAAGCGTCCCACCAATAATTTCTGGAGTAGGTGCAATCCAAGCTAGCGGGTCGCTTTCCGTCCAGCCGACAGCAGTTGGTAATGCATCGCCTTCATATCGATATGTCCAGGCGGAGGCATCCTCGGCTAAAGTTACGCGACCGGCATCCACTCTGGCATTATTTAATGTTCCTGTCGTAAAAGTATCATCTGTATCTGGATGAGGGGTGCATAATAGTGCAGTCGTAAACGAAAAGACTTCCGTACTATATTGAATATTGCCGCAGCTGTTGCGGGCAATGATGCGCCAATAATATCTGGTACTATTGGCTAAGGCGGCATCCCCTTCACCCAAAGTATACTCACTGGCTGTACCAACTGAAATCTCACGCGGAGCAGCAAAAGTGTCGGTCGTATCAATCTGCAAAGTATAAGTAACTGGTCCACTGACTCGATCAACGGCATCCCCCCAATCAAACCTTGGTCGGACCGCAACATCAACTGCATCCCTAGCTGGTAAAATTAAAGAGTAGCTTTCGGGAGTGGTCAAACAGAGTGGTCCAGTGGTAAATTGGAACACTCCACTAACCACTGACTGCGGGCAGGTGTCCCAGGTCCAGACTCGCCAATATCTGGTCGCACGATCGGGAATAGGATCGGGAACCCTCATTGTACTTCCTGTTACCGGTGGAAACATGGTTGAACCGGTAAACTCGGCATTATCAGCCATTTCTACCACGTAAGAAACAGAATCACCCAGGTCAAGGTCAACACAATCGGACCAATCCAAAGTCGGTCGCGCTTCAACGCCGGTAGCAAAATTGACCGGTCTCTCAAGAGTTGCTACGCCAGGTCGAGTGGCGCAAGCATTAGGCCCACCATCAACCTCTCCATCTACCACATCGCCATCAACTACATCTCCATCAACTACGTCGCCATCGATTACATCCCCATCAATAACATCTCCATCTATTACATCGCCGTCAAAAATATCGCCATCGCCTCCATCTTCCGCGTCTACCCCACCATCATCGCTGTCGCCACCATCGGTAGCGTCTGGGCCAACATCGTGAGGAATATCGGAATCGGGAGCATCTGGATGGGCATCTGGAGTATCAGCATCAGTCCCGGCATCAACCTGTGCGTCTGGACGCAGAGCACCAGCAACTAAAGTACAACCAGTAGCACCATTATCTACCTGAAAAACGCCCGAAACAGCATCAAGCAGATCAGTCACAGCCTCTTCAACATAGTCGCCAGCCGCTTGCGCACTCCGGTAAACACTTGACCAGGAAATCCCAGAAATTGCTCCAATTGTCATAAATTCTCCTCCTAAACAATAACCTCAGCCTTGGGTTACCATAAATGTATCGAGCGGCTATTGCCGAAATTTCACTTTATTTTACCACCATGGTGCCGATACCATGGTCGGTGAAGAGTTCAAGGAGGATAGCGTGTGGGAGGCGGCCATCGATAATATGGGCGGTTTTAACTCCTTTGCGCAAGGCGTAAAGACAAGATTTAACTTTGGGGATCATGCCGCCAGAAATATTCCCTGATTTAATCATCTTTTGGGCTTTGTAAGTGTTGACTTTAGAAATCAACTTCTTTTGTCCATCCAAAACTCCAACCACATCAGTCATCATGATCAGCTTTTCGGCGCCAAGATAAGCCGCAATTGCCGCAGCCGCCTTATCAGCATTAATATTGTAAACTTCACCCTTTTTCCCAACCCCAATTGAAGTCAAAACAGGAATATAGCCGAGCTTCATCCATTTTAATAGATAGCGGTGCCGGATCCCGCCAACCTGACCGGTAAAACCAAGGTCAAGTCGATTCCCTTTCTCATCTTTTTTCCAATATTTAAAAGCGGTAATAACCCGTCCTTTCTTGCCGTAAAAACCTTTGGCTTTGCCGCCGGCTTTTTTGATTAATGAAACAATCTGCTGATTGATCTTCTCCCCCAGCACTTTTTGGACCACTTTCATCGTCTCTTTATCAGTTACCCGATAGCCGCCGATAAATTTTGGCTCCAGCCCCTGGTCGCGGAGATGTTTGTTAATTTCCGGACCGCCGCCGTGGACCAAAACTGGCTCCATCCCTACCATTTTGAGCAAAATAACGTCCTGAATAACACTGGCTTTTAACTCATCATTCTGCATCGCCGCCCCACCATATTTGATGACAATAATCTTGTTGTTAAACTTGATCAAATACGGGAGCGCCTCGATAACCGCGCTAGCGCGCCTAATTAAATGGGTAAACATTAGGTATGATACCTCGCGTTAATAGTAATATAACCTTCGGTCAGATCGCAACCCCAGGCCTCGGCCGAAGCTTTCCCAACCCCCAAATCGCAAGTAATAATCGTACCGTCCTCAATAAATTTCATGTCCGCGGTCATTTTATCTTGATTGATTTTAGCCGTGGTCGATCCCGCCGCCGCGAAGATGCGGCCCGGATTATAATCTTTGCCATAAGCGGCGCATTTAACCAGATCAGACCCGGCAATTGTCCGTGCTACTAGCCGCGCCTCGTTTTCATTGCGGGCTCCTGTTACTTTAACTTCCATCAGGTGAGTTGCCCCTTCACCATCGCGCGCGATTTCCTGCGTCAGGTAAACGCAGACTTTTTCCAGCGCTTTCTGAAACTCTCTTTCTCCTCGACCCTTGACCTTGATCCCCGACAGCCCATTGGCCAGCGCATAGACGCAATCATTGGTCGACTGGCATTGATCAACAGTCAACATATTGAATGAATTATCAACTGCTTTAGCGAGCATCTTTTGCAGTTGTGCCCGCGGCACGGCGGCATCAGTAGTAATAAAAGCGTGCATCGTCGCCATGTTAGGGTGGATCATACCGGAGCCTTTGGCCACGCCCGCGACAGTATAACCGTCAACTTTTACGGCGATTTCTTTGCGCCGGGTATCGGTAGTTAAGATCGCCTGCGCCACTTCGCCACCTCCGTCGCTTGATAATTTTTGCGCTAGCGGACGGATGGCCGGCAAGATTTTCTGCATCGGCAACAGCTTACCAATTGAACCGGTCGAAGTTATCAAAACATGTTTTGGGTTAATACCAAGAACTTTTGCGGTTTCTTTGACCATCGCCCAAGCATCTTTCATCCCTTGCTGACCGGTCCCACAGTTAGCATTGCCTGCATTGGCAATAATTGCTTGACAAAGCCCTGTTTTAAATTGTTTTTGAGAAACCAAAATCGGTGCTGCTTTAAATTGATTGGCAGTAAATACCGCCGCGACAGTTGCCGGAGCCTCAGAATAAATGAGCGCCAAGTCGGTATTGCCGGATTCTTTAATCCCCGCCTTGATCCCCGCCGCCTTGAATCCCTTTGGGGCGGTGACGCCCCCTTTGACCTGCTTCATTATGGAAACACCGCAATTTGGTTTAGTCCTGTTGTCTCGTCTAAACCGGAAATCAGATTCATGTTTTGGACCGCCTGGCCAGCCGCCCCTTTGATCAAGTTGTCAATCGCCGACATCACAATAACAGTCCCCTTTTCTTCGTTAACCTCAACGCCAAGATCGCAATAATTTGTCCCCCGGACATTCTTGGTGCACGGAGTCGGATAGATCCTCACAAACGGCGCCTCTTTGTAAAATTCTTTATATAATTGTAACAATCCTTCATTTTTCATTTTCAATTTTTCATTTTTCATTTTCGCGTATATCGTCGCCAATATCCCTCGATCCTGCGGAATCAGATGCGGGACAAACGTGACCCCAATTTTGCTGCCGGCAACTTTGCTTAATATATGATCGACCTCACCCATATGACGATGATTGGTCACCGAATAAGCCATGATCCCATCATTGCGCTCACAAAACAGGGTGTTAAGCTTAACACCGCGGCCAGCCCCCGAGATCCCCGATTTCGCATCGATCATAATGGTGGTCGGATCGATCAACTTGTTAGCCAGGAGCGGCGCCGTCCCTAAAATTGACGCGGTTGGATAACAACCAGGATTCCCCACTAAGCGCGCTTTTTTAATCTGCTCTTTAAATAGTTCCGGTGAACCAAAAACCGCTTCCCTAAACACTGCTTGGTCAGGATGGTCAAGCCCATACCACTTTTTGAAAGCCGCTTCGTCGTCAAAACGATAATCAGCGCCTAAATCAACGACTTTGGCCCCGGCTTTTAAGATTTTGGGAACATAATTTAGAGCAATACCATGCGGCAAAGCGAGAAAAACGATGTCAACTTTTTTCGCTAAAGCTTCTAGATTATCCAGCGCATCACAAGACAATTCGCAAATATTGTTTAGATGCGGAAATAATTCATTGATCTTCTTCCCCTTGTGTGCTTCTTCCGACACCAGCCATTCAACTTTAACCTGCGGATGGCGCAGCAATATCGCCAGTAAGTTAACCCCCGCATATCCACCCGCTCCGACTATCCCTGCTTTTATCATTTTAATGAAACCTCCTCACTTCAAACTTGAACAACTCGATCGGCTCGTCTGGACCAATCCACGCTTTCTGACGACAGATCTCGATCTGCTGGGCCGGCGTTTCTACCCCATCTAAATCGGGCAACAACAAACCACGCTTGGCCCCAGCTTTAACAATCACGCCATACTTTTTAGCGTCGAGCTCTTGCTCCGATTTAACCGGCACAGGCGCCGTTAAAACATCAACCGAAATCTCCAAACCGTCAAGTTCGGCGGCCGTCATCGGCTTAAATCGCGGGTCCCCGGTTGCCGCTTCAATCGCGTTTCTGATCACTTCCTGCGCCACATTGTCTGTGGTCGGGCTAAAAGTGCCGATACAGCCGCGCAGCATATTGCGTCGGTGCAGCGAAACAAAAACCCCGGCTTTCTCTTTCATCTCCGGTGACAATTCTTTAGGCGGAGGAATAATAGTTCCCTCTTGTAAATAACTGTTAATCGTCTGGCGGGCTAGCAAAACCAGTGGGTGTTCTTTACTGGACATAGTGGGAAAAGTTTAACAGCTCGGGCTAGAAGAGTCAATTAACACTAGCCGACTGTCACCTGTCGCTTATCTTTGCCAACCTCTTTCTAAGATCAACAGTCCATTGCGGTTCTCCCACACTTGTATATAGCTCTATTGCTTTAAGTAACGCAACTCTCTCTTTAGCGCTATCACCAATGGCAGCACTGGCAACAGCGGCGCTTCGATAGCAAAAAGCGGCACTTCTTGGACGTTCCCCCAAAAAATAGTTTTCAGCCGCTTTAATCCAACAAGCATAAGCCTCTTCATGAGGAAGAAGATTCGCCGCTTCTTCGTAAGCATAGGCGGCATCTCGATACCTGCCCGTCTTATGCTCTTCTCTTCCGCTCCTTTGCCAAAATGAAGCGGCGATTCTTCTTTCCCCTCGTTTCAGAAATCTTCTAGCCGCATTTTCATATGTTTGTACCGCTAAATCTACCCGATTAACTTTAAGATAATAATTTGCGATTATTAGAAAAAGAGCTTCTTCCTCTTCTGGCTTAGCCTGCTCCAATGCTCTTTGAAAACAAAATCTGACTCTCCCGAAATTGTCGTCACGTTTGTGTTGTTCAGCTGCGTCAAGAAATAATAATAGCGCCTCTCTGCCTTGCGCCAACTTAGCGGCCTTTTCCAGACAACTCGCCGCTTCTCGATAACACTCCGCCCGAATAAAATAAGTAGCAGCCAATCTATATAATTCTTTGGCTTGTTCCGGTTCAGAAGCCTCCGCTCCCCGCTCATAGACATTGGCCGCCTCGCGCCAGGTTTCAGTTTCAACATAACGGGATCCGGCTAAAAGATAAAAAAGCCTTGCCGCCGCTTTTTGTAGTTCACTCAATTCATAGGCTACAAATTTATATGTTGCCGCTTCCTCTGGACGAATTAGTCTCTTATTGAACGGGCAATAACTCCTGAAAATCGCTTGCTGAATGCTTGCATCGTCCTTATTATGAAATTGAGCTGTGTAAATCGCATTCAAGTCGACATTTGTCCCGGGCGGAATGCTTCCCTCCAAAACAAGTTTTACCAGTTGCTTAAAGATTACCCCCCAACGATTTAGATCCCCAAGCCCAACTCCCCTCCACAATCTAACTAACTCCAATCCTTCAGTTATTTCATCAACAAAATAATTTCTTCCTTGAGCGGAAAAAGATAAACTCACAATATAGGGTGGTCTGATCAGCAATTGGGCCGCCGCTAAAAATAGCTTTGCCCGCGCCAGATGGAAATTGTTCGTGAGGCCAATCAAACAACGTTCTCTAAAATCAAGCCTGGTTGTGTTAATGCTTATCTCCATTGTTGCTTTACTTTCCGCCTCCCCCACTCATTACTTCAGCTTGCTAAGTAACGAATTAGATAGGTGTTTTATCCGTTGCCTTAAATCTATTATAAATTGATCATCCGTTTTTCTACCACTTAGCAGATACTCTTCTAACGCGCACTTGAGCAATTCTCGTTTATATTCTATTTCTCGGCACAGTTCTGCCGCTCGCAGATAAGCCTTGCCTGCAAGTACGTGCTCATTTGCCGTACCAAATAGTCTGGCCGCTTCTTGCAAAGTTGTTTGTTTTTCGTCTAATGCGTCAATGAGCTTAACTTTTATCAAACAGATCCTCGCCGCTAGCTCAGGCTGTTGATGGTCACTTAAAAAGCGAACTGCTTTGTTTATTGTTTCCAAAGCAGCTTCGGGGCCACTAATTTGTTGTAATATTTCTATACACTTTAAATAGGTTTCAAAAACTTTCTGATATTTTTGAAGAATAATTCGTTCGCACAATAACAACTGATAACAGCGTAGCGCTTGATCAGGTTTACCTTCAGTCTCATAAATTCTGCCTATCTGTTCAAATTCTCCTGCCGCTGACCGATGATTGCCGTCTCTACTTTGAGCTAGAGCAATTTTTTCTCTCTCGATAAGCGCGGCTCTCTCCTGCAACAAGCCAATTGCCAGTGTGCGGAACTCTATCTCCTTCCGGCAATCATCAACAAGATTTGCGGCTGAAACAAAATACGCCGCTCTCTCTTCATCTTCGCTTAGTTGTGCTAGTTTTACTAAAAGAGCAACGGCATCTTGAGGCTTCCCCGCCGCTTGATATTTCTCTACCCCTTTTTGCAAAGCAATTTTCATCCTAGGAATATCACTAATGACAGTTGCAGCTTTTTCATAGCAAAAAGCCGCAACTTCCGGACGTCCCCCCAAATTATAGTTTTCAGCCGCTTTAATCCAACAAGCATAAGCCTCTTCATTCACAAGAAGTTTAGCTGCTTCTTCATAAGCATAACCAGCCGCCCGATATTCCTGCGTTTTTTCTCTTTGTTCTGCAATCTTTTGCCAATACAAAGAAGCTCCTCTTGGATTCCCTTGTTTTTCTAATAAATGAGCTGCTCGTGCATAAATTTTCAGGGCCAGATTTAGTTCGCCGACTTCAAGATAATAATCTGCGATTATCGGCAATAGTTTTTCCTGTTCTTTGCGCGTGGCATTTTTCAGTGCCAATTTGAAACAAATTTTGACTCTTGCAATATTATCGCCACGCTTGTGCTGTTCAGCTGCGTCAAGAAATAATAATAGCGCCTCTCTGCCTTGCGCCAACTTAGCGGCCTTTTCCAGACAACTCGCGGCTTCCCTAAAACACTCCGCTTGAGTAAACCAACAGCCAGCTAACTCAAATAATTCTAGCGCCTGTTTCGGTTCAGAAATCTCCGCCCCCCGCCTAATAACCTTTGCCGCCTTTCTCCAGTCACCATCTTCGATATACCGGGGGGCGGCTAAAAGAAAAAAGAGCCGTGCTTCCGCTATCCTTTGATCGCTCAATTCATAGGCCGCAAATATATATATTGCTGCTTGCTCTGGACAAATTGGTCTTTCAATGAAAGTTCGAAAACTTTTCAAAATCGCTCGCTCAACCGCTACTTTGTCTGTAATAGCAAATTGACCTGTGTAAATCGCATTCAGGTAAAAATTTGTTTTTGGATTAATTTTTCCCTCCAGAATAAGTTTTACCAACTGTTCAAAGATTATCGCCCAACGATTAAAATCATTAAACCCAACTCCCTTCCACAATCTAAATAATTCCGATCCATCAGTTATTTCATCAACATAATAGTTATTTCCCTGAGAGGAAAAAGACAAACTTATGCTATAAGGTGGTCGGGCCAGTAATTGGGCCGCTGCTAAAAACAGCTTCGCCCGCCCTAGATGAAAATTATTCATGAGACCAGTCAAACAGCGTTCTCTAAAATTAATCCTCATCTTTCGCCTCCCCCACTCATTACTTCAGCTTGGGCGCAACGTTGGATCATTCTCGCAATTTCTTGCCTGAGAGAAGGGTTGCCGGTTAACAGTAGAGCATGACGCCAAAAGCCAAGCGCACTCCTAAATACGCCGCTGCGCCAAGCTCGGTCAGCGGCAATCAACCATAAATCTCTCTCTTGTCCTCCTCCGACTTGAGCCGCTTCCCGATAGATAAAAGCCGCTAGCTTATAATTATCAGCTCGCTCAAGCAGAGTAGCCGATCTCAGTAAAAATCCTAACTTTTTTTGAGGATCAGCGGTCAGTTTTGCTAAACGCTGCCAGACATAAGCTGCCGGTTGCAATGCCCCCAGTTGTTCATAGCGTTGGGCAATATCAAAATAAACCTCTCTCGCCGTCGCTGTCCCTTCATATAATTTAGTAATCTCCTCAAAAATGTAGAGCGCGGCGATTTCTTGCCCCGCTCTAAACATAAACCTAGCTGCTAATATGCCATAGGCAACAGCTTCTCTCCCTTGACTGAGTTTAAATAAAGCTTCAAAAGCCCTCCCCGCCGTTTGAAAACCGCGCCCCATTAGGGCAAAGCCAGCTGCCTGTTGACACAATTTAAAGGCATTTGCTTGGTTTACTTCTGCCGCCCTTAACAACAAAAATGCTCCCTGCCGATAACGTTTAAGCCCAATACAAAGATCTGCTGCTAATAAATAATATTTTTCAGCATCAGGGCCCTCAATTCCCTGGGCCGCATTATTGTAGACATCGGCCGCCCGCTCAGGCGCCCCGGCTTTAAGATATTCTGCCGCCGCCATAACCCACAAGGTGGTTGCCGTAGCTCCTCTTGCCAATTCTGCGGCCCGAGCAAAACAATGCGCGCTTTGATACTGCCGCCCGGGGGAAAGTTGGGCTGAAATAGCCGTCAAAAGCCAAAGATCTCGAGCTCTCTCGCCTGTTGCCAGCCTCGCGGCTGAATTAAAGCTAAAGGCCGCCTTAAGATATTCGCCCGCTTTCAGTTCACATTCTCCGCTTATCCGATATAATTCTATTTGCCGCTCTCGATCTTCTTCTAATTCGGCTGCGCGGTAATAACAAAAACCAGCTTTAGCCGTATAGCCAACTCGTTGATACAATTCTGCCGCTTGAATGTAAAATTCTTTCGTCTCTCCCCTTCTACCTTGCTCATCTAATAAGCGGATTATCTTAGAAAGAGCTCGGGCCGCTTTTAGTGGTTCTCCTCCAGCTAAATGCAAAGAGACACATTGCTGCAAAATAGGCACTTGTCGATCTGGACCAAAGAAGGTAAAAGCTCTCCCAAAACAAAACAGAGCCTCCCTTGGTCCACTTGCTAACCTGTGTTGCTCTCCAGCTTTTAGCCATGCTTCTCCGGCCGCTATTCCCTCACTTTCTTTGGCCAACCGCTCATAACAGAAAGCAGCCGACCGGTGATCACCGGTATTAGCACAAATGTCACCTCTCCTTTTTAGAAGTTCCTGTCGTTGGTCTCGCCCAGCCAATTCTATTGCCCGATTAAGCGCAAAAGCTGCCTCTTTAAATCTACCAGCGTCTTCGTGCTCTCTCGCCGCTTCTACCCACTCTTCTAAGGTCTTGGCGGCTGTTGGTTTAACCGCTACTCTGGTAATTTGAAAAGGCTGAACTGGCCCAATATGACCAGATCGACCAGCAGCTGTTCTTCTCGCTGGCTGGGTAATTGTAAGATGCTGATCAAGAAGTTGATGAATATCACTGTTTTCCCTATTTTCAACCGAATAAGCTTCATAAACGGCCTTGAGATTAAGTAAGACTTCACTAGCAGAATTCCCCTCCCTCTCCACTCGCAGGGCCGCGACCAAGAGGATTTCCCCAACCAACTTTAAATCGTTTAGACCAGCTTTTCTTAAACGTCTCCTAACATCTCCGGCAGTCAAATTAAGATCCAAGTACTGATCATTGCCTAATTTAATCTGCAACTGCCGGCTTCTGGTCCTTATAAATTGCAATGCTTGATGGAGCGCGTTAGGCTGGCCGCGCCGACACCCGTCAGAAATATCTCCTATCCTTATTCCATTTATATTCATTATTGTGTTCTTTATTATCCTGATATTTATCAGTTAAAGAATTTAGAAATTTCAATTTCCTGGGGGAAAAATCAGCAGATAAAGAAAGAAGCAACCAGATACCCAACCCCAAACGGCCCTTCATATGATAACACTTGTGGCTGGACGTTTAAACCATCAAGTGCGCCCAGTAAAATCGCCAGCGACCAGAGCGCATCCTGTTTCCCATCTTCCGCCAGTTGGCGGTCAAAATTAATAATCCCGTTGACATCATAATTTTTGACCAGTTCAACTAATTTGTCGTCGAATACCTGGCCGCGGGGACTAAAACCGTTCGGCGCGTCTGGTGTTAAACAGTGCGACATATCGGCCGAAGCGATCACAGCCACTTGGCGATTTAAACGATTAATCGTCTTCTTTAAATTCTGGCCAAATTCAAATAGTTTGGCCAATGGCTGAAAAGCAATCGCGATTGGCAGAACCATTTTACTATAACCGGCCGCTTTAACAAAATGGAGCGGGACCAGTAAACCATGATCAAGCAAAGTCTCCGGACAACTCGTCGCCAACCCGCTATCCTTGATAATTGCCAGCGCCAACTCGGTATCACCTTTAAAAGAATATTTTGGGCTGACGGCACCAAATTGATTAAAATCCCCTTCAAAAACGTGGCCGGTATAAACCGGAACAGAGGCCTGACCAATAGCGCCATGCGGCGTAATCACAATCACTGTGTCACAATTACTTTTTTTTAGACGATTAGCTAGCTCAGAGAGGGCTTTGATTGTTTTGGCTGCTTCTTTTTCTTTCCCCCGGCCAACTGGCGGGACAACAATTGGCGGATGCGGCATCAGCGCCCCAAACAAAATATTGTTCATCTTAGTTCAATTCCACAGTGTAGCAAATCCGTGTTATAATAGTCAATAAAGTTATGACCTTAAAAATCAGTATTTCCGGTGTCCGCGGTTTTGTCCCCGAATCTTTAACCCCTGAAGTCTGTCTGGATTTTGCCAAAGCATTTGGCACATATTTGGGCACCAAAAAGAAGGTCGTGGTGGGGACAGATTCGCGGGCTTCGTCTGAGATCATTAAAGGAATTGTTTTGGCCGGCCTATTGTCGACTGGCTGTGAAGTGATCGATATTGGTATTGCTCCAACTCCAACTATTGGGGTCATGGTTCGGCAGTTAAAAGCTGCTGGAGGTGTAATCATTACCGCCTCGCACAATCCGCTTCCCTGGAACGGCTTAAAATTTGTCCGTGACGACGGGATTTTTTTAAACGAAGCAGAGGCTAAAAAACTAATTGCTATTTACGAAGCTAAAACCTTTCACACCGCTCCCGGTGGAACAGTTGCTACAAATTTAAGCGCAATTGACATTCACCTTCATAAAGTCCTCCAAGCTTTAAAGCCCCAAAAAATGCACTATAAAGTTGCCCTTGATTGTTGTAATGGGGCTGGTTCAGTCGCCTGTGTTAAATTACTCAAGAAACTTGGCTGCTTAGTCGTCGCTATCAACTGCGATCTGACTAAACCGTTCCCCCACGATCCTGAACCAGTCCCGAAAAATCTAACCGAACTGGGTGAACTGGTGAGAAAAACCAATGCCGCTATCGGTTTTGCCATGGATTCTGATGCTGATCGTCTGGCTATTGTCGACGAACATGGTCAACCAATTGGAGAAGAATTAACTCTAACGTTAGCGGCCCAATATCTGCTTGGGAAAAAGAGGGTTAAAGGTGCAACTATTGTCACCAACCTTTCGACCACTATGGCCTTAGACGACGTCGCTAAAGCAGCCGGAGCTAAACTAATCAGGACCAAAATTGGCGAAGTCCATGTTGCGGAAAAAATCAAAGAAAGTAAGGCCCTGGTCGGCGGCGAAGGAAATGGCGGAGTCATTTACCCGGCAGTCGGTTTTAACCGGGACACGCTGTCAGGAATCACCTTGATTCTCCAATTAATGGCGGCCTCAAAGAAAACCGTTGCCAAACTTGTAGCGGCTTTACCCAGTTATGTGATCGTCAAAGATAAAGTCGCCTGCCTAACCCAAAGTGAAGCGGCCAATTTTATCCTAAAGACCAAACGGCTTTTCCCTAAAAAGAATTTAGTTTTAACCGAAGGGGTTAAGGCTGTGTTTCCCGACGGTTGGGTCCACATCCGCGCTTCCAATACCGAACCAATTGTCAGAATAATTGCCGAAGGAAAAAACAAAGAAGTTGCCGAACGTTTAATCCGCCAGGTTCTCTAGCCGCTCGCTAAAATTGGCTTTAGGAATATCTAAAAACTTTGCCACCTGTCCCTGATCTTTTTGGCTGACATTTAAAAGATAAGGATAAAGCTCTCGTTCAAATTGTTTGCGGGCAGCGGCCAAAGTTAAATTTGCCTGTAGTGCCTGGTGGCTGATTTTTTCTAGCCATAACTCTTGGTTAATCGGCAAATGCCGTAATTCTAATTGATCACTGTGAGCAGTTAAAACTGCTTCGTTTAACCAACATTCCAGTTCACGGTCGTTCCCCGGAAAATCATAAAGAGAGAGGACTTCCAATAATTTTAGCTCGATTAAATTAATCGTTTTTCCGTATTCCGCCGCTGCCTTATCAAGATAAAATTTAATTAAGAGGGGTAAATCCTGGCGCCGTTCTCTTAATGGTGGAATAGTAATCGGGCGAAATTCGCTGGCCACGGTTAAACTGTCAAATATTACTTTAATTGTCCGATCAATTTTGCCGGAGCGCTGAGTAAAATATTTAACAATTGATTGCTGAAAGATCCGGTCAAGCGTCGCCATGTTTGCAAGGTAAACGGTGCCACACAATTCGGCCGGATTGGGCAACGAGGTCGGCTCAGGCAGAGAGAGAATCTCCTGTAAAAAAGCCCAGAATGGCCCTTCCTGGTCTTCTCGCTTAAAGGCCGCTGCATCAAGGGTGATTAATTTGCGCTCGCGGTGCGCACTATTGGCATGGACAAATTGAGCCAGTGACTCTTTTGGCACACCAGCTTCGGCAAAAAAGATCAGCTCTTGTTCTTGATTAAGGCCCGGCAAAACCTGGTTGATAATTAACTGGGTCTGTTGGCTCTCCCCCTTTAACCAACCGCAACTCTCCGGCCAGACAATCCTCTTCGGCTCTTTTCCAACCACTGCAGCGATTGACTTTCGTAATTGTTCCGGATCAATTGGGCGGCGCAAAAATTCGGTAATGCCCATTTTGGTTGCCGAAACAGCTAGCGGGATACTGCCAGAGGCAGAGAGCATAATGACTTTAATTAAGGTGCCAAGTTTTTTGAAAAGCTGGAGTCCGTCACTGACCTTTAATTCGTAATCAATAATAATTAGATCTGGTTTTTGACGGTTGAGCGCAGCTTGAGCACTGTCAGCATCTCGGGCAATCTCTAAATTGTACTCATCGCGTAAGGCTTCTTTAACGGCATTAACGGTTGAGCTTTCATCAGCTACTAATAAAACAGTTTTTTTCTCCATCGCTGGCATTATAACAAGGCCTGGCTTACCGGTAAAGTGACAGTAAAGATCGTCCCTTTACCAACAACACTTTCTACCCCGATATACCCCTTGTGGCCATCAACAATACTGTGAGAAATCGTTAAGCCCAACCCTGTCCCGCCATATTTGGTTGTAAAAAACGGGTCGAATAATTTTTTCAGTGTCTCTTCAGGAATCCCGTGGCCGGTATCGGCAATTTTAATCCTAACCTGGCGGGCGTTCCCCTCCTGGTCTTTAATCAAGGCGGTTTCGACTTTCAATTCTCCCCCGTTTTTTATCGCCTGAATCGCATTAAGCATTAAGTTGGAAAATACCTGGGTGATTTGCGCTTTATCAACTTCAACCGGCGGCAAAGAAGCATAATTAGTTTTAATCACAATTTCGTTGGCCGCCGCCTGGTCGGTAAAATATTTCACGTTATCTTCTAAAATAGTATTAAGATCAGCCGGTTCAAAGGTTAGCGCGGTTGCCCGAGCAAAACCGAGGAGACTTTCGACAATTCGATCGATCCGGTTAATTTCGCGCGGGAAAATTTCCCCAATTTTATTGCGATATTCCGGATCATCAATTTTTTTCGGCAGTAATTGAGAGAGGACTTTCATTGACGAGAGTGGATTTTTAATTTCGTGCGCCATCCCGGCCGCCATGGTCGCCAGGGCCGCCAATTTATCTGCCTGGCGGACCTTATCCTCTAGTTCTTTTACTTCCGTAATATCCTGAATAGTCAACAGGGCGCCAATTTTTTTCCCTAGATGATCATATAATAACGTTGAAGAAAGCGAAACTGGCACTAGCCCTCTGTCTGGCGAAGCAATCCCCGATTGAAAATCCTTATAAACCTTCCCCTGCTCCAGTAAATTATCGATCACTGTTGTTAACACACCGCGTTTTCCCCAAATTTCGGCACAAGTTTTACCTAAGACTTCAACCGCTGGCCGCCCGCTAATTTTTGTCGCCATCTGGTTAAAGGTGATAATCCGACCGTGATTGTCAACAGTTAAAACGCCATTGACCATTGATTGCAAAATCTTTTCATTATAATTTTTCACTTCGACCATTTCATCATATAAACGGGCATTGTCCAAAGCAACTGCCGTCTGATTAGCCAGCGTGCCAAGCAAACCGATATCTTCGGCCGTAAAGATATCACCAGATAATTTATTTCCTAGGGCAATTATGCCAATCAATTTCTCCTTGGAAATTATCGGCACCCAAACATTGATGCCTAAACGAACCATTTCTTCTCTAACCTCATTTAAATTCACCCGCCGATCTCGCCAGGTGCCCGGCCGGTTCAATTCATCTTCTATTTCATCGCGAACTAAAATATCTTTAGCGGTTGCTAACCAATTTATGATCGCTGAGCTAGTATCAATCTCGATGTTTTTATAGTGAGGGACAACTAAGGGAATGGAGCGAAAATGTTCTTGGTCTTTATCAATTAATAAAAATGATATTTCTGACACCTTCATCGTCTCGACAAACGAATTAACAATCAACTGACTTAATTCTTCTAACCTAATAACCGAAGCAATTTGCTGGGAAATCTGGCGTAGGGTTGTTTGATAATCATAGCGGCCGCGAAAAAATAAGCGGTCAGTTAATAATTGGAACCATTTAACCAGTGGTTGATAAATCACGGCAATTAACAAAGCCGCTAAAGCGGTAATCACCAATGAGGTATAACCAAATATCTCCCGTAAATACACTTCTGAAATCATCACCGACAAGGCGTAGAAAGCCATAATCATTATTGTCGCAGTGCCATAGACTGTGCTTTTCTGGATGACCACTTCAACACTTAGTAAACGATGTTTTAAAATTGCGTAGGCAATCATCCCAACTAAAATCAAAGTCGCATGTGGGCCAATAAAACTTAAAGTCCCCACCCCAAACGAAGGGAGAATTAAATTAGTCGTAACCGCAATTAATGACGAAAGACCAAAAGCGAGAAAAATATAACGAACCTGGATCCGGTTAAAACCAACCAGTGTCCGCTCTTTACGAAATAAATCATAAAAAGAAAGCGGCAAATAAAGAAGATAGTAGATTGAAAAGAACGGATAAGCAGCACCATAGATCCGCTCAATCCCTCCATTTACAAAAATAACCTCTTCCAAGATTTGACCAGTCATTATCAGGAAAGTAAAAACAACCACCGGGGTAACAATCGCCAACCACTGAAGCGCATTAATGGCTTTTAACTGTTTAGGAAAAACCAGGATAAAAAAGAGGAGAAAGGCCGGGATTAGAGTTGCCCCAAAAAAAGCCAAGCGGCCACCAAATAAAGTTAAGCGAACATCGGTTAAATTCCAAAACATGTAAACCCCAATCGTCCAAAGGATTATCCCTAAGGCAATCAGGAAAAATGAGCTGTTAATTTTGCTGCGGGGATTTTGCAGCAAAACCAGCAGGCCGAGGACTAAATTAGCTAGGACGATATAAAAAGAGAGGAGAAAACGGGGTTGGCCGATATACAAAAGAGTTAAGGTCCCAACTGCCATAATCGCGCCAAAAATATAAATAATTCCTAAACTGCGCCAATTAACACCAACCATTTCGCTGAAGAATTTTTTTCTGGCTTCGCTCCCTCCTTTTGGCCAGCGTCGCCAAAGAAAAAGTAAACTGATTAGGAAAATAGCCAGCGCATATAGCCTAAGCAACCAGGTCCAACCACTCAACAGCGAGAACCCGCCAATAAACAGGCCGACAATAAAAAAGAGCGCTTTTTGCCAATAAGTGGGGAGCTTTCTTTCGGTCGGAATTAGCAATAGAAAATATGGCCAGTAAGAGACAAAAAAGCTGAGGACTAGTTCTTTAAGGAGAAGCGACCATTCTAGCCAAGCAAAATTAGTATAAAGCAGAGCGCTCAATAACCACCCAACCGCAGTCAGTAATAGATAAGATAGATAGCGACTAGCTTCAGAACGGTGATTATTAAACAACAGGTAGAGCGCGCCCCCACCGCAAATTGCCAGAACAAAAAGGAGAAAAATTGTGTTAAGGCTTACGACCAAAGTCACAATACTATTATACGTCTAATTTAGAGGAGAATCAACGCAAGGATGAACGAAAGGCACTGAAGGTTATTTGCCGCCACCAGTCGCCTAAGCTGCGAAATTGTTCTTTAAACCAACTCTTAATAATCGTCAGCCGGCTAACATAGCCAGAAATCAGGAATAAGTCGCCCGCATCATAATTTAACTCTCTAAAACATAAATCATTAACTCGTCTATCACGATAAAGCTGCAGATCATCTCTCTGGTACAATAATCCACCCACGCCTCGGGTCAGCGCTCCTCGCAAAACCTGCTTCTCAGCATCAAACGGAATTCCTGCGGCAACTTTTTCGGCCAAAGCAATATTAAAACTTTGCCTAATTGAATCAGGACGGCGATTGGGTAAATAAGGATTGGGATAGACATCATCAATTGAAGAAGCTAAAGCTCCCAAGACGCGGGGATTGGCTGTGCGAGTAGCAATCATTATCCGGCCGCCGGTTAAATGCGCATTTTGGCGCCACGCTTCAACAATTAACTGGCGATTAAGCCGCACTGAAAAACGTAAACCTTGAATCGCCGGGTGCAGGACTGTCCCGGCCAGATAGAAAACAGGCTCACCCTTAACCAGTTCTTTCGTCATGGCCGCAAAACCGACAATTCTATTGGTTGGATCACGCAATATTGCCAGTTTTTCTGCCCGGCGGAAATATTTTTCGCCGATATATTTTTGATAAAAGTCTGCTTCAAGTTGTCGGCCAACCACCGGCTCCCAAGCGGCGGCAAAAGCAGCAAAAAGCTCATTAATAACTTCATCATTATGTTCAGCCAAATGAATATAGGGATTTTTGATAAACTCAATCGATAAAGAAATTTTTTGCCCTTCGGCATTGGTGCGCCGGAGCTGAACTAATCGACTACTGTTAAGATAGCGGTCCGTTGACTGGATCATTTTAGCAACTGGGGGAGCTTTTGGTTCTGGCACACTTGCTGGGCTAATGACAGTTATTGGCGGTGGCGGCGGAGAAACATAAGGAGTTCCCTCTCCCCTTCTGTGGATGTTAAATTTTAGCAGTTTTGTCCCGAGTTCGCGCAAATCCAGCACGCCTAAATCACAACAATCCTGTAGGACTTCAAGCGGAACGGTTTGAAAATTAATCTGATCTGAACTTTCAGGACGGGCAACTATTAATTCTCTAACATAATATCCACTCTGCCTTAATTCTTGGATCCGGTTTATTAAGGCTTCAACCTGGGCTGGGAAGGTCCGACGCAACCGGCCAACACTTATCCAACCGGCCACTAAACTGTTAATTTGTAAATGAGTAGTAATTGCCGTTTTAGGAACAAAAGGATCATGGCGACGAAGATAATTGGTTATATCAGATATAAACATAATATAATCTAATCCTATCGGATTATCGGCAGGCAAAAAAGAAAATTTCAACCAATTTTAGCTGGTGGTTAATTGGGGATAAGCATTTGGTAAATTTCTTAAGTCACAAAGACGACTAGTCGCACTGGTATAGGCGGACATAATCCATTCTGCTTTTTCTGCCAATATTGCTGGGTCCATTTCATTAAGCAAACTGGCGCTGGGTAAAATTAAAGTTAAGACCAGATTAGGCAGTTTCAAGGCCGCGTGGATGGCAGTAAATAAATCAAGGTAGGCTCGGTATTTTCTCGGGTCAAGTTGATACAAATCCATTAATTTGCCCGCCGTACGATGTCTAAGTGAATTAGTAAAACCTCGGGCTTTAAGATCAGCAATTACCTGGCGTCTGGTAATCGTCGTTTTTGGTGCTGGGTGATCGGCCCCAACCATCATTATTGGAATTAGAAACAAAATATCTCCCTCCTGCTCTACATCTGGTTATCGGTGCTGCTTTAGAAAAATTTCACTTTTGGCGCAACTATTTTTAGGGCCAACTATTTTGGGCGGGCTAAAAAGATCTTTTCGATCTCAATTAATTCTTCTTTGGTGTTGATCCCCAACGTTTCGAGCGGATCTTTGACTGTCCAGGCCATAATCGGCCGGCCAGCCTGATGCAAGATCTCCAGCGTATCAGTTAAATAATACTCCTGTTGGGCATTATTAGGCTTAACCTGAGCAAGCGCCCAGAAAAGCGCCTCTTTTTCAAAACAAAATGTCCCGGTATTGATCTCCTTGATCCTTAATTCTTCTTCTGTTGCATCTTTTTTCTCGACTATTTTTTGGATCTCACCTTTGGTTCCACGGACAATTCGGCCATAATTGCCGGCGTCAGGTAAAATTGCTGTCAAGTCGGTCGCCGCCGCTTTGTTCTGGTGGTGAAAAGCGAGCAATTCTTTAAGCGTCTTTGCCGCCAGTAGTGGCACATCTCCGGCCAAGATCAAAACTGTCCCGGTAAAATCCTCTAAAAACGGTTTAGCCTGCATCACGGCATGCCCAGTTCCTAATTGTTCGTCCTGAATTACAAACTTGAGCGGCCACTCTTTATAATAATCCATGATCAAGTCGCGTTTGTGGCCAACCACCAGCAAAGTTTTGGTCGGTTTTAACTCTTCGACACTTTGTAGCACATAAGTCAACATCGGCTCACCTAAGATTTCGTGAAAAACCTTAGGGAGGTCCGACTTCATTCGGGTCCCTTTACCGGCGGCTAAGATGATAACAGCAAGATTAGGCATCGAAGTTGACATTATATTATAAGTGATGCTATATTGGCAATCTCATTGAATAGAGAGCAACTTATCCTCAAACTAAAAAGTCAATTAGACCATGAGCGCTTTCACCACAGCCTCCGGGTCGAAAAAGTTGCCTTACTTTTAGCGCAAAAGCATACTATCAACAAAGAGCAAACTGCTTTGGCCGCCCTTTTACACGACTACGCCAGAAAATTTGACCGTCCTGGCTTGCTTGCTGAAGCAAAAAGGCGTAAAATGAAAATTGATCCGATCAGTCGCGCTGAACCAAAACTGCTCCATGCAGAGTTAAGTGCCCGTTTGGCGCGGGAAGATTTTGGGATTAGCAACAAGGTTATATTGGGCGCTATCAGGAAGCATACTCTTGGCACGCCCAAAATGACAACTTTGGAAAAAATAATCTTTCTCGCTGATCATATTGAAGAGGGTCGTGGTTTTACTGGCGTTCAGCAAGTTAGAGAGTTAGCAGCTAAAGATTTAGACCGGGCGATTGCCGTTTCCTTAACCCTGACTCTGTCCCATTTGCTAAAAAACAAGCTGCCGGTTCACCCTGACAGTATTAAAACACGGAATTATTATTTGTTAAAAAGATGAGAAAATTACTTATTGCCAGCGCGATCGTTATGATTGTCTTAGCCGGGACTTTTGGTTTCGTGATTGCCATTGCCTCAAAGCTAGCGCTTTTTGAAATCTTTTTAACTCTAACCCCCACCGCTCCCCTGCTTAGCAATACCAATATTTTAGTTTTAGGCGTTGATTCTGCTTTCGGCACTCGCTCAGATACAATCATGGTGCTCCATTCTGACCCGGAGAATAAACGCACCTCGGTAGTTTCTGTCCCTCGTGATTCACTGGTCGTGATCCCTGGGAGGGGCTTAGACAAAATAAATCACGCTTATGCCTATGGTGGAGTTGAATTAAGTCGTAAAACTATTGAAGAAATTTTACAAATCGAGATCCCTTATTATCTCGTTATCAACTTAACGGGCATTATTGAATTAATTGACCAGATCGGTGGCGTTACTGTTAATGTTGAAAAAAGAATGTATTATGTTGATTATGCTGGCGGTTTATTCATTGACTTGCAACCTGGCGTCCAAAAACTAACCGGCAAACAGGCGATGGGTTATCTCCGTTTCCGTCATAGCGATAATGACTTTAAACGAATTGATCGCCAACAAAACTTTTTAAAATCCTTAGCCTCACAAATGATGGCCAAAGATAATATCTTGCGTTCGCCCCATCTTTACCTTTCCCTCCTCTCATATTTTGAGACCAATTTAAATCCACGGGAAACCTTGGGGCTGGCCTTGTCCGTTCGCTCTTCAATGGAGCTTGGCCGGTTACAAATGACGACCTTGCCGGGAACCGATTTAATGGTTGATGGTATTTACTACTGGAAAATAGACCAAAATCGTCTGACAAATCTGGCGCGACAATATTTATCATCCAACAAAGAGAATCATGGGACGCAATAAACCTTTATCCGATGCAAAAAAGATTATTGACCTGATCGGAAAAGCGGCCGAAGCCAAACAAGCACTTGATGTCAAGGTCCTAGATGTGCAAAAAAGCAGTAATCTCGTTGATTATTTAATAATTGCCGGCGCTGAATCTGAACCACAGCTCAAAGCAATCGAAAAAGAGATTGACTTTCGGCTCAGAGATAATAAAATTAAGGGGTTTCGCTGGCAAGGGGTAACTGGTTCCGGTTGGTTAGTCTTGGATCTGGGTTCGATCGTGGTTCATTTAATGGGAACCAAAGAACGCGAGTATTATAAACTCGAAGACCTCTGGGGCAAAGAGGCAATTATTTATCATTACTAACTAACAACCGGTTGTGAGTTGTAGCGAGCGAAGCGCGCGTGTTGTAAGTTGTTAGTTAATTTGGGGCTGTAGCTCAGCTGGGAGAGCGCGTGAATGGCATTCACGAGGCCAGGGGTTCGATCCCCCTCAGCTCCATTTTTAATAACTAACAACTGGTTGTGAGTTGTAGCGAGCGAAGCGAGCGTGTTATAGGCGCGTAGCGCCGTGTTGTTAGTTGTTAGTTAAAAAGAAAGGGGTAAAAGACAATGGTAAAGGGTAAGAAAGTTGCAGTTAAGGGAAAGAAGTACGTCTATAAGTTTGGTGGCGGCCAGGCTGACGGGAACGAGTCGATGAAAAATTTATTGGGAGGAAAAGGGGCTAACCTGGCAGAAATGGCCGGGCATCCCAAATTAAAATTACCGGTTCCTCCAGGATTCACGATCACGACGGAGGTTTGCACCGCTTATTACGATTTGAAACGAAATTATCCCAAAGGATTAAAAGAACAGGTCGACGCCGCCATGGCCAAGGTTGAAGCTTTGATGGGGAAAAAGTTTGGCGATCCGCATGATCCGCTCCTTGTTTCGGTCCGCTCCGGTGCGCGCCGCTCAATGCCCGGCATGATGGATACCGTTCTTAATGTCGGTTTAAATGATGTGACAATTAAAGGTTTAATTAAAAAGACGGGGAACGAACGATTCGCTTACGACGCTTACCGCCGTTTGATCATGATGTACGCTGATGTCGTCATGGAAAAAGCGGAAGGAATTGAGCCCAAAGGCGGCAAGGGGATCCGCAAGCAGTTAGATGAAATGCTTGACGAAATCAAAAAAGCAAAAGGTTATAAGCTTGATACCGAACTGACCGTCGCTGATCTTAAGAAACTGGTTGCTGAATTTAAGGTTAAAGTAAAAGAGGTTCTTGGCAAAGCCTTTCCTGATGATCCAGAGGAACAACTCTGGGGCGGTATTGGCGCCGTTTTTATGAGTTGGAATGGTAAACGGGCCATTGAATATCGTCGAATTGAAAAAATTCCTGATGAATGGGGGACCGCTGTTAACGTCCAAAGCATGGTCTTTGGCAATATGGGAGAAGATTCTGCTACCGGTGTCGCCTTTACTAGAAATCCTGGTAATGGTGATCCGCATTTTTACGGCGAATACCTGGTTAACGCTCAAGGTGAAGATGTTGTCGCCGGGATCCGGACCCCTGCCCCAATTAACGAGAATTCTAAAAATGACCACAGCCGGAATTTGCCAACACTGGAAAAAATTATGCCGGCGATCTACAAAGAACTTTTTGACATCCAAAAACGGCTGGAAAAACATTATCGCGATATGCAGGATATTGAGTTTACGATTGAAAAAGGGAAACTCTTCATGCTCCAATGCCGCGTTGGTAAACGCAACGGTGTGGCCGCGGTGCAAATTGCCACTGACATGTTCAAAGAAAAATTAATTTCAGCTCCGCAAGCATTGCAACGGGTCCAACCTAATCAACTAGTTGAACTATTATTGCCGATGCTTGATCCCAAAGCAGAAAGCACCACTAAACCAATTGCCAAAGGGTTGCCAGCCGGCCCGGGCGGGGCTAAAGGACGCGCTGTTTTCACGTCGGAAGATGCGGTTGAATGGGCGGCGCGCGGCGAAAAAGTTATATTAGTCAGAGAAGAAACCTCGCCGGAAGATGTCGATGGCATGCATAAAGCCCAAGCCATTTTGACGTCAAAAGGCGGGATGACTTCCCACGCTGCCCTCGTCGCCCGCGGCTGGGGCAAATGTTGTGTTGTCGGCTGTGAAGGCTTAGAAGTCGAAGCCAAGTCGGCTCGGACCAAGAGTGGCGAAGTCATTAACGAAGGGGATTGGCTCTCTTTAAACGGGACCAAAGGTTTGGTTTACAAAGCCGATCTGCCGCTGGTTGACGTTGATCTGGAGCACAACGCCGCCTATGGAGTTTTAATGAAACTGTGCGACAAATACCGGCAGCTAAAGATTAGGACCAATGCTGATACGCCAAAAGACACGGCGAAAGCCTTGCAATTTGGCGCTGAAGGAATTGGCCTCTTTCGGACCGAACATATGTTCTACGGCGAAGGGAGCGAAAAGCCGCTCTTCCTACTGCGCAAAATGATCATGAGTAAGACCAAAGAAGAGCGAATCAATGCATTAAACGAACTCGCCGTTTTTGTCAAAAAAGACGTGAAAGCAACAATGGAAGAGCTAAACGGTTACCCAATCACCATCCGCCTGCTTGATCCCCCACTCCACGAATTTGTTCCGCATAGCGAAGATCGGGTTGAAGCTTTGGCGAAAGATCTTGGCGTTGATATCGCCGAAGTTAAAAAACGGGGCGAGAGTTTAAAAGAAAATAATCCGATGCTTGGTCATCGTGGCGTTAGATTAGGTGTGACTTATCCCGAAGTTTCGGCAATGCAGATTAGAGCAATTTTGGAAGCAGCTGGAGAATTAATTAAAGCTGGCAAAAAAGCTTTCCCGGAAATTATGATTCCGGTCACCTGTACTGTTAATGAATTAAATAATCAGAAAGTGCTGGTTGATAAAGTTTATGCCGAGGTTTGCCAGCAACTCGGGATAAAGAAGATCCCGTTTATGTTTGGCACGATGATTGAGATCCCGCGGGCGGCCCTAACCGCTAACAAAATGGCCGAGACCGCAGAATTTTTCTCTTTTGGGACCAATGATTTAACCCAAATGGGGTTTGGTTTCAGCCGCGACGACATCGGCACTTTCTTACCCGATTATCTGACTGGCAAAATTTTGCCTGCTGATCCTTTCCAAACAATTGACCAGGAAGGGATTGGCGAACTGATCAAGATTGGTATCACTCGCGGCCGGAAGATCAAGAAAGAGCTGAAGGTTGGAATTTGCGGCGAACATGGCGGCGATCCTGATTCCGTCAAATTCTGCCATCACGCCGGAATGAACTATGTCTCCTGCTCGCCTTTTCGGGTGCCAATTGCTCGTCTGGCTGCGGCCCAAGCCTCACTGGAGTAACGATTGACGATACGCCAAGAAATTGAAAAAAGAGAGAGCTGCAACCTATCCAGGTTTGCTGCTCTCTCTGCAAAAACGAAGGGACGCCGCCGGCCCGAAAAAGAAGATGACCTGCGGACCGCTTTTCAGCGGGACCGGGATAAGATTATTCATTGCAAAGCTTTCCGTCGCTTAAAACATAAGACGCAGGTTTTTATCTCGCCGGTTGAAGATCATTATCGGACGCGCCTGACCCATACGATCGAGGTTTCCCAAATTGCCAGAACAGTTGCCCGCGCCCTTAACCTGAACGAAGATTTGACCGAGGCGATTGCGCTGGGCCATGATTTAGGTCACACCCCTTTTGGTCACGCCGGCGAAAATGTTTTAGACGACATTTTGCGCGAGAATTATGGCCGCCGCTTTTATCACAATGAACAGAGTGTCCGGGTCGTAGAGGTGATTGAACGTAATGGCCAAGGATTAAATCTTTGTGCCGAAGTTATCGACGGGATTAGGAACCATACCCCCGACGACCCCTGGCCGGAAACACTTGAAGGCTGCATTGTTCGCTTGGCGGACCGCCTGGCCTATCTCCATCACGATATAGAAGATGCCATTACGGCTGGTGTCATGAAAGAGAAAGAACTGCCTAGAAAAGAATTGCGTGTCTTAGGAAAAAATATTTTTGATACGATTGTTAAGGACCTGATCAAACAATCTCGTAATAAACCAAAAATTTCTTTGAGCCCGGCAGTACAAAAAGCAATGGATGGACTCTATGATTTTATGTATCACCGAGTTTATACCGACCCCATTGCCAAGAAAGAAGAGCACAAGGTCCCGGTTTTAATGCGCCAGCTCTTTCGTCATTATCATTACAGCCAGCCCTTCCAAAAAGGTTTTAAAACCGAAGTGGCCCAGATTCAGCACACTGTTGATTTTATCGCCGGCATGACCGACCGATACGCGATCGCCAAGTTTCTCACCCTGTTTGTCCCCGACGAGTGGCACGCTCAAGGAGTGTAAATGATCCCTGCCGCCATCATTGACGAGGTCCGCAGTAAAGCCGATATTGTTCGGATAATATCCGACTATCTCCCGTTAAAAAAACGGGGAAAAAATTATCTCGGCTCCTGCCCGTTCCATGCCGAGAAAGATCCGTCTTTCACTGTTTCACCTGATAAACAGTTTTTCCACTGTTTCGGCTGTCAGGAGGGGGGGAACGTTTTCGCCTTCATTATGAAGATCGAAAATATTAGTTTTGTCGAAGCGGTTGCCGAGTTAGGGGCCAAGGTTGGCGTCGCCGTTCCGCAAGTTAAAAGCGGTGATGGAGCAAAAACTGATCGGGAACAGTATTATCAAGTCACCCAAATGGCCGCCAAGTATTTCCAAGGCCAGTTAAGCCAGGCCGCTAAGGACTATTTAAGCCAACGCGGTATTAGCGACGAGACGATCCACTTTTTTGGTCTTGGTTTTGCCCCAGCCGCCTGGGATGAATTGTTTAAGCATCTGGTTTCCCGCGGTGTTAATCCCAAAGTGATCGAAAAGACTGGTCTCGCCTTGCCGCGTGAAGGAAAAAATAGTTATTATGACCGGTTTCGCAATCGTTTAATTTTTCCGGTAACTGACCAGCGGGGGCGCGTTGTCGCTTTTGGTGGCCGCGCACTGGGCAACGAAGAACCAAAATATTTAAATTCACCTGACACCGTCATTTATCAAAAAGGGGAGACCTTATTTGGGCTCGGCTTAACCAAAGATGAGGTTAAAAAAACCGGTAGTGCGGTAATGGTTGAGGGGAATTTTGATTTGCTTACCCCTTTTCAATCCGGGATAAAAAATATCGTGGCCACGATGGGGACTGCTCTGACTACCAGCCAATGCAAGTTGCTCGCCCGTTATTGCGATACAGTAGTGTTGGCCTTTGATGCTGATGCTGCTGGCGGCAATGCGGCGGAACGTTCCATTGAACTGCTTAAAAACCAGGGTCTTAAAGTCAAAGTGGCCAAGTTAACCGGCGGTAAAGATCCGGACGAGATCATCAAGAAATCAGGCGCAGCGGCTTTCAAGCAATGTTTGGCAACTGCTCTTCCTCATCTTGAGTTTAAGCTTCAACGGATCTTAGCCCGCCACAATCTGGCTGAAATTGAGTCACGCAGTAAAGCTTTAACTGCTGCCGCTAAAATTTTAAGCCAGGAGCCTGATGATTTTGTCCGCAAAGAGTATGCTAAACAACTGGCAGCAACTTTACGGACTGACCTAGAAACAATTTTGGCCGAAATTAATAGAGAACAAAATCAACAAATCGGTATTGTCAATCAACGGAGGGTAATTGAAAAACCAAATTCAAAGCTGGAGACCGCCGAAAAATGTTTAATTGCTCTGGCCGTGCAAGATCCGGCCGCTTTAACCTTTATCCGCGAACAGCTTGACTTAAACGATCTGACCTTGCCGGCGGCAAAAGCGGCAGCAGAGCTATTGTTGTCAACTGACCTGGCTAAATTGGCTAATCCGGCCCATTTTTTACTGGAAAACCTGCCGGATGAAGCGGCAAAAAAGTTTTTGACGGCAGCGTTGGTTAGCGAACCACTGCCGCCAACTGATAAGCAGACTGAACTGTTAAATGACTGTTTAAAAACCATAAAACAGGAGCGGGTCAAAAAACGGATTGCGGACATAAAACTGGAAATGAAAGAGGCTGAAGAAACAGGTCAAACGACCCGGGTAGCCGAATTATTATCTACTCTCAACAGTGAAATTTTAAGAGACTCGTCCCGATAACAATATACGAGGAGGTCCAGATGTACGCTAAACGAGGAGAACTTCAGTCCCTAAAAAGCGCCGCTGCGCGCAAGGGTTATTTAACCCCGGAAGAGATTTTGTCAATCTATCCTGAACCAGAAAAGAATCTGGATGAGATTGAACAGCTGCTCGGCCTGGGGATTGAGGTGGCAGAAAAGAAAGAAAAAAGAGCCGATCATGACGCCGACCCGCTCCATGCTGAGCTGGCCGACGTTAAGGGGATTGGTGTTGATGATACTGTCCGGATGTACTTGCGCGAAATCGGCAAATTCCCGCTCTTAACTTCGGAAGAAGAAGTGGTGCTGGCCAAACGAATTAAAGCCGGTGACATGCGCGCTAAGCACAAACTGGTGAATTCCAACCTTCGCCTGGTTGTCAGCATTGCCAAAAAATATACCGGCCGGGGAATGCTCTTTCTCGACCTGGTCCAGGAAGGTAATTTAGGTTTAATCAGGGCGGTTGAGAAATTTGATTATCGTAAAGGGTATAAATTCTCTACCTATGCTACCTGGTGGATTCGCCAGGCGATCACCCGTGCGATTGCTGACCAGGCCCGAACGATCCGGATCCCGGTTCACATGGTCGAAACAATCAACCGGTTGCGTAAGACTTCTCGCCTCTTGTTGCAAAAGCTCGGCCGCAAACCAACCGAAAAAGAGATTGCCCAGAAATCACGGATCTCGGTTGATAAAGTCCGTGAAATCTTAAAAGTTTCGCAGGTTCCACTTTCGCTGGAAATGCCCATCGGCGATGAGGATAGTTCACGCCTTGGCGATTTTGTCGAGGATGGCACTGTTCAAGCACCCGATGAAGTCGTGATGCACGGGCTGCTGCGCGACGATTTAGAAGAAGTAATGAGTACGTTAAGCGAGCGCGAAAAAGTGGTCCTAAAACTTCGTTTTGGAATTGAAGATGGTCATCCGCGAACCTTAGAAGAGGTCGGCCGGGTTTTTAATGTCACTCGCGAGCGAATTCGCCAAATCGAAGCGAAAGCACTGCGTAAATTAAAACACCCAACGCGAGCCAAGAAACTGCGCGAATACTTGAAATAGAAAAGACTTGATGTTTAGTCCCTTATTTCAACAACTTTCGTCCCCGCAAAGTGGTCGGGTAAGCCAAAGATTAAAATCAGGACCCCGCTGATAATTGAAAGAATAATTATTGGCCAGTTCCCCAGCAATAACGCTAATGTTGTTCCCCAAAAAATAGTTGTTTTTAGGATAAATCTTAGCCAAAGATTTTGGGGGGCCGGCGTTAAACCATTGTGGTCTTTAATGGTCAACCATAAAAACATTTTGCCCGCCGATTTTCCCCAAATCGCTTCTGGCAAAAATACAAGAAAGAACGCCAAGGGCAAGGAATAAAAATAGGTGCTAAAAAAACCAATAATCCAAGGGATAAGACCTTGCCAATAAGTGTTGGGCGAACCAATCTGTAAAGTGATTACGGCGCGAGCAGCAAAAAAGTAACCGACCCAAAAGCGGAGAAAATATGCCAGGATAAAACCGGCTAACAGGTCAAAAAAACCGGCTGCTAGGCGGAAACAAAATATTTTTTTCACCAAACTACTGTTTATTTAATCTGGCAATCCCGTCTCCGGCACCAGGAGCAGTAAAATCAAAAACGGCATTTACTCTGGTTCCCCCAGCTTCAATTGTCCCAGTAAAAATAAAATCCCCATCCAGAAAAGCCGTCACATCTCCACTGCCACTAACGGTGTTGCCGATAATGCTACCGCTACCAAAGCCTACCGGCGAAGAATTAAAAACAAAGATTACACTACTACCCGAGATGGTGCCAACGGCGGTCCCCACCTCGGTTGAAAAACTAAAGCCTTCTTGCGAATTTAATCCCGACAAGTCAATCGAACCGTTGCCATTGAGCGTACTGCCGCTCTGGGTGATTGTCGCTTGTAAACTCCCAGTAATGTGATAACTGTCTTCCCAGGTCCCCACCCACGTTCCGACTAAAGCATGGACAGGAACGATAGAAGTTGTTGTACTAGAACTACTTGTTGAAGTAGTCGTTGCAGTAGTGGTCTGACAGCCAAACAAGCTAACCATAACCAAACCAAATACAACAAGAGCAAATATTACCAGGTTTTTATTATTGTTTATTAACATTTTTCCGTCCCTCCCGATTATTCTTTTATCGCCCGACCACTACCCGAATCTGACTAGCTGTCCCATTATTTTCATTCCAGGTTGAATAAAGCTTAGAGTTAAAAACCGTTAATTGGGGGAAAAAAGCCTGTTGTGAAACATCTTTATTTATACCAGTTGCCCCATTACCATCAATAAATGTCCAGTTCGGGCTGGCGTCATTTCCATTATATACCACCACCCGGATTTGTGCTATTCCCGATCCGGTATATTCATGCCAAGTGGCATAGAGTTTGGAGTCAAAAACGGTTAACTGCGGATCATAGGCATTTTTTGAAGCATCCTTATTTATTCCATAATATGTCCCATATCCCCCTTTATCTACAAATGTCCAGCTCGGACTACTATCATTTCCATTATACACGGCCACTCGAATTTGATTGGCGGTTCCATTATCTTCATACCAGCTCGCATAAAGTTTGGAATCGAAAACGGTTAATTGAGAGGAAAGGGCATCGTTTGAAGCATTTTTATTTATCCCATTTGCCCCGTCTCCATCTATAAATGTCCAACTTGGACTGGGATCGTTTCCGTTATACACTGCAACCCTAATTTGATTAGCTGTTCCATTATTCTCACACCAGGTTGCATAAAGCTTGGAATCAAAAACGGTTAATTGGGGGAAATAAGCCTCTCTTAAGGTATCTTTATTTGTCCCGTTTGTTCCATTTCCATCTATAAATGTCCAGTTTGGACTGGCATCATTCCCATTATACACCACAACGCGGATTTGATTAGCTGTTCCATTATTTTCCTGCCAGATTGCATAGAGTTTGGAATTAAAAGCCGTTAATTGAGGAGTAGAAGCATCGTTTGAAGCACTCTTATTTAGCCCATTTGTCCCGTCTCCATCTATAAATGTCCAACCTGGACTGGCATCATTCCCGTTATACACCGCTATGCGGATTTGATTGGCTGTTCCATTGCCCTCACGCCAGATTGCGTAGAGTTTAGAGTTAAAAGCCGTTAACTGAGGAGTAGAAGCATCATTTGAAGCACTCTTATTTATCCCATTTGCCCCGTCTCCATCCATAAATGTCCAACCTGGACTGGCATCATTCCCATTATACACCACTATGCGGATTTGATTATTCGCATTATATTCGTACCAGGTAGCGTAAAGCTTGGAGTTAAAAACAGTTAATTGGGGAAAAGAAGCATTGTTTGCTGCACTTTTATTTATTCCATTCGCTCCATTTCCATCCACAAATGCCCAGGAAGAAATCGGAATTGTTGTGGAAGTTGTGCTAGTGCTAGAAGTAGTCGTGGTGGAAGTAGTACTTGTCGTGGTGGTTGTCTCACTTGAACTTGATCCACAACTCAAGTTACATACTATCAACATCAACCAACAAAAAACTATTAAACCCAGTCCAATGTAGTAACGATTACCAATCATTGCTGCGTCAATTATAAAAGCTTATTTCGCATTGTCAAGCTTCTTCTAAGTCATCCGCTCTTCTTAAAGTTGAAAATCGGTCAATATTCTGATATTCTGGATAGCAGCTGATTCCTTAATTTGTCATTGGTCATTGGAAATTGGTCATTCGCGAACGAAGTGAGCGTGGCCCCATCGTCTAGGGGTTAGGACACCAGCTTTTCAAGCTGAGAACCGGGGTTCGATTCCCCGTGGGGCTACCAAGTTTTCCAATCGAACCGCCGAATTTTCTAAATTGGCGGTTTCTGTTTTAAGGGGTGGGTATCGGCGGCGCTTTTTGGCCGCCGTCCAAAAAAGCGCCGCCGACATATTTCCGGCGCTCTGTTTTTCCGCGCCATTTCCCTCCTTCGTTCCGACTGTCGTCTGAACTTCGGCAGGCAGGTCCGCATTTTCAAGGGGCTGGTCTGGATAATTTATTACTACTTCAATGTTCTCTTTTGAATAATTTATCTGTTTAATACATCTTTTTACAATCAATTCTTTCTCATTCTTGCCTGGCAATTTATAAGCATTGGCAATCGTTTGGATGATTTCTCTGACTCTTTCGGCGGCATAGCTGGAAGCTACCCCCTCCGGTTCGATTCCCGGTTGGCGCCCTTGCTGCTGATAATTGAGCGTGAAAATCAAACTGTCCAAATATTGCTGGTTATGAGCGATTTTATCAAGTTCTTCAACAACCGTGGAATCGAGCCGGTCAGAACTAACCTGTCTTGTGCTACAAAAAGAGTTATCTCTTTTCATAACACTCGAGCAGCGATAATAAAAATAGCGCGTGCGCTGGCCGTTTTTTACCTTATTGGTAAAAACGGCGCTCATAATTGAGCCGCACTCTTTACAATGGACGATCCCAGGGAAAACAGAATAGTTAAACACCTTACTCTTTTTGATTCTATGTTTGTGTAAACCTTGGACAGCATCGAAAAGCTCTTGAGATACGATTGGCTCATGGATGCCAGGATAGATGCTATCTTTGTACTCTATTTTTCCTACGTAGACCACACGTGAGAGGATTTTACGAATTTCTTCCTTTGAGATCGGCAAGCCTTTTCGATTGAAAAGGCTATCAACCTTTAGTTTTTTATAAACTTCAGTGGTTGAACCGGTGGAATAATAGATGTCAAAGATTTGCTTAACTATATTTGCTTCTTGCGGCTCAATTATGAGCTTTTTATTATCGCGCTTATAACCAAATGGAGTATGTCCGCTATTCCACAGCCCTTTCTTGGCACGTTCTAGCATCTTATCTCTGGTCCTTTCGCTGATAAGCTCACGCTCAAACTGAGCAAAGGTAAGCATGATATTACGCAATAACCGACCTGACGGGGTTGAGGTGTCAAATCGCTCGGTGACCGAGATAAAATTAACGTTGTGTTTTTCAAAGACCTCGACTAACTGATAAAAATCCTTGGGTGATCTGGTGAGCCGGTCAATTTTGTAAGAAATAACCATATTTATTTTACCCTGCTGAATAGTCTGAAGCATTTCAAGCAAGGCTGGACGATCGATGTTAGCCCCTGTATATCCTTGATCAGAATAAACCTTGTAGACTTCCATATTTTCTTGGCTCGAAATGAACGATCTAATTTTCAACTCCTGTGCTTCGCAGGAATTGAACTCTTTATCAGCTTGGGTATCAGTTGAAACTCGGGTGTAGATGGCTATTTTCATGTTTGTTTTACCAACCCAGATTAGAATCTTTAATGTTGAATTGAAATATCATTTCCTTAACAAATGTGTTATTTCTCATGTGAACACTACTGCTACCTGAGACCCTTATCCCTTGCCCTTGAGTCCCAATTAAGCTTCTATAATATTTTTCTACTGCATTCCTAAAATCCTCATAATTCAATTTCCCCTTGTATTCTTCAGGTAAATAGACCTCAATATTATCTTTTTCAAATTCACCGCCAACGGCTTGCTTGATGTCTGCATATAAGTCACCAACGTTCTTACCATCTATTTCAAGCGTAAAATAAACCCTTGAATTCATATGGTCATCACCACCTCCTAAATCTTGGCTATCTTGTAAACATTTATTAATTATCATTTTTGCTTTCATACAATTATCCTCCTTTAAAGAATTCATCAATGCTGTTTTTTGGAATATACCACGCCTTACCCATCTTCTTTCCAACAATTCTCTTTTCCCGAAGCCACTTTCTTATCGTATATGCAGTCGTTTTAAAAATATCACCGAGTTCTTCGACAGTATAGAATTTGTATTCTTTTGACACCAATACTTTACTTCTCTTGTCCATCAGGGACATGATAATATTCCCATCCAATCTGGAGATAGCTTTGTTGCTTGTTATTATCTCCTAGTACATATAATAACACAAGATAACATATACTTTACTCGCAGTCAACAGCAATTGCATTTTTATAAAATTATTCCTCTGGTTTGCGGAAAATGGCGCGGAAAAACAGAGCGACGGAAATATGTCGGCGGCGCTTTTTTGGACGGCGGCAAAAAAGCGCCGCCGATACCCACCCCTTAAAACAGAAACCGCCAATTTAGAAAATTCGGCGGTTCGATTGGAAAACTTGGTAGCCCAACATTCTTTAGGGCGAACCATTTCCTTAATATTACCAAATAATGTTCATGGATGCAAAAAGCTAAATCTTGGGCGTTCTTCCTGACTCCCGGATAGTGGGGATTTCCCTGTTTATTCCGT